>Ga0209716_1001298_pt1 | contig 19345 bp, 18 predicted proteins | sample COGITO_mtgs_1205_FD_184811 | JGI IMG/M metagenome (GOLD analysis project Ga0209716, IMG submission 184811) | Pelagic marine microbial communities from North Sea - COGITO_mtgs_120531 (SPAdes) (version 2) | ecosystem: Environmental > Aquatic > Marine > Epipelagic ...
AGAACGGTCGTAGGCATTCGAATATGTCTGATGCCTCGATGGCCTATAGCTGCTGCGAATCCAACCATATCTAAAATAGCACCTCCTCCCATGGCAATCAAATAGGCATGGCGGTCAATATTTTTTTGATGGATATAGTTGAGTACTTCCTTCATAGTATCCAACGAGTTTTTTGCAAGCTCTCCACCCGTGATTACCAAAGGTTCAGCGACTAACTGTAAAGAGGGAAAAGCATGGATATAGCTTTCTATGGCTTTAGGTAAATTAGGCCAATGGTCTAGAAGTCCTTGATCGATCACAAAACCTAGTTTGATTTTTCCGCTAATAGCCGATGGTTGAAACAGATCAAATAGGAGGGTATTGGAGAGATGAAAGACTTCTCTTGTAAACAAAATATTATATCGATAATTAATAGAAAAATCCTGTTCAATAATGGTCTTATTCTTCTGTAATTCAAGTTTTTCCTTAGAAATTTTATTCACTTGCATAATTCATCTTTGAAAAAAAGGGGACAACTCAAAGCTCTTCTTTATTAAGATTAATATTTTTGAAAGTCTATAATTGTCCCTCTTTCAAAGGTAGATCAAAATCATTCTTTAGACAATGTCAAGACAAAAGGAAGGCCGAAAAACCTACGAACAGCTCAAGTGACAGAAAATCTTTTGGCCAAGCCTAGGGAGATAGGTAATAAGAGTAATGTACCTAAGCCCAGACCCCAATGCCCAAAGCCGGCAACATAAGAAGCATTGAGTGGGATAAGAGAAAGAACACCCATTTTAACGGCCACTTTTATAAATTTAGGATTGTTTTTAACGATCGCTTTGAGTTTGGCTTTTCCATTCATTCCTATCCATAAAACGATGAAAGGACCAGACATCCAAATATCCATCCAACCGAGTATTCCGATACCTACCAGCAAGCCCATAACCGCCACATCCAAAGCCAAAGCCATGACCAAGGCTGACGTATTGTTTCCCAAGACTTCGCCCTTGCTCGTCAGGGTAATGGCAGCTATGAAAATAACAGGAATGAAGCAAATCCATATCAAAAGCGGGTGGGTGCTGATCGATAAAATACTCATACCGAGCATCAAATTTAACCCACGACAAATGCCCATATTGAGGGGGCCAATTACTAAGAAATCTTTTGTGTACCGGTCATAAAGAAGGGCTGAGAGAGCGATAAAAATGGCAATGAAACCGCTTTCAACATGACTTAAGAAGCTGAGTAATATCCCAGTAAGTAATAAGGTAATGCCAAAAAAACGAGCATTTTTTAGGGAAACTTGACCCCTAGGAATCGGTCTTTCTGGTCTTTCAGTTCGATCAATATCTAGATCAAAAATATCATTGAAGACAATACCTCCAGCGTAAAGGCATGAGGTAGAAAGTAGAAGGAAAATAAGGTTCAAAAGAGAGGGGGTATTCAGCTCAAAAAAATACCCAGCAATGGCTGCTCCTGCCAAAATATCCGACATAGCCGTAACAATGTTTGCAGGCCTTATGAGCATCAAATAAGGGTGTAAGTTCATTTAGAGCCTAGTTTTATATAATATTGGAGTCATCTGATTTTTTGGGAGGCTGGCCCCTTAAAACACTATTACCCCCATATAAGATTGATTGATCGAAATGCACGCCGTCAGACCAATCGCTTTCTTTCATATTTCCGCTTTGAGCATAAGCTTCAAGGGCATTTTGATAGCAGACGGCCTGAACAATTTCACTTGTAATACCCTTGTCTAACATCAGCTGAGCTGTTTTGGGAACAGACAAAGGATCACTGACACCCCAATCAGCAGAGCTGTCTATAAATATTTTATTGGAGCCATATTTTTCGACGACGGCTACCATCCGTTCACTGCCCATTTTGGTATTGGGATAAATGGTAAAAGCAGTCCAATAACCTCTTTCAAGCACTGATTCAACGGTTTCTTCATTATTATGATCGATGATTACGGTCGAAGGATCAATGCCATGCTCTTCCAATACATCCATACTTCTCAGGGTACCTCTTTTCTTATCTCTGTGAGGGGTGTGCACCAGTATGGGTAGTTCCAGTTCTTTTGCCAATTCAATTTGAACTCTAAAATATTTATCTTCAGCGGCCGTTTGATCATCATATCCAATCTCGCCAATGGCAACGACATTGTCCTTAAGCGCGAAGAGTGGCAATAATTCCATGACCTCTTCAGCCAAACTTTCATTATTGGCCTCCTTGGAGTTCAACCCAATAGTACAGTAATGTTTGATGCCAAATTGAGAAGCTCTGAAGGCTTCCCAACCGACGATACTACTGAAGTAATCCTTAAAAGAGCCCACTTCAGTGCGAGGTTGACCTAACCAGAAGGCGGGTTCAATGATGGCCACTATACCTGCTTTTGACATGGCTTCATAGTCATTAGTCGTACGAGAAGTCATGTGAATGTGGGGATCAATAAATTTCATATCTCTTTATTATTAAGCTTTTGATGCATTTTGTAAGGCTTGATTGTTATGCCAGAAATCGGATCCGATTTGATCCCAACTGATAGGTTCTATTTGTGTTGACTGCGAATTGAGCCATTGTTGGGCGGCATCTAAGTTACTTTCTTGAATTAACTTGAGCATGGCCTTTTGATCTTGGGCGTTACCTTCAGCCATTTTTTTAATCATTTCCACAAATAGTTTCTCAGTTATGTAACCCGATATCATGCGCCATAATTCTGGTGTTACGCGTCGTGATGCGGCCCAGCGTTCTCGGGCATAATCAAATAGTATATGAGCCAGCTTTTCATTTTTCCTTTGATCTATATCTTTAATTTGGTAAATAGGGCGCTCCATAAAAACGGCTTTAAGGATCATTTGGTTCCATTCATCTTGACTGAAATAACTGGCAGGATAAGGATTTTTAAGAGCAATGGCATCGAAAACATCGACTATATTGGTTCTAATTCCATTTACAACGATGGGAGCAAAATAACTAGCATTTTCTAAGTAAGGGATGGATTTAAAAATGCTAATTTGCTCTCTGGTGTCTGCCACGGAGATCAGCTTGGTCAGGCTCTCTACGCTTAAAAGAGGATAATAGATCAAAAGTGAGAAACGGCAGAGCTGATCTAATGTCCAATTTTCGATGTTAAATTCAGGATATTTTAACTGAATGATTTGAAGTTGTGATAGGCTTAGCTGAAGATGACCTCGAGGAATTTTTTTATTTATCAGGGCAAATGAAATAAAAAAGTCTTTGTCAGTCTTGATTGAATGAAGTTTCTGATCCAACCAGCTTTTGATTTTTTCGTCTTTGAGTTCATTTAAACAATATTCCTTTATCAATTCAGAGAGACGCACAGATTCATTTTTAAAAGGCTAGAGGATTAAGTCATGATGACTCAAACTAAAAACATAAAATTAATACAATTGCACTGGTTATATGAAGTTGAAATAAGATTTTCAGTATTCAGACCTAAATATATTTATGATGAGGAGTACCCTGCTTTTCAGAGGTTCTAACTTTCATCAGTTGACCCATGGAACTCCTAGTTCAATGAGTTCCTGTTTGGATAATTGAATACTATTCACTTCCATTGAAATGCGATTTAAGGGTTGGTCCAGCGTATCCGTTGGCATTTCAGCGATACGGTTTAGGACGTCAAAACCTTTAAAGAGTTGCCCAAAAATCATATAGTTGTCATCGAGGCGAGGGATGCCATTTCGATCATGAACGATGTATAACTGACAACTGGCAGATAGTTTTGATGGATTATTATCTCTTCCTGCACCTACGGCTCCATAAATATGGCGAATGTTGGGTTGAAATTCGGGAGCTATTAAATAGGGTGAATCTTTAAATCCATCGGGCGTATCTGGACAGCCACCTTGGATAACAAAGTTTTTTATTACTCGATTAAAGCTAAGGGTATCCCAATATTGTTTTTTGGCAAGCGAGAGAAAACTTTTTTTATGTTTCGGAGTTTCTTCATAAAGCCAAAATAACATCTCACCATAAGGTGTTTTGATTTGACCTATGTCATAATATTTTGAAGAGTACGGAACACAACTGGCAAAGAGTCCCATGACCAATAAAAGAAAACCAGCTTTACGTAAGTTAGAAATTCTAGTGGGTACAGGTGTCATACCCTTAAATATCACAAATTTCAATACCTTTTTTAAGGGAGGTCAAGGCATCCTGTTGTTTGGGTATAAATTCTTGTGCCACATGACCAGTAAATCCAGTATCCGCAATGGCCTTCATAATGGCCGGATAATACAGCTCTTGGGTTTCATCTATTTCGTTTCTTCCGGGTACGCCTGCGGTATGATAATGACTGATGTAGTCCTTGCGTTTTTGGATGGTAGCGATGACGTCACCCTCCATAATCTGCATGTGATAAATATCGTACAAGAGTTTGAAGTTGGGGCTGCCTAATTTATCAGCCAAAGCGACCCCCCATTCGGTATGGTCACAGAGGTAATCTTGGTGATCTACCTTTGAATTGAGCAATTCCATAGTTAAAATAACATTGTTTTTTTCTGCTAATTTCACGACTGGATCCAGTCCTGTTGCACAGATCTCCAAACCGGCTGCATCCGAAAGACCATTTCGATTACCTGAAAAGCAAATGATATTTTTTAAACCTGCATCAGCCGCTTTTGGAAAGGATGCTTTATACTCTTTTAAGAGGGTTTTATGATTTTGAGGATCACTGAATCCATTGATAATACCCATTTGACTGCCATAAGCCATGGCACATGTCAGGTCATATTTTTGTGCCGTAGCCCACTGCTCAGCGGTCAGTAAATCAATTGAACTAATACCAATGTTTTTGGCAAATTCACAAAGTTCTTCTAATTCAAATTGATTAAAGCACCACTCACATACCGAGTGATTGATTCTTTGAGAAAGGGCTTCGATTTCGTTACTGCCCGAAGAAACAGTAGGTAAACCCATGAAACCTAATGTAGCCAAACCTGATAAGTTTTTAAGTGCTCGTTTTCTTGTAATTTTCATTGCAGTTGTTTTTTAGAGAGAATGGATGAAGACAATAAACCCTCCCAATCTTTAAATTAAACAAAAAACAAGAAGGAATGCGGTTATATTTTAAAAATTTACATAGCATTGCCGCTTATGATGAAAAGTATGATCACCCTACTTTCCTTTATCTTCCCTGATTTTTTTGTAAAAAAAGCGTATCAGCAATTAACCCATCCCAAATTTCATCCTTATCGAGCACATGAGAAAGATGTTTTAGAGGCTGCTCTCGTTACTGATTATACCTTTAAAAAGGGCAATATAAAAATGTATAAATGGTCTGGGGGACCAAAAAAAATTCTTGTAATCCATGGCTGGGAGGGACGAGTCACTCATTTCTCCATGTTGATTCAACATTTAATAAAAGCGGGTTATACCGTTTATGGTTTTGACGCACCAAGTCATGGATTAAGCGATAAAGTAGAAACAAGTCTATTTGATTTCATCGACTTAGTAGGTGAAATGATTGCGCGTGTTCAGCCAGCCATTGCGATAAGCCATTCATTTGGTGCGGTAGCCACTACGTATTCATTAGCTCAGAATAGTCATTTGCAACTTGATAAATATGTGCTGATTACCTGCCCCGACAAGTTTCTTGAGCGAATCGAAGCCGTGGCCCATGATTTTGGCTTATCTAAAGGGATTGTTGATAAACTGATTATTAAAATTGAGCAAGATTATAATTTAGATGTTGGGAGATTAAATGTCAGTGAGTTTGTCAAGGAGGTAAAAGTAAGAAAAGCTTATATTCTACATGACCAAGATGACCGACAACTCCCTTTGAGTCAGGCCATGCATGTCCATGAAAACTGGTCAAATTCAGCGCTTGAAATAGTACGAGGGACCGGGCATTTTAAGATATTACAGGATGAAGGAGTGATTGCAAAAATCCTTAATTTTTCAGCAAGCTAAAGTGAATGCCGATAAAAACTTCATGCATCCTCACGATACCCTAGTTCTATTTTTAATGAATAGACTACTGAGCCTTCCTATCGCAAATCCCGAAAAAATTCCAAGCGTATTGGCAAGGAAGTCGAACCATTCTCCAGATCGATTGACATAGGGTTGAATCAGTTCAATGGAGCCACTGAGCAAAATCATAAAAAGCAAATACAAGCGGGTGTATTTGGGGTGCGCATAAGCAAGGGGGAGTGCTAAGGATAGATAGGCAATAAAATGGTAAAGTTTATCGGCTCCTTCACCCATCTTGGGTAGCTGAGACAAGGGATACAAGCTTAAAAACAATATTATTAATAGCAAGAGGATTGTCATGTGCCTCCAGAAGCGTAGGATCATTTGATCAATGGAGGTGAGTAGGTTTGATTTAGTCATTAAATAAGGCTGATCTCATCCATAATTTCTGATAAATGCATTTCACATGCAAATAAAGGTTATTCGAGATGTAAATTTATTCACCTGTCAAATTAATTTAATTCTAACAACTAATAACAACTAATAGGTTGTCTATGTAATCATAAAGAAAGATAAGCACCTCAATGTAGCGGTAAAATGTCTCATTTCAGTTTATGAAAAGCCTGTTTAGTCCAAATCACAATAGATGAGATAATATCGATTTAAACTATAAAAAAAGTCCTCAACTGTGTTGAAGACTTTTTAAATCAATGCGGTCTGGACCGGGCTCGAACCGGCGACCTCCTGCGTGACAGGCAGGCATTCTAACCAACTGAACTACCAAACCATTTGAGTTGCAAATTTATACTCTTATCACATCTTTTACAATAAGCAAAGCCATATTATTTTGAAATTTTGCGATCTTTGTATCGAAGTGATAAAATCCCACAGTTTAAACTAAATTTAAGGCTTAAAATAATATAATTATATGTTGCTTGACTTTGAAAAACCTATTTCAGAATTAGAATCGAAACTCAATGACATGAAACAACTTGCTGTTGAAAGTGATGTCGATGTTTCTCTGGCGATTAAGAAACTTGAGGAAAATATTATTTCGTTGAAGAATGATACTTTTAAAAATTTGACCAGATGGCAGCGAATACAACTTTCAAGACATCCGGATAGACCCTACACACTGGATTATATTTATGAAATCACTTCTGAGTTCATTGAGTTGCATGGTGATCGTAATGTGGGGGATGATAAGGCAGTGGTAGGGGGCTTTGCGGAGATTGACGGTGAAACCATCATGATCATTGGCCAGCAAAAAGGAAGAAATACCAAGCAGCGACAAGAAAGAAACTTTGGGATGGCAAACCCTGAGGGTTATAGAAAGGCCCTTCGCCTTATGAAGCTGGCTGAAAAGTTCAACAAACCGATTGTTACGCTGATCGATACACCGGGAGCCTTTCCGGGTATAGAAGCTGAAGAAAGAGGTCAGGGTGAAGCCATAGCTAAAAACTTGAAAGAAATGTTTACCCTCAAAGTCCCTGTAATTTGTGTAGTTATTGGAGAGGGGGCATCTGGGGGTGCCTTGGGGATTGCTATTGGAGACAAAGTACTCATGATGGAAAATGCTTGGTATTCTGTAATTTCTCCCGAAAACTGTTCAACTATATTGTGGAGAAGTTGGGATTATAAGGAACAAGCGGCAGATGTATTGAAACCTACGGCAAAAGACATGTTAAAACTTAAGCTTATCGACGGAATCATCAAAGAGCCATTAGGGGGTGCGCATACCAACCTGCAGGAGAGTGCTGTTTTCTTGAAGAAAGCTCTAATGAGTAACCTTGAAACATTAAAAAAGAAATCTTCGGAAGAGCGTATTGCCGATCGAATGGATAAGTTTGGATCCATGGGCGTTTATAGCTAATGCCTTGAACAATGGTCAGATCTCGTGAAGGAAACAGCATCGGTCTGGCCCTTTATGGAAGGGGGGCGTCGCAGTGCTGCCCATTTGGATATGATGCAAGCGCTTATTGAACAAGGGTTTTCTTTCAGTCGGATTGCTGGAAGCAGTGCGGGCATCATCATTGGGGCGCTCTATTGTCAAGGTATCATGCCCAAAGAAATTTTGAAAATTCTCAATAGCCTTAATTACTTTAGCTTCTTTAGACCAGCTTTCAATTGACAGCCCCTTTTAAAATTGGAGAAAGTTATTCACTTTCTAAGTATTCATCTCCCTGTAGATGATTTTTCATCTCTTCATACTCCATTGGTGATAGTTGCTACTGATATGAAAAAAGGAAGAATTAAATATTTTAAAAAAGTGGAATTATGTAAACTCCTGATAGCATCTTGTAGTATTCCTGTAGTTTTTAGTCCTGTAAAAATCAAGGGTGTCGCTTATGTTGATAGAGGTTTATTAAATAACTTACCGATTGAGACTTTGAAAAAAAATGTAATTATGTGATTAGTCTGCATTGCAATCCTATAGGATAATGCGGACCAGTGGAAATTGGAAAAAGCAACTCGAGCGTTTTTGGCTCTTGGCTATTTCTTTTAGAGATAGACTTAAAATAAAAAAATTAGGTTTACTTTGAGAGCCTACTGAATTATCCAGCTATCATTTTTGATTTTTAAAAGGCTAGACAAAATATCTTATACAGGTTATAATTATGCCTAACAGTAGTTGAGTAATGGGAAATCTGAATGTTTAATAATTAGTTATGTCCGAAATTAAACGGAATTTTTTTAAACTTTGTTTTTGGATTTTAGGATGGAAAGTAGTGGGAAATCCTCCTAAGATCAAAAAGTATATGATTACTGTGGCTCCTCATACCAGTGGATGGGATTTTTTAGTAGGTATTGCTGCAAAAAATATTGTAGGATTAGAAGGTCAATTTTTGGGGAAAAAATCCCTGTTTGACCTCCCCATTGTTGGACAAGTCATGCGTTACTGTGGAGGACATCCAGTGAATCGCACTACCAAGTCAAATGTTGTGGATAATGTCGCTGAACTGTTTCAAAAAAATGAAGAATTTGTGATGGTTATTGCTCCTGAAGGAACCAGAAATTATCAAAAAGAGTGGAAGACAGGATTCTATTTTATAGCGTTGAAAGCGAAGGTGCCTATTGTCATGGCTGGTTTTGATTTTAAAAGAAAGCTCGTTGAGCTAAAAGAGCCGTTTGTACCTACCGGAGATGTCTTAAAAGACATCGAAATGATGAAGGGATACTATAAAAATTTCACTGGAAAGTATCCAGAACTGGGGGTTCATTGATTAAGAACTAGCTCTTTAATACTTCTGGAATAAATTAACTACTCTTCTTTGCCGCTACCTTCTTAGTGGTGGCTCGCTTGGTTCTTCTTTTGGGCACTACTTCAGGCTCAATGACTTCAATGACATCTGCTAAGATTCTACCGCAATGCTCACAAATAATGATCTTTTTCTTTTCTCGAACTTCCGCTTGCTTTTGAGCAGGGACGATGTTAAAACATCCTCCGCAGGCATTTCGATTAACCGGTACTACAGCGAGTCCATTTCGCATATTTTTTCTGGTACGCTCATAAGACACAAGCAGCTGTGCATCTACTTTTTTAGCTAAAGATTCTCTTGATTTCAGATATTTTTTTTCATCTTCTTCTGATTCAGCAGTAATGGTTGAAAGCTCTTTTTTCTTGTCGATAAGATCTTTTTCTCTTTCTTCAAGACGATGCTTGGTTTCTTCTATCTCTGTGTTCTTCAGTTCAATTTTACCATACGCCTCTTTGATCTTCTTTTCGAGAATTTGGATTTCAAGATGCTGCAGTTCCATTTCTTTGGTGATGGCATCATATTCTCGATTGTTTCGAACATTCATCTGCTGTTCTTCATATTTTTTTATGAATTTCTCAGCATCTTTGATGAAGGTTTTGTTGTTTTCAATTAGGCTCTCGACGTCAATCAAGTCTTGATTTTGTTTTTCAACTCTTGTTTGATAACCTGTAATCTCATCTTCAAGATCCATTACTTCTTCAGGAAGTGCACCTCTGATCTTGATTAATTCATCTAAATCGATGTCAATTTTTTGTAATTTGGATAATGCTTCTAATTTTTTTGCTACCGAATGTTCCATGCAGAATTAAAGATAATTTATTGGATTTGTATTTACCTCAGATAAACGAACTGCAATATTAGTGAATTTTTCATTTAAAAAATCACATAACAATTGCTTTGTGAATACTTCGCTTTCATAATGTCCAATATCGGCAATGGTTATTCGACCATCTGCTTCAAAAAAGTCATGATATTTAAAGTCGGAGCTGATGAAAATATCTGCTCCTAATGTACAAGCATCATTAAGTAAAAAGCTTCCAGAACCCCCACAAACAGCAATTTTTTCAACATTCTTACTTATTAAGGGTGTATGCCGAATATGCTTTAGATCCATTGATGATTTGAGATGATCAAGAAAATCCATGATCGGAATAGGATTTGATAATTGACCTATTAAACCAGCCCCTAAATTTTCTTGATTATTTTCTAATGAAGTTAAATAGTAGGCAACTTCCTCATATGGATGTGCAGACTTGAGCATAGATAAGACGATATCTTTTTTATGACGGGGTAAAATCACTTCAATTCTACTTTCTTTTACAGATTCAAGCTTATCTAAGCTACCCAAAGTAGGGTTTGCATCCGCTGCAGGTTTAAAAACACCTTCTCCCGTGGTGTTAAAACTGCATTCTTTGTAATTGCCGATATCACCCGCTCCCGCTTGATGCAGTGCCTTTAGTATCTTGGATTTGTACTTAATAGGCACAAATGTTACCAGCTTGTGTAGTGTATTCGTCATGGGACGAAGGACTTGTCTGTTTATCAATTTGAGTCTATGGGCAATCATTCCATTAACTCCATGCATAACATTATCTAAATTTGTATGAATGGCATATATAGCCAAATCATTTTTTATGGCTTTAATCAAACATCGATTTACCCAATGACTTCCAGATAGCTTTTTAATACCCTTGAATACAATGGGATGGTGAGAGATGATCATATTGCATTGGTTTTTTAATGCTTCCTCTATGACTGATTCAGTGAGGTCGAGAGAGATCAGACAGCCCTTAATGGGCATCTCTTCATCTCCAACGATGAGACCCGAATTATCATAAGATTCTTGAAAAGGCAGGGGAGCCCATTCTTGTAAGCTTTTCGTAATATCTTTGACCTTCATTTGATATGTTTTATGGCTTGGTGGCAACTTATTTTATTTCCTTTTGCGTTAATATACAATCTTATTACAAGATTTCGCAATCATTTATATAACATTAAACAGAGAACGTCAATAAAATTTGAAACGAATGTTATTGGTGTTGGAAATCTTGAGGTGGGAGGAACGGGGAAGTCGCCTATGATCGATTTTTTGATTCAACATTTTTTGAGTAAAAATAGGGAAATTGCCACATTAAGTAGGGGTTATGGGAGAAAAACGCGTGGGTTTCGATTGGGTAGTTCCTCAGATACGGCAGAAACCTTGGGTGATGAGCCGATGGTCTATCAAAAAAAATATGGAGATCAAATTTCAGTAGCTGTAGCCGAAGATCGAGGCACTGGCATTCCTTATCTCTTGGCAGAAAATAATGATATTGATGTGATTTTACTGGATGATGCTTATCAACACCGATCAGTTGAGCCTAGCTTATCTATATTACTTTCGACATGTAAACGTCCTTTTTTTGACGATTTTTTGTTACCAACCGGTCGGTTGAGGGAGGCGCGTCAAGGGGCACGTCGGGCAGATATTATCTGCTTCACCAAAGCTCCGGTTGATATGAGTGACCAAGAACAGCAGCAAATGATTGCAAGGACACGATCGTATCATCCCGACGCACCTATTTTTTTTACCCACATAGCGTATGCACCTCTCATTTCTTTTGGAACAGCAAAGGCCAAACAAAAAGTCATTGGGATCGGAGGAATTGCGGATAACCAGGTATTTGAATCTTACTTAAAATCAAATTTTGAGGTAGTTGAGTTTTATGAATTTGCAGATCATCATGATTATAAGGCAGATGAGATTAATAAAATTGTCGAGGTTATGGCACATCATGAGGCCATGCTCGTGACCACTGAAAAAGATTTCATCAAACTGGATCATTTTAAAAACCTAATCACTGAAAGTTGTTTTTATTTGCCCATTGAAATTAAATTCATTAAAGGTCAGTCAAATTTTCTGAAACTGGTCGACGATACTATGAAAAAATATCCAAAGTATTGATGTTGAGAATTGTATTTTTAAAGTCAATTTTAATGCTTGCCCTCCTCATAGGGTTGCCTTCCTCTAGTTTTTCGCAAATCCTAGATGATTCTACTATTTTAGTCTATGGCCCCTCAACTTTGAACGTAATTTTGGAGGAAAACTTGAAATCCAATGATAAGAGATTGGTTTTTATTGATACCCTTGTTGGAAAATTAGACCAATTTACCGCTTATGGTAGGTCAGATTATAAACTACAAAATTTGGGAAATATAGGTACCGCGTTGTTTCCTGTATTTTATGACTTGCCCAATGCCATTGGTGCCCATGCAGGTTACCATGCTTTTGATCCTTTGACTACGCGGCCCACTGATATTCAATATTATGATACCAAGTCGCCTTTTATGAAATTAAATGTAGTATTTGGTGGAAAAAACAGGTCCTTAGCCAACTTTAGTTTTACACAAAACATTCAGCCTGATTGGAATTTTGGCTTTGAGTATTTCCGAAGTACAGCTGATAAACAAATTGGAACCGAAACGATTAATGATAGAAATGTGATCAATACGGTTTTGAATGTACATTCTAGTTACAGGCATCCCAATAAGCCTTATCAAGTCTTATTTAATCTGATTTCCTTCAACAATGACGTGGATGAAACAGGAGGTTTGTACTTTGATGATGTAGATTCTTTGATAGATAAAGAAGATAAATTTCAGTATGAAAATAATTCTATTTTTCTAGAAAATGCCAAAGTAAAGGATTCAAGAATAACTTTTCATTTGTACCAGCAATATGATTTATTCAAAAACTTTCAATTGTATCATCAATTTGATCAAGGGAAGCAGGTAAACTTGTTCAGTGACTTTAATGAGAACAATGGAGGAGGAGGTGATTACAAGGATTATTATGATCAGTTTTTGATTGATCCGGACAGTACTTATCACAAGTCCACTTTTCGTACCCTCTCCAATGAGGTCGGCTTGATTGGAAAACTGTCTTCTATTTTTTATCGGTTTTATATCAAAAACAGAGTGGTCAAACATGAAGCACTGTATTTTAATCCCATGTCTAGAAAAGTAGAAAATTACCTAGGGGGTAGGGTTGATTTTAGATGGAAAGAGATTTTTGAAATTCAAGGATCAGCAGAACTCATGCAAACGGGTGAATATAATTTTAAGGGATCATTGAAGAGTGAATTAATTAATTTAGAGTATAAAAGTATGCTTTATCAGCCCTCTTCATTGAAGCAACGCTTTTTTGGCAATCATTATGAATGGGATCATGATTTCGACAATGTATTTTCCAATCAAATCAATGGATTTCTGTCTTTTAATTGGTGGCAATTTCAATTCATTCCTAAAATATCGTTAACCTCTTATAGCAACTATGTCTATTTTGCTCAAGATAAAATGCCAAATGTTGCCGCTGATGCCAATCTGATCAGTCAGCTGGGGGGTGAAATCAATCTTTTTCTTCCTACTAACAAAACTCTGAGTTATGGTTTTCGTTTTAAAAATGAGGTCATCTTTACCAAAGTTTCAGGTGGCCAGAGCGATGCCTTTAGAATACCTACCACTTTCCTGAATATGAAAGCTTACTGGGAGGGAAGTTGGTTTAACCATACGATTCCAGTACAAATTGGTATTGATGTTCACCATAAATCAGCTTACTATGCCAATGCCTATGACCCAGTAACCCAACAGTTTTATCTACAAAACGACGAAAAAATATTTGAAGGATACAGTTATCCAACCAATCTGTTTTGGAATATGCGGATTGAGAAAGTTTTTCTTTTTATTAAATCTACACATATAAGTCAGCCAAATGACGGGGGGTATTTTGTTACACCAAAATACCCAGGACAGCAGCGGGTATTGGATTTTGGATTTAAATGGTTATTTTTTGATTAGACGTAAAAAAAATAATAACCCCTCACAGTAAGGAGAGCGTTTTTTTTGCACTTTTCCAAGTGCAGGTAGAAAATTGATAGAAAGAATTTATACACCCGATACGTTGTTTGGAATAGACTCAATTTTTTCAATTTTTTTGGTGCTATAATATGTCATTATTTTCCCTCTTTTCTCCAGCCCTCCTCCTCATCGATCTGGTCCTTGAATGTAAAGGCATTAATCTTTATTTTTCAAAAAAAAATCAATGTACAGTCTTGATTAACAGTTGTAAATTGGGAGAGGTTCAGGCTTATTTTGAGGTGCTAAAGAAGGAAGTATTTCATGAGTTATTGAGGTGAGAGTGATGCTTTTTGATTTATGGGATAACTAATGGGACATAGTGCTTCAAGAGTTTTTTTATTACCAATCATCATCAAAAAAACGATAAATACCACTAATCCTTCTTTGAAAAAAAACCCCCCTTCAGAGCTAATATAGGTACTTTTTGGGACAAAAAAAAGTGTCGGTAGAAGATCGGTAGAAGATTTTTTTGGTACAAAATGTTACACCAAAACCTCCTCAAATTACCCCATTTTTAGTGCTATAATATGTCACCCTTTTCCCTCTTTTTTCTAGACCTCCTCCTCATTGATCTGGTTTTTAAAAGTAAAGGAATTCATTTTCATTTTTCATAACATAGATCTATGTATAGTCTTGATTAGCAGTCGTAAATTGGAAGAGTTTAAGGCTTATTTTGATGTGTTAGAGATGGAGATATTTCATGAAATGTTCAGGTGAGGGTGACTGCATAGTTTTAATTAAAGACATAAAAAGAATGTACAGTATTTTATTTTGATAAAAAGTTTTGGTCAAGAGCTTTTTTGAATTTGTGTATAGACTCCTAGGGTGTGGTGACTCTCGGAGGTTTTTTTTGTAATTTACCTTCAATACAACCTAAAATCAATATGAAAAAAATTATATTTAGTTTATTACTCGGAAGTTTAATCAGTAGTTGTGATAAAAGTAATAGTAAGGAAATTCCCAATGAAGTAATTGTAATTGTGGAATTAATTAAAAATAAAGACAAATCCATAGAGGAATTAAAAGAGTTTACAAAAAGATACAGTGATTACGTAAAAAGTACAGAATCCAATACACTTGGCTGGACGTATCACGACGCTGGTGACAAAATTCTTCTCATTGAGAGGTACGAAGATGAAGATGCAAATATTATTACCGCAACAAATATTTCACCAGGAGGTAATCGTTATAAATTATTGCAAGAATCATTTGATTACTATTCGCTTGAAAAAGTTATTGTAATAGGTGGATTTACTCAAAAGCTTATTGATTTTAATAAAATGACTGCGGAAAAAGTTGGCTTTACTGCGCCCTTCACATATTACCCTTTAATCAGTGGTTACAGCAGAAACCTAAAATAAAGAAAAATATTAACGATAAAAATAGGCTGAATTAAGACCCACAATCCTAACATTCAGGATCATCAATGGAGCAGCTCTTTCTGAGGTGTGGTGACTCTAGGAGTTTTTTTTATATTACCTTATTTAAATTTTTATCAACCTAAATAATCAATAAAATGAAAAAAATAATAATTTTATGGTTACTTTTTCCACTGGTAACTTTCGGACAAAAAATTAATAGTGAAAAGATTTTCTCTATCAAGGTTGCCGTTGGAGAGTATGAATCATCTGTCGGAGAATATTTAAATTTAAAAACTATTTATGCACCCTATGCAAAAGGAATTTTTGAAGGAATTACTAATGGAAAGGTATTACCTATTGGTGGTGATTTCCCCATTTATTATCGGGAAAATGGTAATACTTATTCTGATTTAGACATTGATTTGATATTAATGACCGATGAAAATGAAAAGATTTATTGTAAAGCGTCAGGGGTATTAAATTATGTAACTGACACTTTTGAGGCATTGAAATTTCAAACGCACTGGAGGTTTAGAACATCAAGTGATAAATTTAAATATTTAAATGATGTTATGGGAATTGGATTTGGTTCATTCCTACAGCCAGAATCGGGCTATAATTTTCAACATGACATTTATGAAATATCTCGAAAATGATTAAAAAATCAAATTCCAATTTAACATAAACCCTTATTTTTTCAATTCCTGGATTTTTTTTATATATTTCCACCTAAATTTTATCAACATAAACAATCAAAAAGTGAAATATTTAACACACACTCTTCCTTGGGTTTATTCTATCTTATCTTATTTCTTTTTTGGAGGAATGATTTGTACGATAATGACACATATCCCTAATTGGGATTACAATTTGCCCGAATCAATGGTAATAAGAAATCAATTCTATGCCGTGACAGACCCGGGAACTTTTTTCCAATTCTTTGGTCCAATAATTAATTTTGTATTTCTTGGAATGATTATTTTAATATGGAAAAATACAAAAGTTAGGAATTTGTTTTTAATTCAATTCGTAACATTTTTAATGATAGGAATTGGAACTGGGGTTCTAATTTATCCCATACTTGACGAACTTGCTATTAATACAATACCACTCGAACAGATTCAGACTCTTTTGCAAAAATTTAAATTACTTGGCTCAATTCGATCGTTTATAGCTATCATCTCTGTTGTTCTTTTAACATTTTCGATTATAGAGTTTAATAAAAGCATTTATTCTAAGGTGAAATGAAATCCGAAGGGGAATGGGTTAAAGTTGGATTCTAATGGTGATTTAAGACCCACAAGACTCACAATCAGGATCGTCAATGTCGCAGCTACTCCCTACTTGCTCTAGCTGGATTTTGTAGGGGCTCAGATCCATTACACAAAATTAATTTGGACTCGAGCAATACCTTCGGATGAGAATAATTCACTAAGGGTGGAGAAGTTTTATTAGCTTTAATTAACCAAAATCAACCATCATGAATCACTTCAAGAATTTACTGCTATACAGTTTTATTTGTTCAATTTTCTTAATTATTTGAAAGAATAATAAAATGAAAAAGTTTCTTCAAAAAATTTGGTGGGCAATACTACCAAATTTTTTTTCTCCCATAATAGCACATTATTATAATTTTGAATTAACTGGTCGCATAATCTGTTTCTTTTTGTTATGCATTATATTTTTTATTATTGATAGAGTTATAGTGGCAAGGTTTGGAAAATAAATCAAAACACACTTTGGGAAAGGTTGATATTAAATACCCCCTTTGTTAGCAATAGTTACTTTTCTGTTTTTAAAGTATGAATGTCTTTAATTAATTGATTAACAAGAGTTTTAATATATTCTGTCAGAATAATGTCAGAAAAAAATTTCAATACAATTAATAACTATCTATAAATCAAAATTTTAATTGAATAATTTAGAAATAAAGCACTTTCTGTGCTAAATGTTTGTTGGTCGGAATTGGCTGATTCTCTTTTAGGAACGGAGTGGTGTACTAATTTCATGAACATTCATGATTTTAACTCGTGGTAAAGATTACTTCTTATCCTTAAAATCATTTCTTCCAACATAGTCTTTGAAGTAATACCTTCGGATGAGAAGAATTCACGACGGATAGAAAATATTTATTAGTTTTAAATTACCAAAATCAACCATATGCCTAATAAAATTTTTAAGTTTTTATTCGTTACCACACCTTTTGGAATATTTGTAATTTATTTAGTTCTAATTAGTGTTGGGATTTTTAACAATGTTGAGGTTGAGGATAACTCATCTGCGAATCTTATTGGTCTATTAGGATTAGTGGTTTGGGCATTATATGTTGGATGGAAGTATAAAGACGAAATCGACGATCATGGTAATCCTGGTGGCATTTATTAATTTCAAAAATAAATGCATTTTTTTAAGATTAATGTAAATTTTATCTAATTGAGGATGAAAAAATAGCCTATCTCTTCTATTTTGATGAAAATAACATCAAATTCACTGTCAAACATATGATATTTTAAAATATTATTAACCAATCAAAATCATGAACCATATCAAATACCTCCTATCCTTAATTAGCCTTTGTTTACTTTCGTTATTTATCAGTTGTGATAATAGCGACGATCCTGTTGCTGTAAATGATACAAGTATCACTGATGAAGACAATACAACTGACGATTCAACAGATGACAGTATGGATGAAATTTCCACTCAAATTTTAACGTCAAGTAGCAACATTGAAATAACAAAATCATGGACTGGAGTGCCAGATGGCTATACTTATCCAATGACTATTAGTGTTCCAACAGATACGATGCCCTCAGATGGATTTCCAGTTTGTATATTACTTCATGGTAAAAGCCCATCTGAAGTTGTAGAAGGAGAAAACGGAGTAAAAATGATCGATAAATGGTCAACTGTTTTAACAAATCATGCTTTAGTAGCTCCATCAGGCTACATGGGTACTTGGAATCTTTGTGTTGAAGAAAGTAAAGCTGCTGACATTGAGATGGTAAATACTCTGGTTCTTTTGCTACAGCAGTATACCAATATTAATCCTGACAAGATTCGAATTTTAGGTTCCTCTAATGGTGCAGGATTAACAAATAGTGTCTTTATTGAAAATAGGAATCCTAGTATTGATGCCGTCTGTGCAGTCGTTTCTCATTTAAACACTTCGCAATACCATTTAGATAACTTTTATAAACAGGGGAATGTTACAGACTCATCAATGGCTTACTGCGGATATCAGGAAATAGCCGATGCTCCATTAACAAGTAGGAGATATTTAAACATTAGTAATGATAATGATCCCGAAATTCCATATTCAGGTGGGTATAGACCTGAGAAAGCATTAGAATTTTTACATGCACAAGACGCCATCTACATCATTGCCCAAAATCACGGATACGACGGTGCAAAATTACCAGAAGCTGGAATCCCTATTGGGACTCCTGTTGTATTCGAATATTCTTATTTAGAAGGAAAGGTTGTACACATTAGAGGAAATGCAGACCATTCCACCAATGTAACACAGGATAATTATATAAAAGATTTCTTTGACCAATAAATAACGCTTTGCAAAGTAGGTTTTTTCCCCTATATAGGGTTTAAATGCTATACTGATAGGTCTTCACAATAGCTTTAGAGCTTGTCAATGGAGAGGTGGTATTAGCATTTCTAATGCACTGATTTAAGAACAAAGAAGAACTACTACCTAGCTACTCCTCTTTTTAGATTTGCCATGGTGGGGGTATGTATGTCGTCAAATAAAAGTGGACTTTTTCAGATATAAATTAAGCGAGTGTTGACACTAATTTAAATAAATATTTTGATTCTGTTTTTTCCGTTCAATTAAAGTTTGTTGTTTGATTCTTTTCCTGTACCTAAGTTTTCGTTCTCCCGTACCATAATAGA
>Ga0209716_1001301_pt1 | contig 19290 bp, 36 predicted proteins | sample COGITO_mtgs_1205_FD_184811 | JGI IMG/M metagenome (GOLD analysis project Ga0209716, IMG submission 184811) | Pelagic marine microbial communities from North Sea - COGITO_mtgs_120531 (SPAdes) (version 2) | ecosystem: Environmental > Aquatic > Marine > Epipelagic ...
CAGAGATATTCTGTCAAAAATTTAAATTAATATCATGAAAAAATCAATAATTAACTATAGCAATACCAAAATTAAAAACAACCTTAAAAGGTGGTTTGAGACTGCTACAGAACAAGATGTTTTAAATGGTAAAAATTGGTACAAAGAAGCGCAAGATTTTTCTGAATACTTATCATTGAAATATAATCTAGATACCTACACTTGTGCAACCATTATTTCTTGCTTAAGTCCAAACAATAAATGGGAAAGAAACAAAGTAGATGCCGAAGCCGTAATTGTAGCCCATAAAAATGGAATTGCTCCCCAGAGCATAAAAGTATGCACATACACTACAAATAAATTAAAAGCTTTTAGGTGTTTAGATGGTGAAATGATTTCTGAGAATGCCCCAAAAACTCACTCGTTTGCTATGAATGTCGGTAAACTTTCAACCGATCATGTAACAATTGATAAATGGCATTTGAGATCATGCATGATCCGACCAAGTGAAGGTATTCAGCCATGTGTTGAAACATTAACGGCTAAACACTACAGAAGAGTTGAGAGAGTTACCTCAGAACTAGCGAAAGAATTTAACTTGAAAGGTTATGAATTTCAAGCAATAGTTTGGGTGACTATTAAAAACAAGTGGAACAGATAAAATAATTAATAACTAAATAAATAAGATATGGAAAATATATATCAAAAAATTACTAAAGAAACAAAAGAAAAATTAACAGTTGATTTTGAAATTAAAGGAGAAAAATTTCAAACTTTTATTGATTGGGAAGATGATTTTTGTTTAACACATTATGGTAAAGATGGAGAAAATGCTTGGTGTGTAGGTGGTGCTAAAGGATTAGAAAAAACAATAAATAATTTAATCTAATAAAAAATTAATTATGGAAAATTATAATGAAACTATTACAGGTACAACAAAAGGGAAACAATTACATGAGTTTGTATTATTTACTGCAAACTATCCTTACCTCTTCATAGAACATTGTTGGAAGGGTAAAGGATCGCTAATGACTCACATAAGAGACAAGTTCGATTCTTCTAAATCATTTATAGATTTTTGGTTTAGGCTTGATAGTGCTAACAGAGATATTCTTGCTGACTATATTTCTAGATGGACTACAAGAGGTGAGTCTTCAAATTTTTACGAGGATTATGAGACCTCAACTAACTTATCTTGGGATGATGTTAAGGATTGCATAGGTTCTTCTTACCAAAAAGAATTTTACTATGATTTATGTAAAACCTCTGATGAGTAGACTGACCTTAAAACATTTTGGAACTTGGGAGGGTTCGACTCCCTCCATGTTTTCTAACTTAAATTAATTAAATATAAATACTATGGCAGAAAAACTAATTACTTGTAAAGAAAATCAAATTGCAAAAGCAGTATTAAAAATTGAGAATCACCTTGATAATCTCCAGAGTTATGGACATATTGAATGTTCTGTTAAGGTAGATATTCAATTCATGTTAGATAAAATAACTGAATTACTTTAATATAAATACTATGGAAGCAAACTATAAAGTAGGTGATACTATTAGTGTAACATTAAAGGGCGGTAAAAAGGTTATTAAAGGTAAAGTTGAAAAATTAAACCCACTTAAAGTTAGAACTGGATCAACCGATGTTGTTACGTTGGGAAATCATTTAATTCAAAGTCTATGAATGACTATACTGCTACAGGAATAGCTGAAGGATGGATCGTATGTGAAGATACAGATCAGCAAATTGAGGCTTGGCAATACCTCCACGACTCGGGACTTGCTTACAGACTGCAAGGATGGTTCGGAAGAACTGCAAGAAATTTAATAGAATCTAAAATAATTAAACAATGAGAGAAATTTACACAATTACAAATCAGGTTTCAACAAGAAACCTTTACACAGAAGATTTAAGAGATGACATCTTAAACAATTATTCAGTTCAGTTTGGTAACGTAGATCAGGGTGGAAGAGCTGAGTGGCATCTTAGAAAAGATGGAAGTATTAAAGTGTTTGCTAGTGGTGGCATAAACCTACTTAACAATTGGTGTCATGTTAGTGAGATCGAAGAATTGAAAAAACAAGAACAGATATCAGATTCTTGGGATAGTGACATAGATGACATTCTGGTGAGTGTTATTGAAGACAGAGGTAACGAGTTTGGTCACACCATAACATTGATTGAAGAGACTTTCTGATCTAAGTACTCCTCCAAAAAACCTCCCTTCGTTAGTTCGTTGGGGGGATTTGGTGGTAGAAGGCAATATTGCCACATAATTAAATAATAAAATATGAATAAAGATAAACTAATAGCAGAATTTATGTATTGGGATATAAATGATCCAAGAACATTTCCAAAAACTTGTCAGCAACCTATTTATGATGGATGTTGGGGGGATTACAGATTTGATACATCTTGGAATTGGCTGATGCCTGTAATAGAAAAGATAGAGACTCTTGGTTACACCTTTGAGAAAAACTATCAACCAATAGACAAAGATTGGCAGTCACTAATAGTAAAAGGTAATGATATTCTTTATCAAGAGTTTGATAACGAAAGCATAAAAGCATCTTACTATGTGGTGTGTGAATTAATTACCCAATTATGGGAAAAGAAAATAGGATTTAAAACAATAAAAAGAACAAACTATGAATTTTAAAAAAGGAGACAAAGAAAGGAGGATAGTGATGGAGTATAACGCACTTATCCAATGGAACGATACTAAAAACTATGAGGATGTTATTATAACAACTAATAAAGAGTCTGATGAGGATGACTATATTTTCTTCTACTTTAAAGATCAGGATGAAATCGAGCAGTACAAAAGGACAGATATGCACGAGTTCAGAATTGTAAACTATGTCCCTACTACTACTAAAGATTGGTACTACGAAAGGACTAAAATAAATTTATTAGAATCAGGAATATTAAAACCTTAGCTTATGAATGTAAAACAATTTAAACTATATAATATGGAAACAATGATTCCCATTACTAAAAAATCCTCTTACAAATTAGAGGTTTGGCATTGCGATGTCAATAGCAGATTTGTAAACATGACTCTAACTTTTTGTTCTGAGTATGGATGCAATGAATATGATTTCAGATTAGATACTACAATTGATCTTGTCGAAATATCCTGTAATGATTTTAAATATCATACTGCATTTAAGAACAAAAGATTCAAACTCCTTGCTGAATGTCTTTACATGAGTCAAACAAAACTTATTGACAAACTAAGAACTAAAGCACAGATGGAATTATCATATGAATTATTACCATTTTAAAAACTATATACTATGACACAGAATAAAATAATAGCAGAATTTATGGATTGGACAGAGGATTTTGACTCCATAACTCATGAAGGAAATAAGTGGTGGAGTGATCCTAACACTCATAAGTACCACACCTCTTGGGATTGGCTTATGCCAGTAGTAATTAAATGTTTTGAAGTAGATGATTCAGTAAATGATGATTTGAATTTCAAGTTAAATGATGCATTACTCGAAACAAACATAGATAGTTTATATAAAGTAGTAGTAGAATTTATTAAAAACTATAACACTATATAATATGAAATACAATGAAAATAGCGACTTGTTTTATGACAAGTATAAACCTGTCTATAATCATCTTGAAAATAAAGATTATTATCAAGGACAGACTGAAGGAAATGAAATTGGCTCTGCAATGTACTTTGAAACTTATGGAGATGATTTAGAATTTGTGAAGATACACGATGATAAATTTATTTGGACTCTTATTGAGGTAGATGATAAACAATACATATCACAAGGTTTCCATTATGTAAACAGACTAAATTATTTAATTGCATCTGAACCTTATGAAAAAGGACAAAGAGAATTTTTAGACTACGATTTTAACAACATTTATTAAAACTATATACTATGACACAGAATTTAAATTGCCCTTGTTGTGAAGAACCTATGGTTAAAATAGGCACAGAGGTTAAAATAATAGACAACTTTCATGACCATGTTGGTTATGTGGAAGATAGTATTGTAAAAATCATAGAACACGATGATTATGGAAACTACATATTAAGTAGTGGTCATTGTTGTTCTGAATCAGAAATCGAAATAATTAAAACTATATAATATGACACAAAAAAATGTTAAAGAAATAAAAGATAACGCAGTAAAGATTTTAGATTCAGCATATTCAGGAATACTAAACTTAGTCAGAAGCGATGATGACCATGAAACTATTAACCTAATCCAACCAATCCTTGACAAGATTGATGAGATACAAAACGAAATTAAAGAGTTATAAAGAGTCACTTGGAGTGTTAGAGGGTTCGATTCCCTCTGACTCACGACAATAATGTCACATAATTAAATTTAATAACAAATGAGCAAAAAATTACAAATTACTTTTTTAATTTTAGTAGGAGTTTATGTAGTCTATAATGTTGTAGGCTTATTAATAAAACTATTTCCAATGATTGAAACAATTAGTCAAGGAGTAGGGTTAATTTTATTATGGGGATTCATAATAGGGTTAGTGTCTGTATTTACTTACATAATAATTTTACTAATCAAAAAATCTTAATATGGAACTACAAAAAATACTTAAAAAATTCGTAAAAACATCTAAAGCTAAAACCATATTAAAAGAAAGTGGATTTTATGTTGATGATCTTTGGCATTGTGATGACATACAATGTATGTATGACTGCACAGAAGAGGAGGCACAAAAAATATTAGGGTTAGCATTGAATGACAGGATAATAACTAAAAACATTTTAAATGCGATTGAATTTTATTGTAATGAAAATAACTATAACTTAAAAAAATAAAAAATTATGATAGATATATACAATAGATACAAGGTAAGTCTTTATCATGGTGGGGAGTCACCTGATGAAGTCATCTGGACATCAGGACTTGATGAAGCTAGGTCTCTTTGCGATAGAGCCGAGCATTCTGTCATTGAATACAGAGGTAGAATAATCGAGTAAACAATAAATTAAAGAGTCACTTGGAGTGTTAGAGGGTTCGATTCCCTCTGACTCACGACATAAGTCACATAATTAAATTAAATAACAAATGAGTAAAAAACTATCTACTTGGGAAAAGCAAGTAAAAAAAGATGGAGGTCTTACTGCCCATTGGGAAAAGAAGATTTCTAAATCATTGGTAGGGAAGAAGATCACTAAGGTGCAGTACCTATCTAATGATGAGACAGAAGAAAACTATTGGCACAAAAGACCCGTAGCAATTCAACTTGATAATCAGTATTGGTTAATTCCAATGTCTGATGATGAAGGTAACGATGGAGGGAGTATGGCAGTTTCTTTTATGAAGGGACTTACAACTATACCTACATTACAAATTAACGATAAATACTTAGAGTAATGGAAGAAATGATAAAAGAACTAAGATTTCATCAACTAATGTATGAGGATGGAGTTATTGATGGGAACGACCTATCAAATGCCTTGAAAGAGGTATTAAATCATTATGTAAATAAAATAAATGAATAGTTTGAACGAAAAAATTGCAAAAAATTTAATTAATACAACAGGGCTTCTTAAATTAAATCCTTTTGAAAATAGCAGAAGAAGAGCAATTGTTGAAATAAGATCGGTGTTAATAAAAATTTTAAGAGATTATCAAGAAATGACACTATACGAAATTGCAGATTTTTTTACTTACCACAATAAGAAGATGGAACATTCATCTGTTTTGTATTCATTAAATAATTATGATATATATTGTAATTATAATCCTATGTTAAAGGTATGGCATGATTTTGTTGTTAGTGGATTATTTGGAAGTAGAGATTGTAATATCAGTCTTATTTCAAAAAGAAAAGTTTTAAAAAACAAAATAGATTGTTTGAATGAACAAAACTTAGATGAATTATTCATGTATGCAGAGGCTTTATCTTCAGAACAAATTAAATAACAAAACTAAAAATTAAAAAATGAAAGCTTTATTTATAATCATGTTCACACTCATCATTGGGGGGATGTATTCCAATGATGAGGTAATAGTAACTGCTACTATATATCATGCAGTAGAAGGGCAGACTGATAGTACTCCTTTAATAACGGCAAGTGGGAAACATATTGATCCAAATAATCCAGAAAAACACAGGTGGATAGCTGTTTCAAGAGATTTAGAGCCTTTAGGATTTACATTTGGAACAGAGGTAATAGTAGAAGGTGCGTTAGGAATGGAGGGAATTTGGATAGTCCAGGATCGCATGAATAAGAGGTGGAAACATCGAATAGATTTTCTTGTAAATAAAGAAAAAAAATTAGGAAAATGGGAAAATGTTAAGATAAAAATTAACATATAAAACTTGCATAAAATTATTATAAAAACTATATTTGAATATACATAAATTAATTAAAACTTACTACGATGGGAAGATCAAGTGAAGAGTTTATTAGATTAAAAGAGGTGGAGATTAACTCACTCCCAACTACAGAAATACCTGAAGAATCAGAAATACTTAGTTCAAAAGAATTTTGGAGACAATACTTTATGATTTTAGGGAATCAATTTAAAAACATTTTAAATGAAGAAAAAAATATTTAACAATTACGTTGAGTTTATTTTAGAAGAATTTAGTATAACAAAAGAAGAATTATTTTCTTCAGGCAAGGTTAGGAAGATAAGTTTTCCAAGATTTGTATTATATTATATTTGCTACAAAAGACCTATGACTTACACGGATATTTCTAATCTTATGAAGACTGAAGGTTTAGATATAAAACCTTATAATGTGAGATACGGGATAGAAAGAATTGAGCAATCTGATGATCAAGATTATAAAAACTTAATAGAGTCTTGTATAAATAAATTTAAATAATGGGCTTGAAATTTTATAGATCGAGTTTTTCAAATTATAAATATAGTATGCTAGATATATGGAAACAAGCAGAAGAAGATTACTTATGTGTAAATTCATCTTTTGGGAAAAAAAAATCTTACATATACAAGGGTATTAAAATTGAAAAAACTGCAGATCATATTAGAATTTATAACACCAAAAGCCATCAGATTCAATACAGTGAAATATCAGGAGAAGATTATTATTATTTTCACACAAAAGGTTTCAGGGAAGGAGTTAAAAAAATATTAAAACAAGTTTACATTAATAAGATTAATATTTTAAATGATCTAATTAAAAAAGAATTAAACACAAGGAATAATAAAAAACATTTTAAATCTTTAAAATTCAAAAGAGATAATTTATTAATTAAATACAGAAAAATTTCAAAATAATTAAATATGAATAAAACAAACACACAATCAACATTTAAAACTCTTACATCTTTAAAGATTAAAGATAGAGTAGAAAAAAAGGGAAGATTTGACTATTTGTCGTGGGCTTATGCTTGGGCGATGGTAAAAGACAGATACCCTAATGCCAACAGAAAAGTATATGAATCAGAACAAACAGGTTTGAATTACTTTGAAGATGGAAAGACAGGATACGTTAAAGTAGGTTTTTGTCTTGAAGGTTACGATCCTGTTACTAAAAATCCTCTTGGACAAGAACACATTGACTACTTACCTATTATGGGACATAATAATCAATCGTTAAGTGTAGACAAGATTTCTTCGTTTGCAGTTAACAAAACTATTCAACGTAGTACTGTAAAGGCTATTGCTATGCATGGATTAGGGTTGTCATTATGGGCAGGAGAAGACTTAGTTGATATAAGCGAATCAAGTGTTAAAGTTGTTTCCAAGAAACCTGTTTTAAAAAAGACACACGAAAAGTGGAACGATGTAGTTAATTATGTAAAGTCTAACAACACAAAACCTTTGTCATCCATAGTAAAAACATTAGAGACTAGGTATACTATTCCAACAGAAATTAAAAAAGAATTAGGGAATTATGTCAAATAATATTTTAAAAAAATTAAAGGATGACTCTGAATATTATGGTGATTTCGGTAAACAATTTTTATCTAATTCAGATATTTATAATCTACTGAATAATCCTAAAAAATTTAGAGAGAACGATAAAGGACTTCCATTAATAATGGGAGGGTACTTTCATACATTAATGTTAGAGCCTAATAAGTTAGACACATATAATGTAATAGATGCATCTACTCGAAGTACGAAAGTTTTTAAGGACTATATCAAAGAAAACAATCTAGACCCTTACGATGTTCTTCTTGTAAAAGAAGTGGAGGTTATTGAAAATTGGGCAGACACAATGAAATCTAATTTTATTATGAATACTGATATATATGAGAAGGGAAATATTTATGAGCAACCAGGTGTTATAGATTTGTTTGGTTTAAAATGGAAGGGAAAGGCTGATATAATTACTAAAGACAGAGTGATAGACATTAAGACAACAAGTAATATTAAAAAATGGAAATGGAGTTCAAATGATTTTAATTATGATAGTCAGGCTTATTTGTATCAACAAATATTTAATAAACCTGTGTATTTTTATATCATAGATAAAAAAACATCGATGTTAAAAATATCTCATGCTACTGAAGAAACTCTTTTGAGAGGTAGGGATAAAGTATTACAAGCAGTTGATATTTATAATAAATTTTTTTCTAAGGATGCTGAGGATGATATTTCACAATATATAGAGTACGAACAATTTTAAAACACGGAGTTAATGCACTTCTCCTTTTAAGTGCAATATAAATACAGTTATATGAGTAATAAATATGAACACAAAAACGGTTTTGGAAGTCTTTTTCGAAACGAAAATTCCAACAATGAAAACAATCAACCTGAATATTCAGGTACGATAAAACTTCAAGATGGAACTCTTCAACAAATTGGAGGATGGGTAAAAGAAGCTAATGGTAATAAATTCTTTTCTTTAAGACTTAAAGACCCCTATGTAAAGCCTGAGGAAGTTGTTGCAGATGCACCTAAAGAAAAAGAAAAGGAAGAACCTGATCTGCCATTTTAGTAATGACCTTAAAAAATTAGGGGTTCTATAACCCCTTTTTTTTTCTTTTATCTATGTCGAAAATGTCAAGTTTTTCTCTTAGATGCGGATTTAAAAAAAAATAATATTAAAAATACTATATATATATATATAGAAATAAGTTGACATACATGGAATTAGAACAAGTAACAATTTTTAGGAACATAAAGGATACCTCTACTCCTTTCTATAGAGATATATTTTCTCTTTTAAATAGAATTAAAGAAGGCAAGTCAAAAGATTTAATTAAACAGATTCGATTAGAAAAGGATAAAGAAAAAAGACAAGAACTTAAAAAAAGTTTACCTGCAATTTGTTTTTCTGGAACTTTTAATAAAAGAAATGATGATAGTTTAATTAAACATAGTGGTATTATATGCTTAGATTTTGATGGATACAAAACCAAAAAAGATATGATATCTGCCAAAGAAAGGTTAACAAAAAATAAATATGTTTTTTCTGTTTTTATTTCTCCAAGTGGAAACGGATTAAAAGTTTTAATTAAAATACCTGATGATGCTTTAAATCATAAAAATTATTTTTTATCCTTAGGAAAACATTTTAATTCAGATTACTTTGATAAAACAAGTAAGAATGTATCTAGAGTATGTTATGAATCATACGATCCTCTTGTTTATATAAATAAAAATTCTCATTTATGGGATAAAATTGAAGAGCAAGAGTATAAAGTTGTAGACAAATATTCTTCAAGACCAACTATCCCCGTAACAGATGAGAATAAGATAGTAGATATACTTATGAAATGGTGGAACAGAAAGTATGGCATAAAGCACGGGGAAAGAAATAATAATATTTATATCCTAGCAGCTGCATTTAATGATTATGGTGTAAGTAGATCTTTAGCTGAATATATTATGGCACAGTTTCAATCTAAAGATTTTTCTTTAAATGAAATTAAAACAACTATAAATTCAGCCTACTCACAAACTCAAAACTTTGGTTCGAAGTATTATGAGGACGAAGATCAGGTTAATCAAGTAAGAATAAAACTAAAAAGGGGTGTATCAAAAAAAGAAATTCGTCTTCAGTTAGCTGAATCCAATATTGAAGACGCAGTTATTAATTCCGTTATCACCTCAATAGAGGAGGATGAAAGCGAAAAAAGATTTTGGAATAAAAACGACAAAGGCGTTATAAGTATTATACATTATTTGTTTAGACAGTTTCTTGAAGACAATGGATTCTATAAGTTTACTCCACAAGGAAGTAAAAACTTTATATTTGTTAGGGTTACCAACAACTTAATTGATCACACAAGTGAAGAGGATATAAAAGATTTCATTCTTGGATATTTAGAAGACTTGGATGATTTATCTATTTATAATTATTTTGCTGACAAGACAAGATTTTTTAGGGAAGAATTTTTATCATTACTTACCACAGTAGATGTGTATTTTATTGAAGACAATAAGGCCACGGCTTATTTATATTATAGAAACTGTGCAGTAAAAGTAACCAAAGACAAGAAGACCACTATTGACTACTTAGATTTAGGAGGATATGTTTGGAAAGATCAAGTCATAGATAGAGATTTTGATTTATGTGACTCAAGCGATTGTGATTATAAAACTTTTATTTCTAATGTCTCAGGAGAAAACAAACAAACCATTAAATGTATGAGAAGTACAATAGGTTATATGTTACATGGATATAAGAATTTTTCTTATTGTCCCGCTATAATTTTAGGGGATGAAATAATATCTCCCAACCCTGAGGGTGGGACAGGTAAAGGTTTGTTTATAAATGCTTTGTCTCAAATGAAAAAACTAGTGGTAATTGATGGTAAAGCTTTTAATTTTGAAAAAAGTTTTGCATATCAATTGGTAAGCGCTGATACTCAAATACTATGTTTTGATGACGTAAAAAAACATTTTGATTTTGAGAGGTTATTTAGTGTGGTTACAGAAGGTTTAACTTTAGAAAAGAAAAATAAAGATGCTATTAAAATTCCATTTAACAAGTCTCCAAAAGTTGGCATAACAACTAACTATGCTATAAGAGGAAAAGGTAATTCTTTTGAAAGAAGAAAATGGGAAATTGAGTTCAAACAATTTTATACAAAAGAGTTTACTCCTTTAGTGGAGTTTGGAAGACTTTTGTTTTCTGAATGGGATGAAGATGAATGGTGTGCTTTTGATAATTATATGGTTGAAAACTTAATGTTCTATTTAACTAACGGACTTATTAAAGGAAAATTTAAAAACAAAGATATTAAAACACTTGGAGCAAACACCTCACATGAATTTTTAGAATTCTGTGGGTTGATTGGGGGTTATAAAATGAATGATTTATTGAAGTTTGATGAAAAGATTTATAAGAATGATTTATATATGGAATTTATACAAGACAATCCTGATTTTGCTCCTAAAGCAAAAAGAACTATTTCCAGAATTGAATTCTATAGGTGGTTAGTAGAGTTTGGAGATTATAAAAAAGAGGTTTACGATATAAAAGAAGATAGAGATTTAAATGGAAGATGGATTATTTATTTAACAGACAAAAAAAAGATAAAAAATGTTAAACTACCAGGAATGGATTTCTGATTTTAAATGGTGTATTGAAAATGATTTCCAAGTTTATGTAAAACCTGTGGCTTCAAAACAATTTAAAATTGCTGTTAGAAAGGGAGGTATATCTACAAACGGAAAAGATATGCATTATTGTAAAATAAAAGAAATTACTTTCAGAAGTACAGAAACTTTAGGGCCACAAATATATCAAAATCAAAAACAAGCATTTAAATCTTTACCTAAAGCATATAAATACCTGAGAAATGTTTATGGATGAATTACATTTTGCTATGCTAAATTCATACGAGATAATCGTATATCAAGTTCCTTTCTCTGAAATTAGCATTGTTGATAAAGAATTTTTTGCTCATGATATTACTAAACCAATAACCATGGAAGTAATAGATAATTTAATTTATTACTTTGAACAAATAGAGGATTATGAAAAATGTAATAGACTTGTAAAAATGAAAACTTACTATGATGGAATTTAGAAATTATCAAAAAAAAATTATATCCGATGGAGTTAAATGTTTGTCGAAATATGGATTTCTATATTTATCAATGGAGGTGAGAACAGGTAAAACACTTACCTCGTTAGGTATTTTAAATAAAATGATGAGTGTGAACAAGGTATTGTTCATCACCAAAAAGAGGGCTATAAGCAGTATACAATCTGATTATGACCTTTTGAACCCTGGTTATAATATATTCATTATAAATTACGAGTCATTGCATAAGATTGAACAAAAGGGGTGGGATGCAATTATATGTGATGAAGCTCATAGTATGGGCGCTTTTCCAAAACCAAGTAAAAGAGCAAAACAAGTGAAGGAGTTTATAATTAAAAATAAACAACCATATGTTATTTTGCTATCAGGCACTCCTTCTCCTGAATCGTTTAGTCAAATGTATCATCAGATATACGGCATTAGTAATAATCCTTTTAGAAAATACACTAATTTTTATAAGTTTTCTAAAGATTATGTTGTTGTTAAAACAAAAAGAATTGGATCATTTATGGTTAATGATTATTCAGTTGGAAAGCAATCTATATTAGATGAAATGAAAAAGTATATGATTTCATATACCCAAGCAGAAGCAGGATTCAAATCATCTATTAAAGAAACTATTTTAGAGGTTGATGCACCCAAATCAATTTACAGCTTGTGTAATAGGCTTAAAAAATATTTGGTAATTGAAGGTAAGCAAGATGTTATTCTGGCGGATACAGGTGTTAAACTAATGCAGAAGCTACATCAAATGTATAGTGGAACTGTTAAATTTGAAAGTGGAAACTCAATGGTTCTTGACACATTTAAAGCAGAGTTTATTTACAATAACTTTTGTACACACAAGATAGGTATATTTTATAAATTCAAAGAAGAGCTTAATGCTATAAAAAAAATTTATGGAGAATATTTATGTACAGATTTAGAAACATTCAACACTACAGACAAATCTATTGCATTGCAGATTGTTAGCGGAAGAGAAGGGATTAGTTTAAAGAATGCAAAATGTTTAGTATATTATAATATTGATTTTAGCGCCACAAGTTATTGGCAGTCAAGAGATAGAATGACAACTAAGACACGAATAAATAATGAAGTGTTTTGGATTTTTACTAAAGATGGTATTGAAAGAAAAATACATAAAAGTGTTAGCAAGAAAAAAGATTATACATTAAAACATTTTAAAAGAGATTTATTAACTTTATAAACACAAAAATATGATAAATTGGAATAATTACCCTTTTAAAAAAGGAAGCTATGAATACTATTTTGACAAGTATTTTGATATTCCTAATGGGATTGCAACTGATAAATACACTGATTTGGAAGCTGATAAGTACGCTAAGGAATGCCTGGATTATTATAGAAATGATGAAAAATGACAGAGCAGCAGATACAAAGTAAAAGAATTAAAGAATTAGAGGCTGAAGGTTATTATGTTTTAAAATTAATAAAGACAAATAAAAATGGTATTCCTGATCTGATAGCTATACCTCCTAATTGCGATGTGTTATTTTCAGAAATAAAAAAACAAAAAGGCACAGTTTCTGCTTTACAAAAATATAGACTTAAAGAGTTAGAAAATCATGGAGTTAAAACAGAAATATACAGAGGAGGAGTTTGAATTAGATGAGTTTTTTTTAACTCAAATAAATAAGTTTTCAAGTAAAGTAAAATTTAAAATAGCTCAAGAAATAGATAAGCTTTATGGATTACCTGTAACTTATGGCCATATAAAACAAAGAACTGGAGTTGTTCATAATGAAAAAAAAACCCCTGTCTTTTTTGCTGTAGATTATTTAAGAGAAAAAGATTCATCTTCACATTTGCTTGATATTTATGAAATATCGCTAAACTCACATTTAGATTCAATTAATTTAAATACACACATAAAATAAATAAAAAAAAATTTATAATATTATTATCATTAACTTGGGTTTTAACATTAATTTTAACAGGTATTCTTATACTTTTTAACGCTTAATAATGTTTAAAAATTATTTGCTAACTTTATATTGCAGCAAACAGTCATAACATTCTGTTTCCCCAAATGATAACAAACAGAAACCATAGCGCTTCTATAAACTTTATTAATGTTACCATGAACAACATTAATACACTTACTGATGATATTTATGAAGCTTTAATAGATCAGGATTATCATTCAATGAACATTGCAATTAAAGAATTAACTTCTAACTTAAAAGAATTACAAAAACTTTCTGAACACGACATATAACACAAATGGAATATAGACCTAGGTTAAATGAAGAAGAATTTGGTTTAATTAAATCACATAGAGCTTTAAGAAGCGAATGTGATTTAAAAGGGATACCCATGGAAGACGTCAATCACTATTGGTATAAAGGCAAACATTTTTCACTTCATGTTAAAAACAAAAAAGACGATCCATTTAAATTAAGAGATGAAATAATAAAATCAATGGATAAACACTCTCCATCTTATAAAAAGATAAAGAGAGTAAAAGAAAAGAATGGACATTTATTAGTTGTTGATCCTGCTGATATTCATGTAGGCAAACTATGTTCTTCATTTGAAACAGGACAAGAATATAATTCTCAAATTGCAGTAAAAAGAGTTAAAGAAGGAGTAGAAGGAATATTAAGAAAAACAAATGGTTTTAATATTGATAAAATTCTTTTTGTTGGAGGTAATGATATTCTACATATAGATGTTCCTAGTAGAAAAACAACTTCAGGAACACCACAAGATACAGATGGAATGTGGTATGAAAATTTTATGACAGCCAAAAAATTATATGTAGATGTATTAGAAACTTTAATGTCTGTAGCAGATGTTCATTTTGTTTACAATCCTAGTAATCACGATTACATATCTGGATTTATGTTATCTGATTCAATCCAATCTTGGTTTAGAAAATCAAAAAATATAACTTTTGATTGTTCAATGGCACATCGTAAGGGGTTTATGTATGGAGAAAATTTAATAGGAACGACACACGGAGATGGAGCTAAGTTAGCTGATCTTCCTTTAATTATGGCTAATGAATTTTCATTAGAATGGGCAAAAACAAAACATAGATATGTATATACACATCATGTTCATCACAAAACTTCTAAAGATTTTCACGGAATAACAGTAGAATCATTAAGATCTCCAAGCGGAATTGATTCCTGGCATCATAGGAATGGGTTTGGTGTTGGAGGTGTGCAAGCTGTTGAAGGATTTATTCACTCAAAAGAACACGGACAAGTTGCTAGACTTACTCATATATTTTAATCATGAAAGCACAAATTAGGGAACAAATTTTAAGGGAGAAAATAAAAACAAATCCTGATTATAATTTAATAAGAAAACTACAGCAACTGCTAGATAAAGTTATAGAGAAGCCTTAATTTTTCTTTCTTTCTTTTTTATTCTTTGTAATCTCTTATACTCAGGACTATTTTGATATTGTTTTTTTAATCTCATTTGTCTTTTGTATTCTGTTGGATCAATTTTTTTTAATAGCTTTAAATTAGGAGCTTTATCTTTTGATCCTTTATACTGTTCTTCAATAAAGCCTTTTCTTATATCTCTATAAAAAGGAACGCCACCGAATATGTTAGCTATTTCAATAGCTGTTCTAGCTGAAAATAATTTCTCTAAATTTTTCTGTCGACTTTCGTCTGTTTTATTATATTTACTTCTAATCCCTAAAGTAAAAGCCCTACTCAGTGTCTTTGCATAAGGGTTTAAAGGTCCTGATAATTGGTAAAGGGTTGCTTCTGGTAAATTTCTAGATGCATTTGAAGGGTTTATAGTAGCGTAAATAAGAGCGTCTTCATAAGTATATTCTTTATTTGACCTTAATCCTGCTTCATATCCATAGTCTTTGTTTAGAGCCTCTATAGTAAAATTTAATGGTATCATTGGAATGTTTCCAGACATTCCCCTGCTAATTAAAGATGTGGCAGCACCCACTGCTTGCCTTAAACCTAACTCAGCATAATCCGTATCATCCTCGTCATCTCCAATTCCAAGCATACCAAACATAGCTGAATTTAAATACCTTAACATCATAACATACATTGTCATTCTAACACCTACTCCAGCTAAAGTTGACACGCCTCTTATAGAACCCATTTCTCCTCTACCTACAATAGAAGCAACAGCTTGTCTAGCAGTTGCGTACTCATTTAAACTAAATTTAGACATATATGAATTTAACATTCTATAAAAATTATACCCAGCTTCTCCTTGTTTAGCTTGATTTTTTAATACTTGAGAAAAAGGATCATTACTTGTAGCTGCCATTGTTACATTTTCATCTGCTTTTCTTGTAGAAACTGCTATTGCCTCTTTATACTTCTTCATGTAATCAGAATTGTTTTCAGCAATTTTATCAAAATCTATATTTTGACCAGTCTCTGATTTAAAAGTACTTGCGACAGTTCCAAACCATAAGGGTCTTGAAATCATTTGATCAGGCCTACTGATTAAAAATTCTCCGACCTTACCTACTGCTTTTGGAATTCCTTTTACACCCGTCGCTCTAGCAATATACTCTAAGTTTTCCTCTAATTCTGATTTAGCTATTGGAGAAGATTTCTTTTTTGTGACACCTTGAGAATCAGTTTTTGACCCACCTAATTGTTCGTCATTATATAATTTTGTTGCTGATGTTGATGGTGTATTTTCTACGATCATCCGACCTTTGTTAGACATACTAAGATCCCCGTATTTAGTAATACCTAATGCAGTTTCTTTTGGCGTGGATAATGCCGCAAAAGCAACGTTAGAAGCTAATTCAGCGCCAGCTCTTGGAATAGACGCTAAGGTAGCATAATAACCTCCAGTTCTCACAGAATTCCACCATGACCCACCTATAACTGAACTACTCATGTTATTTGTTATAACATTCTCTAAAGCCTCACTATATATTAGATTTAAATCTATAGCAGCTTCATTTAACTGATTGTTTTGTTTTTCTGTTTTAGAAGCATCTGAACCTGTTATTTTTTTAAGAGTCGAAAGACCTTGTCTATTTGTAGAGATTTCATTACTCATAAAGTAATCTAAACCTGTGTTTTTTGTCGCTCTTAGCACTGTACTTATAGGATCAAAATCTATAGCTGTAACTCCTTTTCTCTCAAAAGAAGTTTTTGATTTTGTCCCAGGCATTACTTTTAAGTATTCTATGGCAGAAGCATCTTGTATTGCTTCCTCAGTATAATCTGTTTTATGATGCACATATTGATTTACTAAATCTAATTCATTGCCTCTTACGATTCTAGTTGCATAAGATTGTAATTCTCCTAAACCAGAGTAAACACCCTGCAATAACTTTAAAGCTTTTTTTGTTTTAGGTGACATTGACTTATCCATTTTAGATAAAGAAATTTGCCCATCTACACTATATTCTTTTAATATTTGTTTTAGTAAATTAATACTTTCTTCATTATATCTACTTTGTCCTTTGGCTTCATTGTATTTTGCTATTGTGCCTTCAATAAATTCAACACCTGGAGCAGTACCTTTTTTGTTTGAGTTAGATTCAAATTCATTTTGAAGTAAATACACCGTTAATTCAAATCGTCTTTTTACTGCGGCACTAACTTTTTCTTTTATAGTTGGAGCTAATAAACTTTCAGCAGTTTCTATAATATCTGTTTGTTCGTTTATCCAATTTTTAAATTTAGCGTGTGCTTCTGCAGTTGGTCTAATTGTGTTGTTATAAATATTTCTATTTTTATAATTGCCAAAAAGATTATCCATTACATTTAAAGGATTGGACCTGATCATTTGACCTCTTATGCCTACTGATTGTGCTGCTTTAGAACCTCCTTTAGACTTTACTAATGAATTTTTGACTGATGCTGTCGCATATTGTCTAGCTGTAGAAAATTTACTACCAGTACTAAACATAATGTCAAGCATAGGAGCAACATTTACGGCTCTATTATTGCCTTCTATTTTTTGTGCTATTTTATTTGCGTAATAAGTATAAAACCCTTCAGATATATTATCTAAATGAACATCTAATTCTGACAATTCTTTTCCTGTCAATAATGCCAATTGACTTGTGTTTAAACCTTGAAGAGTTGTTGCTCCAACACTTTGGTCTTGAGCAATTTTAGTTAGTTTATTTAGTTTTAATTCTTTTGATTTAGCAACAGTTTTATCAATAAGAGATTGTCTGTTCTTTGCATAATCATTAACCGAATCAACAACGTCAACATTTTCATCAGTTTCAGCGGAATTTATTTTATTAACCAATATCTCTAAAGTCGCAGAATCCAAAGCATCTAATTTGTTTTCTATAAAATCAGAATTTTCTTTTATTATTGTTTCACCACTAACATCAGAATCTAATATTTTATCAATTATTTTTTGAGTTCCTTCTTTATAAACAAACGCTTGTTTTATTTCATTAAATTCGAATTCAGATTCAACTTCTATTTCTTTTGACTTAATAGTGTTAAGAAGATTATTAGCTTGATTAATTAAATCGTTATCTAATTTTGTGTCCTTTGATCTTTTAGATACTTGACTTAAAAGCTGATTATAAGTTTTTAAATCAGATGGATCTAAGTCAGATATTGGCAATGTAAGAAGTTGAGAAACAGCTGCATTAAAATTACCATTATCACCTAATCTACCTGTATTTAATTTTTTTCTTGTTTGCCCAGATAACTTAATAGCAGTATTGACATCGTTAGCAAAATCAGCATCACTAAAAACTTTCTCAGAATATTCCTGAACTTTTTTAACTTGCACAGGATTATCAAGGTTTACATTGTTTATTTTATTTATTACAGCCCTAAGTTGAGCTGCAGTAATAATTCCTTTTCTTTTTTTAGCGTAAGCTTTTATTCCATCATTTAGGCTTTTTCTTTTCTGTTTTAAGTCCATCTTCTTTTCTCTAGCAGACTTATTCCATGATTTCCAAAACTTTTTTCGCTGAACATTCTCACCCTCTTGTTTTGCCTTGTCTTTTCTAGTTGTACTTTTTGTAGAATCTAGTATGTTCTTGTATGTTTCTGATGTTATTGTTTCATTGCTAGTTTTACCTATAGCTTCTACTTCAGATTGAACATCTTTTTCAGACGCAGCATACAAATCAATATCTGCATTTGAAAAGTCAGTATCGCCCCTAGCTATTTTTAAAGCCAAAGCTCTTTCCTTAGATTTATTTTTTGGAATATTTTTTTTCTTTTGAGCAACTGCTTTGTCAATGCTCTCTTGATTCTCAGCGTAAAACTGTAATGCATCATCAGAGAAATCAGTAGTGCCTTCTTGCTCTATAATTCTATTAGCAAAAGATTCTATCTTGTTTTTCACACTCATA
>Ga0209716_1001305_pt1 | contig 19281 bp, 17 predicted proteins | sample COGITO_mtgs_1205_FD_184811 | JGI IMG/M metagenome (GOLD analysis project Ga0209716, IMG submission 184811) | Pelagic marine microbial communities from North Sea - COGITO_mtgs_120531 (SPAdes) (version 2) | ecosystem: Environmental > Aquatic > Marine > Epipelagic ...
TCCAAATGAGAAAGGACTGAATGAAAATATTTTACATTTTGTCTCTGATTGTAAGCCCATTTTTTTAAGCCAATCTAGTTTTTCTTGTTCTCTTGTATCAATCGAAAAACAAGCTAAACTACCTGTTTTTTCTTTTATTTCTTTGATCGCATCATCAAATTTATTTTTATTTAACTTGATAAATATTTCTGGGTTTAAGTGCCCAAGTTTGATTTTCTGCCCGTTTTTATTTGAAACAATATCTTTTATTCCATCGTTCCAAAGAACATTTTTTTCCCGATCTTGGCTCAAATTTATATGTTTTAAGGGTCTGTACTCTAGTCTAGAAAAATTATGATCCGAAAATAACTTTGGGTCAACCATATATATAAAAAGTTCAGCAACTGGTTTTGCCAACCTTCCTAAGTGCATCCCTTTAAACGTTTTATCTACTCCAACTTCTCGTCTTTGCATTGCGCAAAAGTATATTAAATCCCATCCTTGAAAGTTTTTTATAAAAGGCCATCTTATAAATAAGTAAGAAAGACTTCTTTTAATAACACCTTTCCCTCTATAACCTTTTTTTAATTTTAAATCTGCAACATATAGAAGTTTATGTATTTTCTTTGATATTGTTATGCTTTTCCAAATAGCAACAATCCCACCTATAACTTTTTGCCCGTCTTTTATTACAAGAAACCTTGTTTTATAGCCTTGATTTGTAAAAAATGGAGTGTACATCTTTCCGTGACTTATTCTAAATGATTCTGCGCCATTTTCTAAAGGATATAAGATATTTTCTTCAATCTCTTTTAATTCTTGGACGTATTTAGATAAGCCTTCTTCATCGCAAACTTGAAATGATAAATTCATTTTTTTATGAAAAGTCTAAAATGATCGTAAAACATGCTCCTATCATTTTTTTTCCAATAAGTATTGAATGAAGTCTCTTCTTCAAATTGATCTTTAAAGATAGGATACCAGTTTTTATCATTGTTTAGCTGTCTTAGAATAATACCTGATCCGGATCTAAGCTTAGATAAGTACGATGCACATTTCTTTACAAACTGTGTATCACACCAATCGAACAGATTAGATAGGCTTACTAAATCATATGTTTCAATATTGGGAACATCATGAACAGTACCAAGAACGGTTTTGATCTTTAATTCTTTTTGATAATTAATGTATGGCATAAAACTTTCTTTCAAATAATATCCTAAAAAAATGTGCTGTAGAAAAGGGTTTTTGTAAAAATTATTCGATTTAAAAGAATTCATTATCTTATTAAAAAAATACTCAATATACGTACCTGGAGTAGCATGTTGCGTTGCCTTCTTACTAAAGATTGATTCTATTACTTCATCGTTAAACACTTTTTTAAAAGGGGTTTTAATATTCGAGTTCTTTAACCAACTTAATATAATATAATTTCTCTTTTTCTCCTCAGTTTTGAGATTGAAGAGTTCTTCTATTTCAGATTCAGTAGTTATATTTTTAATAAATGAAACTCTAAAAACTTGGAACATTTTTTCAAATTTCCCACATTGATTAAGAGCCATATCACCTTTAAAGCCTGCATTTAATTGTTTTAATTTTTTTGTCTGGGTGAGCTTAGTTTTATTATTCAAATGTATTAATTGATGTGGGTTAATGTCAAATGCGGTTACCATCAAGTTTTTTGATAATGCTTTCAATGACAGTGGCGTGCAACCACCTGAACAAACTGTAAGAATTTTTTTATAGTTTCTTTCTATTATTGTTTGATGCTCTATTTTATAATCCTCTCTTGTTACAGCAAAAAGGATATCGTCAAAGATATTCATCAATCAAAATAATAATTAAAAATAAATTGAGTAAAAACTGCTCCGGCTGTTAATCTATAGTCTTCTGATATATTTTCATTATTGTCATAATCGTATTCGTCTCCGTTTTCATTTTTCCATTTGTTCATTACAAGGTTCATTGAGACTTCACCGCCCAAAGAAAATTGCTCAGAAAGAAAATATTCTACACCATACCCACCAATCATTCCTACAATAGGATCAAACTGAGAATCCCATTCTTTTTTTATTTCTTTTTTGTCTGTACCGGTAAAGATTGGAACAACTGTGAAAAAATCTGCCAACCAATATCTTTTCAAATCTATAACCTTATTCTGCCCAACTCTTATACCAAGACTTGGAACCAATATATGTGCACCAACTGATTCATCCCGCGCTTCGCTTTTCGTTGATTGTCCAATATGAAAATAACCGGTTCTAATCGTAGGCACCACTTTAAGGCCTCCAACAGTTCTTTCTTTAAGTAATAACTGTGCTGACGAAAGTGGTAATCCAAACTTAAAGCTTATATCCGTTTGTGAAAAAACAGTTGAAAACAAAATTATTAATCCCATTCCTATTTGATTTACTCTTTTCATTGCGTTCCCCTCCCAGAGATTATTAACATTAATTAAACTTCTTGCTCCTTTTTTATTTTCTAACCTTAATTTTTTGGGGGCATTGCTTTTACCCTCACTCAATACAAATGAGACCCTAATTAAACCGGCAAATAGAATTGCCCCCATAAACTTATTTTAATCCGAAATGAACCCATCAATTGGTTTACAAACTATTAATGCAAGATCCTCATTTACATTAATATCCCAAACCATACTCAACATTATATATTTTCCAGTTTCGCCGTTCTTCCATCTTTGTATAGTACTGTATTTAGAGAAAGTGATTGATTCAGAGTTTTTTAGTTTTTCCTGTATTTTTTTTGCTGCTTTTAAATCGTCTGGGTGAATTAAATCATCCCTATCATAAGATTTCCCGACCAGATTATTTGGTTTGTATCCCATTATTTTTTCCCAACTTCCATCAATTTCAGTAATAATTCCATTAGAAACTTTCCCCGAAATATAGAGCGAATCTGCTATAATTTTATCAAACACACCTTGGTTGTTTGATGTGTCAGAGGTTTTTTGTTTTGATTTAAACTCCCTCAACTCATCTTTTAACCTTAAGTTTTCTTTCATTAAATAGTTAACTACTGTCTCTAGCTCATCTGTTGTTTCTGTTTTATTGAGCTTATTGTAAGAAGTAGAACGAGAAATGCTTTCCATTTTTTCCTGCCTTGATAGTTTTAATAAATGCTTAGGAGGTATTTGATCTTTTGCGATCCAAATGCTTAATGCCTGAGGGCTAACACCAAAGTACTGAGCAACGTCTCGCTTTCTTTTCATGCCGCGTAGCTCCATCAAGTCGTTAATTATTTCTGTAGTGTTTTTCACTATTTATTAAATTGCCCTTGTTTTTTAATTTTTACTTAATTAAAGTTAACCATAGCTTAAACTCATTGCAATAATAAAAAGGCTTTTGTTATTTTTTAGTTTTAAGTTTAAAACAACAAGATAAAACAAAAACCTTAAAAAGGGGAACCATTATTATGAAACCAATCTATTCTATATTGGTATTTTTTCTTTCATCTTTTTTATTAAGTCAGTCGGGAAACATTCTCCCTGGTCAAAAAACGGCAATAGAATCTCTTTCTGCTAGCGCAGGTTTTTCTAGTCAAGACTTGTACAACCATTTGCTAAGTCAATATGGTGCGCCTCTTGACGATTTGAACCGCATGCAAGGCGCAGAAGTAATAAAAGGCTTTCAAAGTCAAAGCATTAAAAAACCAGTAGAAAAAGAAACAACAAAAACAATAAAAAGAGATTTAACGGTTGCTACTTCTCTAGAAACTGGTATGCAAAAACGGTTTCATTTTTTAGATGGAACCATTAGAGAGGGTGAGATCTTATCAATTGAAAATGAAGTTATTAGATTAAAGACTTCAAGTGGAACATTCAACATTCCCTCTGAGCAGTTTCTTGAAGAATCAGCAGAAATAACGAATAAAAACGGTGAGTTTTTTATTGGTTCTGTTCTGGGCGAAACAGCAGAAGAGTTTGTTATAAGAACACAATACGGCGATGCTGTTGTTCAGAAAAGAGATATTCAAAAAATGAAACGCTACCATGGTGGAGTTTTAGATAGAAAATCTGAAGAAAGAACAAAGTTTTACCAAGGTGAATCTAAACTGATAAATGTTTTTTTAGACCCTACAGCTTTTCCACTAGCAGGAAACACTTTTTATCTTAGTGGCTTGTCTATTGGGTATGGATTAACAGATAGGTTTATGATAACTTCTAAAATTGGTTCAAATTTTAATAACGACCTAAACCTTCATCCTAGAATGCGATTTTATCATAAAAAATCAGCTCAAAAAGAAGTTGCAGCATCTTGGGGGCTTGGTCTTCATAGAAAATATCCAGCTGAAAGTATTGTCTCTAGGTATGCGCATGCTATAACTATTGAGAGTGTAAATGCAGAAGGTGAAATCGAACCGATTCCATTAAATGAACTTAAAGGCTCCATGAAAGATATTAGTGTAACGGATGTAACAAATGAATCTGTCAATGCTGATCGTTTCTACATAGAAGCTTATCTTGTTTTTTCATCAAGGAGGGTTAATCCAACTGGAAGAGGAAAAATTGGTTGGTCAACAGGAATAAAAGCCTCAAATGCTTTTCTGGATAGAAATGAGTTTCTTAAACGTTCTGTTAATATTGGTGGAAGCGAACGTGAGGTAAGCTGGAGTACGGAAAAACTATATAAAGTTCCTTTTCGCGCCTGGGCTTCTCTAGAATATGACTTAAGAAAAGATTTAAAGTTTTTAGGGTCTGCATGGATAGACAATGGGTACCGAGCAATGAACTTTTCTGATTTAGCCTCAGATTATTTAGGCGATGATGGAACAGCTGCTTTTTCTTTAGAGTCTGCAGCTGGAAGCGTAAGTATGGTGGATTTTGATTTTGGCTTACAATACACCCTCAATGAAACTTTTAAGATTGGTCTTCATTTTCAACAACCTTATATAGATTTTTATTGGGAGTTTTTTGAGTTTTAAAAAAGCTTAATATGACTTTAAAAACAATATTTATTGCGATCGTTTTTTTATCACCTATCTTTTCCCAGACCGCTTTGCGTTCTGAGTCTGTAAAAATTACGCGCTTAGAAAATTTCAAAAACAACTATTCTGGAAAGACAATTCGTTTTGTTGGACCCGGTAAGATGGAGGTTCAGGGAGAACTCGTCACTGTAACACCTGAAAGTTTTATTGTTTCGGATGGAATAAACCACAATCTCTTTAGCCACAATAATATTGATTACGTACTTATTGTCCCTCAAAAAGCAGAGTTTTTTTTGGCAACAAGTGTATCCGTTTTTGGGGGTGCTATTGGATATTTAACCCTTATTGTTTCCAAAGAAAGTTTTAGTGATCAACACGAAAAAGTTTTTACTTTTGTTGGGGCAACTTTGGGTGCTTTACTTGGAAGAAATACTTTTTATAAACCTTTAAAAATAGATATTTCAGGCAAGACGTATGGTTAAAACAAAGTGGCTTATTTTTATTTTTTTCAATCTAAGCATTGGGTTTGCTACTGAAGTTAATTTTTTCTTTAAAGAAAAAAAGGAAACAGTTCGTGGTGAGTTTTTGGGTACATATATGAACCACATTCACGTTTTAATCGATGATAAAATTGAATATTTCTCTTGCGAAAGTATTGAAATTGTGAAATCTAATTCAGGCTTAATTCTATCTTATAATTGCGATGAAAACACTCTTTCAGAAGAAATTCTTTTCCCACCTGAGCTGGATCCAATGACCGGTGAATGGGTAGCAAACATCCCAGATGTTTTTAATACAACTTTACTTCGAGAAAAGAAGCAGAAAGAAGCTGAAAAAAAGACTGTAATCCAAAAAAAACCAAAAGAAGACGTTGAAAACATAACTAAAACAACCAAACCTTTGATTGAGAGCCCAAGCAAAGAAGTTGTACCAAAAACAAACATATTAAACCCAGACTTTCCAGGTTTAGACACCAAAATTGATGACGTAAAAAAAGAAGAATCCGAAAAACGCTATCTAACAGAGAAAGAAATCCGTGCGTTGGTTCAAGATGAGATAGAAAAAATATTAGAGAATAAACATTTTATTGAAAAAACTAAAAAGGGTAAAAGAAAACCTCGAGAAGGGGTATATCAAAGATATTACTCCGGACAAATAACAAAAAAACAATTCGTAAAATTTGTTGATGGCCGGTCACCAGTAGAATTGCTAGAAACAAACATAATATCACAACAAGAATATGATGAGGCTATCGCAAATCCATTGAACTATCTTGAATATATAGAAATGTTTGGACCGTCTATAACCCTTAAGCGAAAACCTGAATATCTTATAATTCCAGGGTTCGTAGTCTATGTGGTTTCATATATTATTTTAGCCAGCTAAGTTGATAAAAAGGATTCTTCTTTTTCCGCTTTTTTTGTTTATACTTTCTGGTTGTTATAATAATTCCCATATTAGAACATTAAAAGTATTAGAAGAAGGAGAGTTGGTGGTTTCCTTCAACAGCTCTATTAATTTCGCTTCCGAAGAAAACCTTAGGGATGTTGATGGAGAAGTGAGAGGACAAGGCGGAAATGTGCCAATTGGATTAACTGGTTTAAGGAGCGAGTTTTCACTACTAAAGGGATATAAAAATTCAGAAGCTGGTTTTTATGGTGGATATGGTTTTAGTGATTGGGGTTCTGGTTGGCATCTTGGTCTCGAACACAAAAAATACATAAAATTAAAAAACCTTAGGAGGGTTAAAGCAGGAATAAACATTGAACTAACTGAAATGAAGCCTTTTGGTAAAATAATACATTCAATTCAATCCATCAAAACAACAACCTCTAAGGAAAACCCTTTTTATGGGGGTTTCCATAGTATTTATACTTACGGGTCACGAGGCGGACATGTCACTTGGTATAATTCATTTAAAAACATCTATTATAAATTTTTAATAAAAGGTGTTGGAATTACTCTTGGAAGAGAGATTTTTTTTAATCTTTTTGGAATGAACACATCTACGATTCTTCAAGTTGACGCTTCTGTTCTTAGCCAGGAGTTTTTGAATATAAATGGAGGAAGTATAAAAGCTGGTGATGAATATGATAGATTAGGTACAATAAGTGCTAGCTTGGGGTTTAACTTTTTTAATACTCGTTTAAAAAAGAAAAATCAACTTACTCCTCTGCCAAAACCGAGAAAAGACCCAGTGTTAAAATTTGATCCAGAAACAGGAATCCCTATTAAAAAAACGTCCTCAGGTTTAGAGTTTGACCCAGAAACAGGAGAACCTGTTTTTGATAAAGGTCGAAATAAAAACAGAAGGTAATAGCATTAATTCTAAACCTTGAAACTGTTTTTTATGAACCGTATTTATGTTGGAAAATCTTTATTCATTCCTGTATATTTATATATCGTGAAGTGCTCTGTTGGGTAAAAGAATCGATAAATGTTAACTTTTAATTAAATCAAAGAAAAAACTTAAATATGTCTGATCAAAACAATGAACGAAATGTTTCTATACCCAGGGGTTACAAGCAAGAAGATACAGATGCTAGAAAAGAATGGGTTAAACAGTTTTCTGGTGTAGAAATTGATGACACAAGTCGGGATAACGCAGAAGACCTTCAGGGAATTATTGAAAACCATGTTGGTTTTATGCAGGTTCCTATGTCTGTTGTCGGACCACTTTCTCTAGATGGTACTTATGCTCAGGGTGAGTTTTGTATACCTCTTTGTACTCTTGAAGGAACTTTGTCGATGTCAATGAATCGTGGTATTTATGCTGCAAATATTAGCGGTGGAACTGTTGCGCGCCACTTTAGACAAGAGCTTTCTCGTGCTCCAGTTTTTATTTTTGACAATATTGATGAAAGCATGAAGTTTCAGAACTGGGTGAAAGCGAATGAAAAAGAAATTATAAATGTTGCCGAAAGCACTACAAGCCACGGTAAAGTTTTAAGGATAGATCAATATACAGTACAAAACTATGTAATACTCGATATTGTATTAAACACGAGCAACGCAGCTGGGCAGAATATGGTTACACTTGCAGCCCAGGTAGCTTGCGAATTTATTCAGAAGAAAACAAATCAGAATTATATTTTAGAATCAAATTTAAACAGTGATAAAAAAGCCTCTGTTCGAAATATGCTACTCGGTCGCGGACATGCGGTTACGGCAGAAACAACCATTAAGAATAGTGTGATGAAAAGAGTTTTAAAAATGGATCCTGATATTTTATTTGATTCCTGGAGTTTTTTCCCCATTGTATCTAGCATGGCGGGAACGCATGGAAACGGACTGCACGTCTCTAATGCATTAACAGCTATTTATTTGGCGACTGGACAAGATGCTGCATGTGTAGCAGAAAACAGCATCGCTCATATTGGTATAGAAAAAAGAGAAGACGGGCTGAAGTTTAAACTAACACTTCCATCATTAACAGTTGGAACAATTGGTGGCGGAACCCGCCTTAAAATGCAAAACAAAAACTTAGAACTTCTTGGCTGTAATGAAGGAGAACATTCCTCAAGGAAACTAGCAGAAATAATTGCTGGTTCCGCATTGGCTCTAGAGATTTCTCTAATTTGTGCTATTGGTTCACACACTTGGACGGACGCACATATGAAATATGGAAGAAAATAAATCCTTTCATGGGAGTATTAGAAAACCCCAAGTTTAAATATTTGCTGGGGAATCAACCTTTCTATTTTAAAATTTGGAAAACGCTTTTTTACTTATACAGTAAACTTGTTTTTATTTTCTACACACCTTTAAAAGTCTACGGACGTGAAAACATTCCCGACTCATCGTATATTTTCTGTAGTAACCACAATAGCCACATGGATGTAGCTCTCTTATCTGCCTCTGCACAAAAAAGTTTTAATCATTTTGGAATGCTTGCTGCAAAAGATTATTGGTTTGATAGTTGGATTAGAAAATTTTTAATCAACACTGTTATGAACTTAATTCCAATAGATCGCAAAATAGACGGCGTGAGGCAACTATCCATAAAAGATACTCTTAAGTTATGTCAATCGTTTATGGATTATAATAAAAGGTGTTTAATCTTTTTTCCTGAGGGTACCCGAGGCAAACCCGGAAATATAACTGCGTTTAAAAAAGGAGCCTCAAGCTTTGCTATTAGCCTTAATAAACCAATTCTGCCAGCCGTTATTTTCGGATCACACAAAGCATGGCCAAAAGATCAAATATTAATGAGACCTTCTAGAATTATTGTATACATTCTTGAACCTATATACCCTAAATCGTTTTTAAACAGTAGCAATGCTTCAAAAGAAGAAATTTCTGAAGCTGTAGATAAAATGACATTAGAACTTGAACAAAAAATTAAAGACAAAGCGAGATCGTTATATGAGTGATAATAAAAAATTTTTTGGTGTGAACGATGAGAACTGGGGACACAAGTGGGGTTATAAGGATTCCGCTTTTATCATAGAAGATAATAAAGCGGTAACATTCTCAGGAAACAGATATCCTGTTTGTGGTAAAAAACTGACAAGTTTTATTCCTTTCGTTGAAAGTATACTTGAAATAGAAATAGAAAAAGAACCAAAAGTTAAAGAACTAAAAGTTAAATATATCGAAAAACCGAACATTAACGAAATGTTTGTGAAAGAAATGAAGGAAACTTTTGATGAAGACAGATACTCAATCGAAAACAATGAGCGTCTTCTTCATAGTCATGGACAACACTCCACAGACGAAGTATATAAAGTTTTATATAATAAACTAGAAAAATTTACAGATTTAGTTTTTTACATAGAGAATGAAGAAGAAACAATTCGCTTGGTCGAACTTGCAAAGAAACATGATGTTTGTCTTATTCCTTATGGTGGCGGTACAAATGTAACAAACGCACTAAGACCACCAAAAAAAGAAAAAAGAATGATTGTTTCCGTAGACACCAGAAGGATGAACTCAATTGAAAGTATTGACGAAAAAAATCTAATGGTCTCTGTTTATTCTGGTATAACTGGAAAAGAATTAGAGAAACAACTCAACGATAAGGGTCTAACAGCTGGACATGAACCAGATAGCTATGAGTTCTCAACCGTAGGTGGATGGATTTCTACCAATGCCGCGGGTATGAAAAAACATAGATATGGAAATATCGAAGATATTGTTCAAAATATAACAATGATTACACCAACTGGAACTATAAACCAAATAGAACCGTTGACAAGAGCTTCAATTGGAATAAAAGCTCAAAACCTTTTATTTGGTTCAGAGGGGAACCTTGGAATAATAACAAAAGCAACTTTAAAAGTCCATCGGTTACCAGAAAAGTCTACATATGAATCTATTTTATTTTATAGTTGGGAAAGCGGAGTTTCATTTATGTATGACTTATATCATTCAAATATGGTTCCCGCAAGCTCCCGATTAGCTGATAACCTTCAAATTAGATTAGGAAGTTCTCTAAAAGAAAAAAAAGAGGGTGTCGGTGGCTTTTTAGATAAGTTAACCAAATACTATCTCTTTAATATAAAAAAGTTTGATCCCGAAAAGTTTACGGCTGCTACATTTAAGATTGAAGGTTCTTCTCAAGAAGTAAAACAGCAATTGAAAAACTTAAAATCACTTTCAAAAAAACATAATGGTTTTGTTGCCGGTGAGAGTACCGGAAAGAGCGGGTACCTTGCAACAATGGTGATTGCCTATATAAGAGAACTGATATTTACACAAAACATCTTAGGTGAAACAATGGAAACCTCTGTTCCCTGGTCTAAGATAAATCAGGTGAAAGAAGAGGCCCATAAACTCTTAAACGAACTACATAAAAAACATAATCTTCCCGGTAAGCCGTTTTTCACCTCTCGAATTTCAAAAATATATCACACCGGTGTTTGCATGTATAACACAATTGCAATGTGTTACGATGGAATAGAGAGACCCGAAGATGTTTTTACAGAGATTGAATATGCTATGAGGGCTAACTTTATAAAGAACGGTGGTTCAATATCACATCATCATGGAGTTGGTAAATTAAGAAAAGACTTTATGAAAGATACAATCTCCAATGGCAGTATATCATTGATAAAAGGAATTAAAAAAGATCAGGATCCAAAAAACATTTTTGGAGTAGACAACAATATTGTAAACGATTAGAGTTTTATATAAATATGCTTCTAAAGAATAAAGTATTCATTATAACAGGGGCTTCTTCAGGTATTGGGGAGGAATTATCTAAGCAGCTGTCAAAAGAGGGTGCCAAAGTTGTTTGCGCTGCAAGAACCGAACATAAACTTAAAAAAGTTTCTGAAAAAATTAATACTTCTGGTGGAGAAGCCATTTATGTTCAAACAGATATAACAAATCTAAAACAATGTCAAAGTTTAATAGACAGGACTATCGAAAAATTTGGGCAAATCGATGGCTTAGTCTTAAATGCGGGTATAAGTATGTGGGCGAAGTTTGATGAAATAACAGACCCCAGCTTTTTTTCAGACCTGATGAAAACAAACTATTTAGGGTCTGTAAACTGTTGCTTTGCCGCAATTCCTTTTTTGAAAAAATCAAAGGGTAAAATTGTTAGTTGTTCTACCGCTCAAGCTCTTATGGGTTTTCCAAACCATTCCGGATATGTTGCTTCAAAGCATGCCCTTCATGGTTTTTTAGAAACTATTTCAATGGAAAACAAAGAAGAAATTACCATACTAGAAGCTGTTTTAAGTTGGATTAGAGGGACAAATCTAAGAGGAAACTCTTTCCGAGCTGATGGAAAAAAACATAAAGATGAATCTAGAAAACATACAAGTCAATCCGTTAGCCTAGAGTCTTGTGTAAAAAGTATTATAGATGGTATAAAAAAAGATAAAAAAACAATCTATGTTCCTAAAAAACTAAGTTTAATTCCTTTTTTAAACACTTTTTTTAAAAATTTTTTACAAAAAAAAGTTGTTCGAGAAATAAATAAAAATAAAAGCTAACCTAAATACCCTATTCTCAACCTGATGACCAAAAGTTTCACCCTCTTCTTTTTTATTTTCCACTCTCTATTTTCACAAGTCATAATATTACACTGTGGCGTTTTAATAGACGGATCAGAAAAACCCATATCAAAAGTTGTTTCAATTTTCATTGATAAAGATAGAATAATTGATATTGCTGAAGGGTATACAAACCCCGGACCAGATGATGTTTTAATTGATTTGAATGAGTATACTGTTCTTCCCGGATTAATGGATATGCACACACACCTTTCTGGTGAATCAAACAAAAAAAAGTATTTAGAGAGGTATACAAAGAACTTAGATGACTATGCATATCAATCCATAATTTTTGCTGAAAAAACATTGTTTGCTGGCTTTACTACTGTACGAGACTTGGGGGGACCAATTAATAACTCGCTACGAGATGCAATAAAAAACGGCTTACTTCCCGGACCTAGGATATTTAGCGCAGGTCAAGCAATTGCAACCACTGGTGGTCATGCCGATCCAACAAACGGAATGAAATATGAACTTATGGGTGATCCCGGCCCCTCCTCTGGAGTAATCAATGGTGCGATCGAGGCAGCTAAGGCTGTGCGACATCAATATAAAAGAGGTTCTGATCTAATAAAAATTACAGCTACCGGGGGCGTTCTTAGTCTTGGGAAAAGTGGTCAAAACCCTCAGTTCAGCGAAGAAGAAATACGAGCTATTGTTGAAACTGCAACAGATTATAACATGCATGTTGCAGCTCATGCTCATGGTCCAGAAGGTATAAAAAGAGCTGTTCGTGCTGGTGTTAGGTCTATAGAGCATGGAACATTAATGGACCAAGAATCACTATTGTTAATGAAAGAATACGGGACTTATTATGTTCCAACTATATCAGCGGGGGAATTTGTTTCTACAAAAGCTAAAGATGTTGGGTATTACCCAGAGTTAATCCGAAAAAAAGCTGAACTAATTGGTCCTAAAATTAAAAAATCATTCAAAAAGGCTTTAGAGGGAAATGTAAAAATTGCATTTGGAACAGATTCAGGTGTTTCTCTTCATGGCGAAAATGCAAAAGAATTTGTTTACATGGTAGAGCAGGGAATGAAACCTCTTGATGCAATTAAATCTGCAACAATAAACTCCGCTAAGCTTTTGGGAGTTGAAACTGATTTAGGCTCTTTAGAAATTGGAAAAATTGCTGATATTGTTGCTGTAAAAGGAAACCCCCTTGATGATATTTCTTTATTACAAAAAACTTTTTTTGTGATGAAAAATGGAAGAATTTATAAAAATATAACAGGTTAAAATAAAATGAAAATAGACAATAAGAAAATTCAACTAGAAGTAGATTCGTTTTGGGACACTCATATTACCCCAACGTTAACTGAATATATAAAAATCCCAAACAAGTCTCCCTCCTTTGATAAAAACTGGAAAGCAAACGGACATATGGATAAGGTTCTTGAGCTTGCTGCGGATTGGACAAAAAAGCATTTACCAAAGAATGCTACTTTATCAATTAAAGAATCAGACGGAAGAACTCCTATAATTTTAATTGATATACCAGGTGAAAAGAGCGGCAATGTTTTAATGTATGGCCATTTAGATAAACAGCCTGAAATGGAAGGTTGGGATAATGATAAGGGTCCTTGGAAGCCGGTATTAATTGATGAAAAACTTTATGGTCGTGGTGGTGCTGATGATGGTTATGCTCTGTTTGCGTCGCTATGTGCTATAAAAACATTACAAAAAAACAATTGTCGCTTACCTCGAATTTTAGTTTTAATTGAGTTTTGTGAAGAAAGCGGATCTCCAGACCTTCCACACTATATGGAGCTTTGTTCTGATTTAATTGGGGAACCAAATTTAGTTGTTTGCCTGGACTCTGGAACAGAAGATTACAAACGCTTTTGGACAACAAACTCTTTGAGGGGTTTAATTGGTGGAACGCTAAAAGTTGAGGTTCTTAATGAAGGTATGCACTCTGGAATAAGCGGATATATACCTTCCTCTTTTAGAATAATACGACAACTTTTATCAAGGATAGAAGATGAAAACACTGGTGAAATTTTATTAGACGAATTAAAAACAGATATTCCGGCGCACATAAGGGATGGTGTGGTGCAGTTGGTTGCTATTTTAGAAGAACATCAAAGTTTTCCTGTTTCTCCCTCCACAGATAACCCGATAGAAGGTCATCTCAGAACAACCTGGAAACCGGCTTTGTCTATTGTTGGTGCAGATGGTTTACCGAGTTCTAAAGATGCGGGTAATGTTTTAAGACCTTATACAAGTTTAAAGCTCTCAATGAGAATTCCACCATTGGTTGACCAAAATAAAGCTCAGGAAGCTCTTAAAAGAGCCCTTACTGATAATCCTCCTTACAATGCAAAGGTTTCAATAGAGTTTGAAGAGCCTGCTTCCGGTTGGAGCGCGCCACCAATGTCTCCTTGGCTTGAAAGTGCAATACGTTCAGCTTCAAATACTTATTTCAAAAACCCTCCATCTAGTATGGGTGAGGGTGGAACTATTCCATTTATGGCGATGCTTGGAGATCAATTTCCAAAAGCTCAATTTGTTATAACGGGTGTATTGGGACCAGAGTCAAACGCACATGGGCCAAATGAATTTTTACATATACCTTATGCAAAAAAACTAACATCTTGCATTGTTTCTATTTTAAATGATTTCCCGGAATAAAAAGTTTTCAACTCAACTCTATCTTTTACTCACCATTGCTTTAATATCGGTAAGCTCAACGTCACTGGTCATTAGATATGTGGCAACTGTCCCTGCTTTAACGCTGGCTTTTTGGAGAATGCTTCTTGCAAGTGGTTTTTTATGGATATATAGCCTATCAAAAAAACCATCTTTTTTATCAAGAACCAATAAAAAGAGAATTTTAATTGCAGGAATAAGTCTAGGTCTTCATTTTTCATTCTTTTTTCTCGGGGTGAGAAACACCTCTATTGCAAATGCTACTTTATTAGCAACAACGGGGCCTTTTTTTACAACACTTGTAGCTTTCTTAAAGGGTACAAAATTTGAGAAAGAAGTTTATTGGGGTCTTAGTATTTCTACGATTGGTCTTTTAATTGTTCAAGGACAAAGCATAAATCTTGATACGAAGTTATTATATGGAAACTTTCTATCTCTTTTAAGCGGTATGTGTATTGCGGTAACATATATATTCGCAGCAAAAATCAGAAAAAACACTGAAAACACAACCTATGGAAGAACTCTCTTTCTTATCGCTTCAATTACAATTGCTTTATTAGCTTTACTTACAGGAGATGACCTACTGAGCTTTAAAAAAGAACAATTTATCTGGCTTCTTTTTCTCGGCTTTGTTCCCTCTATATTGGGTCACAACCTTTTAAATTATTCAATAAAATTTTTATCTCCAACGGCTGTAGCTTCCGTGCCTTTGGGTGAACCATTAATAGCATCAGTTTTTGGTTTTATTCTTTTTTCAGAGGAACTTCCGTTAGAAGCTGTAATTGGAGGTGGGTTTATTTTATTTGGTATATATTTTATAATAACGGGTCATAATAAGGACTAATTATAGCGTCTGCCGGAACTATCTTGTTTTCTTTTTGATATCTTTTAATTCTAATGTCATTTTTATACTCCCCTCTTTTGCTTTTAGGTAATAGCGACGCAATCCTTGCAGCCATTTCTGACCCGACAGACTCTGTTTTAATTAATTTTTCACTTTTAGTCCCCCTTATATCGAAGGGCCCAAAAGGCTTCCCAATATTTATATATACCCTGGGCCGAATTCCTTTAAAAATATCTTGCCATATCGTTTCTGCTCCATAGATTGAAATTGGAACAATTGGTGCTTTTTCAACCGTTGATAAAAAAACCGCTCCATTTTTAGGTTTTTTTAAAACAGGTGAGGTTGTTGTTCCTTCTGGAAAAATCCCTAAAATTTCTCCATTTTTTAAAACTTTTTTTGCTTTTTTAATAGTTGAAGGTGCAAGGTTTTCTCTGTCTATAGGAATAAAACCATAAAGGTGGAGCGCCCAGACAAAAGCCCCGTTTACTTCTTGGTCACTTGCGGCTAGGAAGTTTATTGGTTTTTGAATGGCATATTTGAAAAAGGGTGGATCTAAAATACTAAAATGGTTAGACGCAATTATAAAACCTTTTTTTTTAGGTAAATGCCACTTTCCACGAACAACAATTTTTGCAACAACACAGCCAATGAGTAAGGCAATATACCCAACTTGCCTTCTAACGAAAGAAGGTTTTGGATGAAATTTATTTAGATATTCTTTTCCGACCATTTGACATTTAAAAATCTCTTAAAAAACATTTAAAAAGGTAAGTCGTCGTCGTCCATAGATGATACTGATGGTGCTGATGGTGCTGACGGTGCCGAGGCCATTGAGGAACCTTGTCCGTTGGAATCACCTTTTCTCCCGAGCATAGTAAAACTATCACACTGTACTTTAGTTGCTCTTCTTTTCGCACCTGTTTCTTTATCGTCCCATTCGTCAGTTTTAAGGCGGCCCTCTACGTAAACAAGTTGTCCTTTAGTTAAGTATTGAGATGCGGTTTCTGCCATTTTACCATACATGTCAATCCTGTGCCATTCGGTTCTTTCTTGCAATTCCCCACTTTGATTCTTCCATGATTCTTTTGTTGCGACACTTATATTGGTAACCGCTGTGCCTTGAGGGGTAAATCTTGCTTCTGGGTTTTGACCTAGGTAACCGACAATTATAACTTTATTAATACTGCTCTTTTGCATAACATAACTCCATATCGTTTAAATGTTTTTTATATCTAAAATAAACCAAAGTTTAACTGTTAAAATTTAAACAGAGTAAATAACTATTCTAATTAAAACAGAGGTTAATTAGCCTCTTATTAAAATTTCATGCAAGGGAAAAATCTAACTCTTGTTTAATTGACTCTATTTGCTCTTTAATATGTTTTTTATTTATAATTTTCTCATCAATAGTTTTCACAGCATGTATTACCGTAGAGTGGTCTCTTCCACCGAAAAAGACACCGATGTTGTTAAGAGATGTTCCAATTATTTTTCTGCATAAGTACATAGAAACTTGCCGAGCTTCAGCAACTTCCATCTTACGGCTTTTACCTACAATTTCTATTTCTGAAACATTGCTTATTTCGGATACCTTTTTTACAACGTCTTCTATGCTCAGTTCTGGGCTAAAACTAGAACCTATTCTTTCACGAATAACTTCTTTAACAAGCTGAAAATCTATTTCTTTGTTCATCAATGATGATTTAGCTAAAATTCTAATAATAGCACCTTCGAGGTCACGAACGTTCTTTTTAATATGTTTTGCGATGAACTCAATAATATTATAATCTAAACGTATCCCGTTCTGTTCAGCCTTCTCTAGTAGAATAGCTATTCTAATTTCTAGATTGGGGGGTTGTATGTCAACGGACAACCCTGATTGAAACCGTGAAAGTAGTCTTTCTTGAAGTCCTTTAATTTCTGCTGGATATTTATCAGTTGTCATAACGATTTGTTTTCCAGCTTGTTGTAAAACGTTAAAAGTGTGAAAAAACTGTTCTTGGGTTTGTTCTTTTCCCCTAAAGAATTGAATATCGTCAATTAACAAAACATCCGCATTTCTATACTGTTGTGCAAACTCTATTGTTCTATTCTTTCGTAAACTGTTGACAAAGTCTAATGTAAACTTTTCACTTGTAACTATAACAACTTTGGACCGTGGGTTCTTCTCATGTATTTTATTTCCGATAGAATGAATCAAATGTGTCTTCCCTAGACCTACGCCACCATAAATGATTAAAGGGTTGAACGAATTTTTTCCTGGAGATTCAGAAACAGACTGTGCCGCTGACTTAGCGAATTCATTATTGGCTCCTTTAATAAAAGACTTGAAGGTGTATGTCTTATTAAGGTTGTTTGGGGCGGGTTCTACTACTTTTTCTACTTTTTTATAAGACTCAGACTCCTCTTTTTGCTTTTTTTGCCCCTTCGCAGAAACAATAAAACGATAAGATATTTGGTTTTCAGTAACTACTCCAATTGCGTCTACCAGGTTTTTTTGATAATGAGAGTCTATCCATTCGTAAGAAAATTGATTTGGCACCTCTATTACTAACTCTTCATCTGTTATCGTAATGGGAACTAACGGCTCAAACCACGTGTTAATGGCGTGCCCCGGAAGCAATTCTTTCAGTTTTTCATATACCAAGTTCCACAGGGAAACATGGTTGTTTATGTTGTTATCCACAAGTTATCCACATATGTGTTTCAGTTAAAAATTACGTAAAAACACACCATTAGAGTCAACAAAAAAACTAAAGTTTATCGTTTTTTTTTTGTTTTATTTAAGCTATTTATTTTTTGTGTTAATCCCAGTCCTTTTGTATTTTCCCGGGCTTTAATACAACAACAAAAGAAGAAAATGAAAAGAACATATCAACCAAGCAAGAGAAAAAGAAGAAACAAACATGGCTTCAGGGCCAGAACAGCAACAGTTGGCGGAAGAAACGTTTTAAAAAGACGCAGGAAAAAAGGCCGTAAACGTTTAGCGCTATAAAAAGTATTATCAAACAATGCCTTTTTTAAACACCCTTGATCGCTCACTGCGATTTTTTTTGCACTTATTAACAAAGGGTTACCAGCTTTTATTATCCCCCTTTTTTGCCCCAAGTTGCCGCTTTAGTCCAACCTGTTCACAATATGCAATCGACGCACTCAAGGAAAAAAACCTCTTCGTTTCAATTAAATTAATAGTTTTTCGTATAATTAAATGTCACCCTTTTAATTCTGGTGGCTATGACCCCGTGGAATAAAATGGATAGAAACACACTACTTGCATTCTTACTTATCTCCGTTGTTTTAATATTTACACCTAAATATATGGATTTTGTATCTCCCCCCTCACAAGTTGAGGAGGTTGTGGTTTTAGGTGATCCGACCGAATCAAAAGATGTTGTTAGCAACAAACCGGAGGGCAAAAGCTTTTTCCCAACAGAAGAAGGTGAAAAAAAAGAAACCAAACCCAATATCCTGTTTACCGAAACTGTCACAAAGATTGAAAACAACCTCTATCAAGCAACAGTTAGTTCCCTCAATGGTGGCACCTTTACCTCTTTTATTATAAAAAATTACCTCAAACCGGATAGTCTGCCTGTAGACCTTCTTTCAGGATTAAAAAGTGAAAATCTTTTGTTCTTTATAGAAGATCTTGATGGAAACCCAATAAATGTAAATCAATCATGGAAACTTGAAACTGAATACACACCTTTAACTATAGAAGAAGAACATACGCTTGAGTTTTCTCTTGTTGTTTTGGGAGAAAAAATAACAAAAAAATTAACATTTTTACCTGACTCCTACGCTATTCAGGTACAAATCGACTGCAGTACAATTAGAAATCAAATTTTTAGAGATCTA
>Ga0209716_1001311_pt1 | contig 19206 bp, 10 predicted proteins | sample COGITO_mtgs_1205_FD_184811 | JGI IMG/M metagenome (GOLD analysis project Ga0209716, IMG submission 184811) | Pelagic marine microbial communities from North Sea - COGITO_mtgs_120531 (SPAdes) (version 2) | ecosystem: Environmental > Aquatic > Marine > Epipelagic ...
TCGGCACAAAGAAACGTACCAAAGTCTCTAGTAATGCAAGCTACAGGTATTAAAAGTTATAAGACATTAGAGAATTATACAAGGCTAGACATAGATAAATTAAATCAAGAAATGTTTAAGGCATGGGATTAGCCTTTTAATTCATCGATTGCCTTTTGTGTATTTTTATTTAATGCATCTATAATTTCTACTGCAACTTTATTAGTGTCTACAGCTATTATTTCAGTCCTTTGAACATCTAGATTTAGTATAAAATCGATGTGTTCCGCTCTAGCATCATCAAATTTTTTGCTCCATTCTTTTCTTTTTATTACTTCTTTTTTTTCAATTTTGTTCCAAACTTCATTAGCTGTAACTTCTATAGTATTAATTAAAATTTTATCGGTATTATCCCCAGCTTCTTTTAATGAAGCTTTAATATCTACAGGAAGATTGTTACCCATTAATTCAACTATATTAATAGCCCTTTGCACGCTTTTATTCCATTCTTTCATTTTATCATCTAAAGTATTAGCCATTTGCATTATTTGATTTTGTATCAACTGCGTAGACTGAGCTTGTAATACTAAAGCCTTATCTATTCTGTTTGTAAGCTCGTTTAATTGAAAATCATGGTTTACTTGATTTTCATTAATGCGGATTTTTAATTTTAAGTCTGGCAACATATTGGCAACAAAATTCATGATTATTGTACGGCCAACCTTATAAAGCCTAAAAAGTCCAGCCTAAAAGTTTCAATATTAACCCCACCCTCTCAATTTAAATCCATTTTCCTTTTGTGACTGTGCTGCTCAAATGGGTATATTATCAAACCAATCGTTATCTCTAAGCCAAAAATCAGCTAAGATGAAACAGATGAGTTTAAAGACTTGCCTTTATTTGTGAAAGTGCTGTTCTAAAGCCCAAGTGCTCCAACGATGTGTCGGGATCGGAAGCCATTCTGGATGACACCCTATAGCTAGCACAATAAGATGCATTACATAAAAATGAGCCTCCTCTAATAACGCGTTCTTCAATGTAGGGATTATTGGGATTGTAGGCCTTTTCTGGTCCTCTAGGGTTGTTTGTGACTGAAGTACTTAAACATTCTTTGTAGTAGTTAATACTATACCAATCACTGGTCCATTCCCAAACATTACCTGAGATTTCATACAAACCATAATCATTGGATGGATAGGTTTTAACTGGCGCACTCTTTTCAAAGCCATCAGCTTTGGTATTATCCACAGGAAATTCCCCCTCCCAACTGTTCACGTAGCTAGATAATTTATCAGTTGAATTGCCCCAGAAATAAATATTATTTTGTTTACCTCCACGAGCTGCAAACTCCCATTCTGCTTCGGTAGGCAAACGTCTTCCGGCCCAATTACAATAAGCCATAGCATCTTCATAAGACACATGAACAACAGGATGATTATCTTTTTCAACTATACTACTCCCTTGTCCCTCAGGTTCTTGCCAGTTAGCCCCAACTGTCCATTTCCACCACTGAGAAAAGTCATATAAATTGGAAATAGATTCCTTAGCTTTTTTAAACAAAAGGGAACCGGGTCTAAGTAACGAGTCATGAGGTTTTGAAGCACCTGGAGGCAGTTGTAATTTGATCAATTCCCAATCCACAGGCCGTTCTGCAGTGGTCACATAGTTAGTAGCATCAATGAATTTAGAAAACTCAGCGTTGGTGACTTCTGTAACGTCCATATAAAATCCATCGACCTTCACAGTGTGTTTAGGCTTCTCATGAGGAAGCGCCATGCCGTCACCTTCTGAAGCGCCCATATCATAGGTACCACCTGGAATCCAAACCATACCTGCTATTTCTACAATATTTTTTTGAGTGATTTCAATATTTTTTGTTTGTTTGCAACTAGCAATCATAATAGTGACGACTATACTTAAAAAAAGCAAGGTTTTTTTTAAAATAGTATTATTTAACATCATTCTTTTCCTGTAATTTTTTGTTCCCAACTCCAAGCTGAGAGAATCATCTAATCGATTCCTATCTCAGCTTTCCAAAATAGTTTTCGATAATAAATAAATTAGTTTCGCTTCTATTTTCTTTCTGACAAATAGCGTTCTATGTGCATTTGATCAAGGGAGTCAGAGTCTCCGTATTGTGTTCTTAATTCTATTAGACGAATATGCATATTTTTTTGGACTTCCGCATACTTTTTTTCTCCATAAAGATTATGCATCTCAGAGGGGTCTTTTTCAAGATCATAGAGTTCCCACTCGTCAATATCATAATAAAAATGCATTAGTTTATACCGCTCAGTTCGAACCCCATAATGTCTTTTAACCATATGTACCGATGGATATTCGTAATAAGTATAATATATAGCATCTCGTCCTTTTGCTGTTTTTTGATTTACTATATTTCTAAAGGATTCACCCTGTATATCTTCTGGAATGTTAGCATTAGCATAGTCCAAGAATGTAGGGGCAAAATCTAAGTTTTGAATTAATGCATCTACTTTTGATCCCGCGGGAATTTCTTTAGGATAGCGTATTAAAAGGGGAGTGCGAAGGGATTCTTCATACATAAACCGTTTGTCAAACCAACCGTGTTCACCTAGATAGAACCCTTGATCGGAGGTGTAAACCACAATTGTATTTTCGGTCAAGCCTTCCTGATCAAGGTAATCCAAAATTTCTCCCACACCATCATCTACTGATTGAATGGTTCTTAAATAATCTTTTAAATAACGATTAAACTTCCAAAGTGCGAGCTCTTTTCCTTCAAGATTTTGTGCTTTCATCGCATCATTTTTTGGAGTATAAGCTGAGAGCCAAGCTGATTTTTGTTCTGAATTAAATCGTTTTAATTCATTTTCAAAACCGGTATTCTTCCCGTAAGGATCGGTTAGCATTTTAAAATCGTGACCCCAACGCCCGTGTCCACCATTTCCATGAGCCACAGCAATTTGATCTTCTGAGGCTGCAATAAGCATTTCTTGAGTTTTGGCTGCGGTTCCTCTATTTGCGTAATCATCAAAAAAGTTTGCGGGAGGATCAAAGGTCTTATCATCAAATAAGGTGAGGTATTTCTCTTCGGGTTTCCAATTTCGATGTGGTGCTTTTTGGTGATACAGTAAAAGAAAAGGTTTTTTTGGATCTCGTTTATTTTTTAGCCAATCCAAGCTCAGCTTTGTGGTAATGGTAGTGACATATCCTTCAATTCTTTTTTTAATTCCATCAATTAAAAAATCAGGATTGTAATAATGTCCTTGCCCGGGTAAAACAGCAGAATAATCAAATCCTTGCGGTAGGCCTCTTAGGTGAATTTTACCCACCATAGCGGTTTGATATCCAGCAGTTTGTAATTGTTTAGCAAAATTGTCTTGATCCCAGTTGAAATCTTGAATATTGTCAACTTTGCCATTCACAAAACTATGTTTTCCTGTAAGCATTACGGCTCTACTAGGTGCACAGATGGAGTTAGTCACAAAGCCTTTATCAAAGCGGGCCCCTTCATTGGCAATTCGATCAATATTGGGGGTTTCATTTAATCCATGACCATAAGCACTAATGGCTTGATAAGCGTGGTCGTCAGACATAATAAAAACAATGTTGGGAGGTGTTTCCTTTTTTGTACAAGAATAAAATGCAAGGATTCCTAGAGCAATACAAAATAACTTTTTCATTTTTGTTTTAATTATTAAATTTCTAATTAGTCAATAAGGCTAAATTCAAAAAAAAAATCAAATAATAGGGGGGGGGAGTTAATCTATCTAGGGGGGTATTTGTTTTTTATTATTAAAATAGATTCTGAATAATCATTAATCACTATTTAAACATATATAAAATGTAAGTGCTTGATGAAACTTTAACATAGAGTTCTAAGTGGGTTTTATAAACTAATTACAAGCCGCACTTAATTAAAAGTCAAGATCGGACTATCATCATAGCCTATTCTAACTGCCTTTGCTTCGATTGAATTTAAAAAATCAAGAGGTTCAGAATAAATTGACCAAACTGAGTCTTTCGTCTTTTTCCAAACTATAGTCGCTCCTTCATCTGAGTGATTGAAGTAGATTTTTCCTGCTTCAACTTTATTAGATAATGGAGAAAGTACCCTGGGGTTTCCATTTGGAAACCACTTATTGATTAATTCTTTTTCTGAATATTCTCCTAGATCTTGGGTTTCAACAATCCATTGATCCAAACGATCCCTAAAAAAAGCTAAGGTATCTATAAACTCAATTTCACCTGCTAAATTTTTTAGCTCGTAAGGATCTTGTTCAAGATCATAGAGTTCCTCTATGGGTTTAGGGACTTTAAACCAAGCGGCAGCATTAAGTTCCAGTTCTTGAGCCTCCCATAATTGATTTAATTGTTGCATCATTGGCATTTGCTCTCGATAGGAAATAGGGATAGCATTACTAATCTCAAGATTGAAGTTTCGTATGTATTTCAAATTCCCAAAGCGAATAGCTCTTAAGCGATCGACTTGTTCATCAAAGCGGTCTGAAGAAGCGTAAATAAATTTTGATTTTTCTGTTACTTGATAAGGTCCGAATTGGGCTTTACCCTGCATAACAGGTGGGGGTTTTATTCCAGCTAGGGAGAGTACTGTAGGTGCATAGTCGATAAAACTAATAAAGTCATGATTTGTTTTGACTGCATTTTTTTGACCCGCAAATTTAATGATTAAAGGAACCTTGATCCCTGTTTCGTAAAGTGCTCTTTTATACCGTGGGAAAGGCCCTCCGTGGTCTCCATAAAAAAATATAATACTGTTTTCATAAAGTCCTTCTGTTTTGAGCTGTTCTATTACTTTTCCAATTTGTTTGTCTAGTCGGATCAGATTACTATAGTTTACAGCTAGGTCTTTTCTTACTTCTGGACTATCCGGAAATATGGGTGGAACAGTAAGCATTTTAGGTTTCACTAAAAGTGGTTGATCCCCTTGCCTCCATATTTGTGATTCATGTGTGATCCCAAAATTAAAAACGGCAAAAAAGGGTTGGCTAGGTTTTCGATTTTTCCAATGTGCCTTAGAACTACTTTCATCCCAGACACCATCAGTTTTTTTAAAATTATAATCTTCTTTGGCATTGTTTGATGTGTAATAACCATTAGCACGAAGGTATTGGGGAAACATTTTAACTCCCTCTGGCACAGGAGGTGAATAGTTGGGTATTCCTATGCTGGGTTGGTTCTCTTTTTTATAAGCATTGTAAGTTCGCATATTGTGCGTCCCCAATGAAGTGGGATAAAGTCCACTAATGAGTGCGCTTCTAGCTGGTGCACATACAGGAGCTGGACTGTAGGCATTTGTAAACACTATCCCGTCTTTTGCTAACCCTGAGAGGTAGGGTAGTTCTACCGTTAGATTTCCATACATGGGAAGAAATTCTGGAGATTGATCTTCTGCGACCAGCCAAATGATATTTGGAGCTGTAAGTTTAGTTTTCTCTTCTGAACAAGAGATGAAAAAAAATACACACCCTATCAAGTATTGAAAAATCTTCATAATTAAAATATATTTTAGTTTAAATAAACTACTTGGTTTTTAATCCATTTTTAAGAATTAAAAACTGTATTTAAGGATGTTTCGTTTTTATTTTTCGGAAAAATATAGGGCATGATTCATGGCACATGACCTTATAAATATACAACTAATATTAAGTTGATTTATAATAGAGGAAAGAATATTTAACAATGTAATATTTGAAGACATTACCTCTTAAATAAAAATAATACCTAAAACTTAACGTACATTTTCAGCCTCATTTTAATCGAGAGTAATTTTTAAAAAACACATACTCAATTGTCTCTTTTTTATTCATTTCTAAGTGAGTATTGAGTGAGTTTTTTCATTGAATCACCAGAGTACTTAAAGTAGAGTCCACCTTCATTTTGGATAATGAATCTAAGGATTAGTTAATGATACTGCCCCACCAGTCCTCATTGGGAAAAAAGTTGGTGTCCAATTGGAATGCCCTCTTTTTTTCCACCCGTAATTTCATTTTTTCTTTGTGCTGTTGGAGCCATTCATTTTCCTCTTTCTCAATATGGATGGGATCTAATTCTGGGATTTTGGCGTTTGTTGAGCTAAGCCATTCCTGCAATTCATTACTCAAGGTCGTTCCTGCTTCATGATTTTTTTCAAAGACATCAGTTGATTCTCCAATATCTTTTCCCAAGTGATATAACTCGTCTTTCCCATCCTCAAAATAGTGAATCAACTTCCAGTCTCCCTTTCTAATAATGGCACTTGGATCACCTCCTTGATTACCATAATGCGGATAATGCCAGAAAAGTGGGCGGCTGTTAAAATCATTTCCTTTAAGTAAGGGAACCAAACTTTTCCCATTTACCTTATAAGGGCTTTCAATACCTGCGAGTTCTAGTAATGTTGGAAATAAATCAGCTCCAGTGACGGGTATATCTACTTTTTTTGAGACATTATCTAAATGCGGTGCTTTAATAAAAAAGGGGATACGCGTTCCAGCTTCCCATTGATAGCCTTTTCCGCCTCTCAAAGGAAGATTACTCGTCGCAAAATCATCTCCTGCCGATACACCCCCGTTATCAGAAACAAATACAACTACAGTATTGTCGTCCAAATGAAGTGCCTCTAAAGTATTGAGCACATGACCTACAGCTTCATCAGTCTGCTCCAATAGGCCTGCATAAACAGGATTGTCTTGTTTGATTCTAATGGGTGATCTTTTTTCCATTTCAAAACCTTCTTCCAAAAGCCCCTGTTCCACTGCCTTTTTTTGATATTTCAACCACTTTTCCCTGGTGGTTTGGATGGGGGCATGAACAGCATAAAAGCTTAAATAAGCAAAGAAGGGTTCATTGCTGTTTGAACGAATAAATGCTGCGGTTTCCTGAGCCAACTTCATGGATAGAGTCATTCCTTTTTCCTCATTCTTATCCTCAAGAAATGGGTTGTTAAAAGGAGAGAAATAACCACCGGTGTAAGGTCCTCCCTTATGATAGCCCCCTTTATTGATTTCGAAACCATGATCGGTAGGAAGAGATTTTTGCTCTACCGATCCCAAATGCCATTTCCCAGCAAAAAAAGTTTTGTATGCATTAGCTTTAAGTGCTTCAGGTAAAGTCGTCATCTCAAAAGGAAGGTGCTTTACATAGTCGCTTGGTAATAATTTTGTTTTGCGTTCAACGCTTCTCCATTCTTCACCATATTTCGCACCTATCCAATCTGTTATGCCATGCACAGTAGGATAAAAACCTGTCAATAAGCTTGCTCTTGAGGGACTGCAAACCGAGGAGTTGGAATAGCCTTGAGTGAAAATTGTTCCTTTGTTCGCTATTTTGTCAATATTGGGCGTTTCATAAAAGTCACTCCCGGTGACACTTAAATCTTTATGGCCCAAATCATCTACTACTATAAATAGAAAATTGGGAGTAACGTTCGGTTTTTCATCCTTTTTCTTAGTTGTGTTACATGATATTGTAATTAATGCTGCTAGTAGTAATATTTTTTTCATCAAAGGAGTCTTTTATTATTGATCATTCTCTTTAAAATCATTTAAATATTTTCTAGGAGAAGCACCAAAATATTCTTTAAACTTACTTCTAAAGAATTTAGGGTCTGAATACCCAACCATATAAATCACTTCGGTAATTGAATATTTCTCAGATTTAATATAATTTGCTGCCTCGTTAAACCTTATGGTTCTTATAAACTCAGAGCTAGATTGCCCAGTGACGGACTTTAGCTTTAAAAGCAGTGATGATCTACTCATACCTATTTTTAAAGCAAATTGCTCAACAGAGAAGTTTGTGTCATCCAGATTTTTTTTAACTATTTCAATTGATTTTTCAATAAACTTTTGATCTAGTTTATTTGACAATTCCTTCCAAGGTTTAGAACTTGAATTCGTTTTAAACCTATCAATCCATTGCTGCTTGGTTCTTAAAATATTATTTAATCTTAATTTTAAAACGTCAACATCAAAAGGTTTCAAAAGATATTCATCAGCTCCTGTTTCTAATCCCTCTTTTTCGTTTTCTATTCCAGACTTTGCCGTTAAAATTATGACAGGAATATGACTTGTATTAACATCTGTTTTTATTATTTTACACATTTCAATCCCATCCATTACAGGCATCATTAAGTCGCTTATAATAATATCGGGTGTATTTTTAATTACTAGCTCCAATCCTTCTTTTCCGTTATTTGCAGTTAAAACCCTAAAGTCATTACTTAAAAAGTTAACCATATACTCTTTTAACTCTCTATTGTCTTCAACAATTAGTAGCAGTGGCGTCTCAGCAGAATGTTCAATATTATCTTCAACTTGCTTCCCCCGTATTAATTGACTATCCTTTAATACATTAACACCAGTTGTGGAATAATTAAAATTATATTTTTGAGGCTGTAGTTCTATGATAGAATTTTTTAAATAAGCAGATTTATAAATGGGTATAGTAACAGTGCAAGTGGTACCTTTATGTAATTCGCTTTTAATATTAATTTCCCCTTTGTGTATTTTAACTAAATGTTTTATGTATGCTAATCCTAATCCCGAACCTCCCTGAGAAGAAATATTTTTGTTTTTAGTTTGATAGAACCTCTCGAATACGCTGTTTAATTCTTCTTTTGGAATCCCAATTCCATAATCAATTACTTTAATAACTGCATGGTCTTTATTTTCTATTTCAAGACTTACTTTAATACTTTTCCCTTTAGGAGTAAATTTGAAAGCATTTGATAGTAAATTATATAATATTTTTTCAATTTTATCATTGTCAAACCAAGCGTTTATTTCTTTTTCTCCAGAGAGGAATAAAAACTTTATTTCTTTTTCTAATGCAATTTCTTCAAACACATTAAAAGCATTTCTAACAAAAGAAACTAGATCATCGTTCTGAACCATTAAACTTAAGCTTCCAGATTCTGCTTTTCTAAAATCTAAAAGTTGATTAATTAATTTAAGCAACCTATTGGAGTTTTTATACATTATTAAATTTAACTTAGGAAGATCTTTAAGACTGGCATTACCTCTAATAATCTGCTCTAGGGGGCTAACAATTAAAGATAGAGGTGTTCTTAATTCATGAGAAACGTTAGTAAAAAATTGAAGCTTCATCTGATTCATTTCTTCAGACTTTTTATATACAACACTTTTGATTTTTAATTCGTTTTCTAATCGGATCTGATTTAAACGAATTTTAATAAATATATATATCACAGTTACTAATAGTACCAAAAAAAGAAATATTGATAGGCTTGTAAAATACCAAGGACTATTTATCAAAACTGCTATTTTTCTTGGCTCATCCAGCCATATGCCTGCACTATTTGATCCATTAACTTTAAAGGTGTATTCTCCTGGAGGAATATTAGTATAAGTCGCAAAACGACGTTCATTTCCAATAGAAAAATGCCATTTGTCATCAAAACCTTCTAATATATATTTATATTTATTTTTTTCAGGATTAGAAAAATGTAAACTGGAGAAAGCAAATTCAAACGAATTCAGATTATAGGGTAGTTCGATTTTATTAGTTAAATTTATGTTTTTATCCAGAATAACTTTACCCTCTTTTTTTTCAAAAATGTTTACAGATTCATTTGACACTTTAAAATCAGTAATTACCAGTTGAGTTTTTGTCTTATTTTTAACTAATTTATCAGGATCAAAAAAAGAAAAACCCGTTGTTGTCCCCCCAATAATCAGTCCTGAAGATGTTTTTAGCATTGCATTGTCCCTGAACTCATCTTCATTTAAATTAGGTTGATTTTCAAAGTAATTAACTCCTCCAGTCGTTAAATTTAATTTAGACATTCCGTGGATGTGCATCAGCCAGAGGTTTCCTTTTGAATCTTCTTCAATATGATAAACTACATTGCTGGGAAGCCCATTTTCAATATTATACTGCTTAAACAGATACTTGTTATTTTCTAATTCCCTAATCTCATTCAAGCCTCCACCAAAAGTTCCTACATATATATTCCCGTTTTTTGATTGAAAAATATCTAGCACATGATTATTGCTTAAGCTGTTATTCCCCTTTCCGTTTTTTAAAAAACGTTCAAATGCCACAGAACCATCTTTATTGTATTTTAATTTATTTAATCCAAACGCTGTACCTATCCAAAGGTTTTTATCTGAATCCTCAGTAATAACCCGAATGGTATTATTTGAAAGACTTTCAGAGTTTTCAGGATCATTTTTATAGGACAAATATTCATAATTTCTGGTGTTGCTATTATAGGAAAGCTTTAGTAACCCATTACCAAAATAACCGGCCCAGATTGAACCAAGATGGTCTTCTTCAATTGCAAAAACAGCAAAAGTAGATGATGTTTTTTCGTTATTAAAAGTTTCAAATATTTCAGTTTTATATGTATTAGATAGCTGTTGTATTTTACTAAGGCCTATGTTAGAGCCCACCCAAATGTTTCCTTTAGAATCACTTAACAGTTTTTTAATTCGGAAGAAGTGTTTTTTTTGAAATTGCTTATTGGAATTCAGGTAATTAAAATCCCATTTTTTTTGATTTGAATTAGATAAGTTGTAATCGAGTTGATCTGCCATTATTTTTGCGATGCCACCTCCAGCTCCTAACCATATATTGCCTTTGTTATCCTCGCATATTGCCTTAATTGGCGTCTTATGAAAGGCTTCATATAGTAAAGCCTCTTTTTTTAAAAAAGGAGTAGAACTTAAAAAGCTCTTATTATCAAGATCTATTTTAAAAACTCCATTATTATAAGTTCCAACCCACAGAATATTGAATTTATCAATAAACAAGTGCTTTATAGCCTTATTTTCAAGTTTGTTATTGCTAGATTTATTGATGTCAAAGACAGCTCCTGTATTAACATTATAGTTGATTAAGATATTGTTGAACCCTATCCATAATCCGTTTTTATCATTACTTGTAATATTCATTCTTTCATAATTCATTTTAGGTAAATCTTTTGAATCACTAAAAATCTCTATTCTTTTTTTACTGATTACTTGCAGGTCATTATTTAATTTAATTTCAATTAACTCTAATTTATCACTAATAAAGTAGAGCATATTTTTTGAATACTCATGAAAATTTTTGACATAACCATTGTCGAAAATAGGATTTATTATATTTGATTTTTGGAGATTCAAAGCTATTTCATCATTTTCAAAAGCTACATTAGCTTGACTCAGCTTAACACCCTTGGAAGAATTAAAAAACCAATGCTTTCCGTTTTTTGAAGGCTTAGTTATGTTAATTGAACTGTCACTTGGCTTCCAGACAATATTTTTTTCATGTTTGATTACAGTGTCTGTTTTGGAGATTCTAAAGAAATTATGACCTCCTTTTTTAGACAAATAAAAATAGATGCCAGAAGCTGACTGATGTAACTGAAATTCAGCATTGGAGTTGTTCCTAAAATTCCCTGCATTTATTGAATTATTGAAGAAAGTTACCGTTTGTTTAGTTTTGGGATTGATTCGGTTGATACCTGATTCTGGAGTACCCGCCCAAATATTACCATCGTTATCTTTAAATAAACTATGAATCAAATTACTACTTAGATTCCTGTTGGAGGAATTAAAATAGTTCATTGAATAGCCATCATACTTGTTTATACCATTATAGGTAGCAATCCATAAAAAGCCATCGTTGTCCTGAATAATACTATTTACAGTGTTTTGAGATAAACCATTAATATGTGATATTTCATTTAATTGAAATTGTGCGTGCAGAGAAACACAACTATATAAGCCGACTAAAAAAACAATTTGTTTAAATAAATTAGACATTATAGGTTTTCAAATTAAACACGGTTAAAACTTACTCAAATATAATTTAATAGCTTAAGCTTTACTTTATTAAACTCTAAAAAGTGCTTGTAAACCTTTTAGATTCTTTTTAAAGTGTGTCCTACGTCTTCACTCTTCACATGCGCCAATTGTTGGTTTTAAATCATCAATTGCTATGAAGAGGATATTGGGTTTTCTTGTGTCTTTAATATCTTGCGCAGGCAAATTAAAGACAACGAGAAAAACAACAAATATTAATAATGATTGATTCACCTGTTTATTTATATTTCATTAATTTTGTTATGGTAAATTTATTATTTAGTCATCATTAAATTATAGAGGTATTCTATTTTTTTATGGGAAATAAGAATAAAATAGTGAGGGGAGCAATCCCTCCCCCCACTACTATAAAAGGCTTGCGCATCAATAAAACACTTGCCTTTTTATTTGCTTTTAGGGCGAGAGTGAATTAGTTTTGGCTCCTCCCAGGCTTTTGCATTTTCTATTTGTTTACCCAACCCTAAAGGCTTTTTCCTAGCTCCAGATATACGATTTTTAATTATTATTTTTAGAGAGTCTTTTGTGTCTTTGTAAGCTATATTTTCAGCGAGATTGTTAAGTTCTTCTTTATCAAAATCATGATCATAAAGTTCATAACCTAAGGAACCATTTTCACCCCACTGAGTCAATCTATAACGATCTGTTTTTATAGAATATCCTTGAGTTTTGTTATTGTTAATTATCAACTCTGTAAGTGCACTCTCTCTTACTCTAGCAGACGAGTCTTTTAAAAGAGGAGCAAAGCTCTTTCCTGAAACAAATTCGGGTGTATCTATTTCCAAAAGATCCATAATGGTTGGATAAATATCTACTAATTCGACAGGAGCATTAATTATTTTTTCATTTTCATTAATTCCAGGGCCAGCGACAATTAAAGGAACTCTAGTTGCATTTTCAAAAAGGGTTCTCTTTTGCCAATGACCGTGTTCTCCAAGGTGATATCCATGATCAGAGGTGAAAATTACTATGGTGTTTTTATCTAAGCCTGTTTCTTTTAATTTATCCAAGACACGACCAACTTGTGAATCAACAAAACTAGTAGTAGCGAAATATCCTTCCTTGATAGTTCTCGCTAAACTTTGATCTAAGTTTATTTGTTCTTTTACTTTTCTAATACTCATTGCAGCAGGCTCAGGAATAGTTTTTAAATATTCATCAGAACTCTTCGGAATTTCTATTTCGTCTGTTTCATACAGATCATAATATTTTTTTGGTGCCACATATGGAGTGTGTGGTCGGTACAAACCATAAGCTAAGAAAAAATTTTCTCCACTTTTTGCAAATTCATCTAGAAACTTAATGGTTTCTGTAGCACCGATACCATCGGTTTGTTCTTCATCGGTTCCATCTGCTGCTAGCCAACTCAGTGTTCCTCCATAAGATTTCTCCTTGAGGGTGTTTATTTTATACTCCTCTACTTTATCTCGACCGTAAGGATTAACGGTTTGGTCCCAAGAGTAGTTGTCATCATGGCCAGCAGTTCCAATATCTCTGGGGTTATGATAATGAAATATTTTTCCTACGCGTACCGAATGATAATTTTCTTCTTTGAACCTTTGGCCCATTGTAATAACTTTTGGTATGGTTTGTCTCAAATTCACTCTTAATGTCTTGATTTTTGTCTGATCTGGATACATTCCCGTCAAAATCGAAGCTCTAGATTGAGCACATTGTGGGTATTGAACGTGAGCATTTTCAAATAACACTCCTTTTTTTGCAAGTTTATCAATATTTGGAGTGAAAACTTTTGAATTACCATATGCCCCAATATTACAATTTAGATCATCTGAAATTATGAAAAGAACATTAAGTTTTCGAGGCTTTGAATTAGATTTAGAACTCATTAAGACAAAACATACTATTATAATTTTAAAAAAGCTTAAATATTTCATCACTAAATTTTATTAATTAATATTATTTAAAATCCCAGTGCTTATGTTTTTTTGATGTGATTGACTAAGTTTTATAATATACTTTGTTTTAAGAATAAGATGATGTAGTTTAAAAAAAATACTCTTGAGAGTTCTTTATTTAATTATAAGCCCTCATCCCAAAGAAAGGTATGAGGACTTATAAATTTATTTAATAACCAGGATTTTGCTCTAGTGCAGAGTTTGAATCTAAATCTTGTTGAGGAATTGGAAATAAAACATGGTGAGCCATAGCGTTTGTTTTACCTCTAGCTTGAGCACCACTAATAAATGAGCCATGTCGAAGTAATGATCTTCTCCTATGTCCCTCGGCGTGAAACTCCCATCCCCTCTCAATTAAGATCTGATCTCTCAAAGCAGATTTAGTTGTATAGTCAGAGAGACTATAGACAGGTGCTCCAGACCTTAGTCTAATTTCATTAAGTAAATTAATTGACTCTTGCGTTGGTCCATTTAATTCATTTAAAGCCTCCGCTCTATTAACTAAGACTTCAGCATACCTTAGTATTGGCATATCATTTCCATGTGCCGCTCCTAAAGCATTTGGATCTGGAGTAAACTTAACTGGTCTAGGATAGTTCTTTTCAACACCAGAAGTAACTGGATCATTCATTAGATCAATTGCTACTCCGCCTTTATCAACATACTGCTTAAGTATCCAGCCATGTTTTCCATTAGGCACATCATACTCATTAGCTCTTTGATCATCAGGATGAAAAGAATTAACAAACCATCTCCACAATTGGAATTGAGCACCATAGTTAACTTGACCCGTATCATATCCAACGGGATAAGCATGGGGCGTATAGTTCCAGGCAAGTTCTTGTATCGGAGCTGTAGCTGTAGCACCAAAAACAAAAACCATTTCACTGTTACCTTCATTTTCTACTGAAAATACACCCTCCACATTTGGAAATAAACTATGCTTACCAATATCTATTACTTCTTTGTTAATCTTAGCAGATTTATCCCATTGTTTAGTATCTAGATAAAAACGACCAAGTAATGCTAGTGCTGCTGATTTAGTAGCCTTTCCATATAACTCAGATTCAACTGGTAGGTTTTGAGCAGCATCAATTAGTTCTTTCTCAATGAAAGCTCTTGTTTCAGAATCAGTTGATCTAGAAGGCTCAAGGATTAACTCACCGTTAGTAATCAACGGAAGTCTTCCAAAAAAATCATAAAGCTGCACATAATTATAAGCCCTCAAAAATATTGCTTCCGCTTTTAAAGACGAAACTTTAGATGCCGAAAGAGAAGTAACATTATCTATATTATCTAATATTGCATTACATACTCCAATTGCAGAATATTTATCTCTCCATGTGTCTCTGAAGAAATTATTACTAGCGTTCCAATTGAATTCAGAAAAAGTAGCAGCTGGCGCCGCATAACCTCCACCTCTTTCTAGCATTAAATCACTAACCCATTCTCCATAAGTGAACCACTCTTCTCTATAATCAGGTCTTGATTGTCTGTAGGCAGCAGTTAAAGTTGCATTAATACCACTTTCACTTGCCAAAAAAGCAGTTGGTTCATATTCTGTAAAAACTTCTTCGTCTAAAAAATCTGAACAAGAAAAAGTAGTTAATCCGACTAAAATTAAAATATATTTTTTCATTTTTTTTTATTTTAAAAATTCAACTTACAACCAATTCTAATTACCCTTGCTAGAGGATAATTTGCAAAATCAGCTCTTGAAACACCAGTTCCATCTGAGTTACCATCAGGATCAAAACCTATATAATCAGGTGCTATTGTTAATAAATTTTCTCCTGAGATATAAATATTACCAGATTTAATTGAAGCTATATTTTGTAATGGTAAATTATAGTTCAAAGTGATGTTTTTTATTCTCACAAATGAAGCATCTTGAACAGTATAACTATTCACTTTATTTGCTCCGTCGGAGTATGAAGTATAGTTTACACCGGATGGATAAGCTGCATTTGTGTTTGATGTTGTCCATCTATCTAGATAATGAACAGCAACGTGATTTCTTTCTTTATTAATGGGATATAATGATTCTGCCGCAAGGTTACTAAAGGTTTCAATTCCTTGAACACCTTGAATGTATACTTCGAGAGTGAAATCCTTGTAACCTATCCTATTAGTAAAACCAAATGTCATATCAGCAAAAGGATCACCCAAAACAACCCTGTCTTTGCCATCAATAATTTTATCTTTATTTTGGTCTACAAATTTTGGATGACCTGGAAGAGCACTAGGCTGAGCTGAGGCAGAAATATTATCTGATGTTTGAAAAATCCCATTTTGCTCATATCCATAAAAGGACATAATTGGTGAACCGACTTTAGTTATTAGATAATTACCAGAAAAACCAAACTCACCAGAGATAACTTCTGCTGCAAAGGTTGGAAGCTCTACAACTTCATTTTTTAATACTGAAAAGACGATGTCTGTATCCCATGTCCATTCTTTATCTACATTTCTTGAGCTAAAAGAAAAATCAAAACCGGAGTTTTTCACTTGTCCAAAATTTGTTCTAATAGTAGAAAAACCAGATGTTAATGGAAGGGGTTGTTGGAATAATTGATCAAAAGTGTTTCTATTAAAATAGTCAATACTTCCTGAGAATCGATTTTTAGCTAGCGAAAAGTCAATACCAATATTCGTCTCCTTCGTAGTTTCCCATCTTAAATCTTGATTGGCGATTCTTGCAGGAACTGCTCCTGCTACAGTAGCTCCCCCAAGGATAGCTCTGCTACCTGCTTGAAAAGTAGTAATTGTTTCAAAATTGTCAATACCTTGATTTCCAATTTCACCATAACCTGCCCTCAACTTAAGTTCACTAAATAAGTCAATATTATCCATAAAAGGTTCAGATGTTACTTTCCAGCCGACAGATGCGGATGGGAATGTAGCATACTTATATTTGTCTGAAAACCTTGATGTACCATCTCTTCTGACTGATGCGGTAATTAAGTATTTATCCTTAAAGGAGTAATTAATCCTTGCCAAAGAAGATTGTAGTGTGTTTTTGAATTTATCAGACTCTGCAATAAGAGTTTCTTGGTTACCACTTTGCTGCAAATTAGTTAACGTAACATTTGAAAGCATATCTGACGCCCTTGAATAATGTCTTCTAGTTTGATTACTTTCGTAGGTAATACCACCTAAAACTTTAAAGTTGTGATTCCCCAAAGTTTTTTCATAATTAGCAAGGAATTCGGAAATATAATAGGTGCTCTCATTATTAATAATTGATGATCTACCATTTAATCCTCGGCCAACCTGAAATTTATCATTTTCGTATAAATCAAGTCTTGAATCCATTAAATTGGTTCCAAATCTTGCTGTAGCAGTTAAATCATTAAATATTTTGTAGTCTACTGAGGCGGTAGCATAAATTCTATTAGTAACAACCTGTTGATCCCAGCCTTGTAAAATAGCTTCAGGATTTTCAATCGCAACAAGGGGGTTTACATCATAATACCCTTCAGAATTAACTTCAGGACCTATAGTGGGGTCAAAAAGCAATGCCGCAGCAAGTACACCAACACCTTCATTTGTTGCTCGCCCCATTTTAACGTTATCAACTTCAGATCTATTAATACTTAGGTTTAAATTAACACTTACTTTTTCATTTGGTGTAAGTCCATAATTAATCCTAGCATTATATTTTTTTTCACCAGATTCTCTAATTACTCCCTCATTTCTTAAATGATTTAAGGAAACATAATAGTTTGAGGTATCTGAACCACCATCCATTGTAACTTGATGATTTTGGATCAAAGAGCTTCTGAAAATAAGATCTTGCCAATCATATCCTTCACCCATTGCAGATATTTCAGATGGAGTAGAAAGTATAGCTCCTCCCCCTTCTACATTAATATCACTTAAAATCTGAAGATATTCTCCGCCATTAAGCATATCAACTCTCTCATTGACTCTTTGAAAACCAAAATAGTTTTCATAAGAAACGTTCATCTCACCACTTTTTCCTCTTTTAGTTGTTATTAGAACTACACCATTTGCAGCACGAGACCCATAAATCGCTGAAGAAGAAGCATCTTTTAGCACCTCAATTGACTCAATGTCATCAGGGCTTAAAGCGGTTAGCGAACCACCTGGAAGACCATCAATAACTACGAGCACTTGATTACTAGCATTAATAGATCCTGCACCTCTAATTTTAATATCTACATCTCCACCAGGAGCAGAATCACTTTGACTTATATGCACTCCTGAAGCTTTACCATTCAAAAGTTGAAGCGCATTTGTATTGGCCCCTTTAACAAAGTCTTCACTCTTTACCTGAACAATAGAACCGGTAAGGTCTCTTTTTTGTTGAGTACCATAACCGGTAACTACAACTTCATTAAGTTCATTACTGGGCTGTAAAATAAAATTAATATTGGTTAAGCCTTTAACTGAAACTTCTTGAGATAAATATCCAACATAAGATATTACTATTGATGAATTCTCATCAACAACTGCAATTGAATAATTACCATCAAAATCAGATAAAATTCCATTAGTTGTGTTTTTTTCAAGAACTGTTGCCCCAGGAAGGGGGCTACCCAATTCATCAGTAATCATTCCATTTATTTCAACCTGGGCAAACAACCCAGTTTGAATAAAAAAAATAAGTAGCAAATTAAAAATACGGTTTGTTTTCATTTGTGATTTTTTTATAAATTAATAATGCTAAATACCTAAAATAAAAGTGAGACAATAGGGGTGAGGTGAATCTATTTAGGGGGGGTATTTGTTCCCTTTTTATTGAAATAGATTATGAATAATCATTAATTTTATTGTGTTTGAGTATAAAACCTCATTACCAAAAGCTTCGTATGAGGATTAATTCATTTTATTGAGCGAAAAATCTAAATCTATAATCCGCCAGAAATGTAACTTATTTGGTAGTGCATTTGCAATTAATTTAAATTGCAAAAAGCAATTAATTGTTTTTTCTATTCATGTGGATAACGACCCTGATAAAATTTCTAACGTTTCTTGGGTTTACTAATAATATAATGATGTGGAGTCATCGCTTATTAATCTAAATAAAGATAATGAGCAAGAAGAAATTTAAAGATACAAAGGTAGGTCAGTTCCTGCTAGAAAAAATCCCTAATATAGTAGGGTCAATTGCAGGAGATACGCCCGTAGGGAGCGTTATAAAGACCCTTATAGGAGGCTCTGAGATGAGCAATGCAGATAAGGAAATAGCTCTTAAAAAACTAGAGCAAGAAATACACGAATTTGATGGAATAACAAAGCGATGGGTTGCAGATTCACGAAGCGGTTCATGGCTTTCACAGAACGTTAGACCGCTTACGCTTGCATTCTTAACAGTTGCTTTTGTAATTGGGTGGGGGTTGCAATTAGAGGGCTTAGATACCGTTAAATCTTTGTTACAAATTGTATTTATGGGCTACTTCGGTAGTCGTGGGTTTGAAAAAGTAATGGGTAATAATAAACATAAATAATATGTATCAAGAAAGACCACGTTT
>Ga0209716_1001313_pt1 | contig 19149 bp, 13 predicted proteins | sample COGITO_mtgs_1205_FD_184811 | JGI IMG/M metagenome (GOLD analysis project Ga0209716, IMG submission 184811) | Pelagic marine microbial communities from North Sea - COGITO_mtgs_120531 (SPAdes) (version 2) | ecosystem: Environmental > Aquatic > Marine > Epipelagic ...
GTGGTAGCAAAAGTGGGTCCGGTAAGAGGTGTGTGCACCGACACAGAAAACACTGTTAAAAGCGTTTCGATGACCAAAACCGTGCTTGTAGATTCGACCGGTAAATCGATTCTAAAGCCCAAACCCAAACCAAAGAAGATTGCAAAGAAGCGGTCGCAGTGGATTTCGAGCTTCGGGCGGCGGCAGGACAGGCTCGGCGCGATCGGGTTCGGCGGGGTGGACCACAAAGGCTACCGTAACAAAATGAAGATCAAAGACGGGCTCCAGCTCTTAGTGCACACGCTCGTCAACGTCTACTTCAACGACCCGAACCTCGTCGTGTGGGAAGTGGAGAAGGCCAAGTGCCCCAATGGCCAGATGGTCACGACCGACCACCGCGTCGCAGGGAAGGAGTTTAGGAGCGAAAACTACTCGTGGCGGCTGCGCTGGGCGACGAAGGAGAAGCAGAATAAAAATCGCGACGTCTCTGAGGACGCCAAGGCGAGCCAACGCGCCAAGGTGTCGCACGGGCTGGTGCAGGCGCGCGAGTGGCGCGGGCGGGTCAAAGGAAAAAGACGCAGCTGGACGGGCGGAACGCCCGACGCGTGGGACGACGCACTGAAGTGGGTGGGAACGTGCCAGGCGGAGGCGCACACGGGGCATGGCAATTCAATGATCTCGAAGTGGCTCAAAGCCGACGACGGCAAGGCCCACCGCTGCGAGGCCACGGGCAAGGACTGGGAGTACCGCTTGATCAAGCACCCGACCGAGCCCGGGTACGAGGGCGAGAAGTGGTGGGACATGGGCACCGTCGAGGGGCTCGGCGGCGCCGACGGCGGCCTCCGCGGCGTCCTCGTCTCGGACATGGGCCGCGTCGACGACGGAACCGGTACGCCGCCGTCGCACGGCAGCAAGGAGGGTGTGTACCGCAAGAAAGTCATCGACGGCACGTCCTACAAGGTGCACGAGCTGATGGGGTGGACCTTTGCCGGTGCGCGGCCGTCGCACGCGCACACGATCGACCACCTCGACCCGACCAAGCTCGACGCGGAGGGCTGCATCTCGAACGCGCGCTCCAACCTGAGCGCCAAGTGGGCGGACAAGAGCACGCAGGTCACGACGAGCCGCAACGGCTCACATGTTGCGACGCAAGGCAAGCGCGTGCGCGTGCGCGTCAAGGCCACGGACGCCGTCACCGAGTACGACGACGCGTGCTCGGCCGCGCGGGCGCTCGGGACGTCTCACAGTTTTGTGAGCAACGTGTGCCACAACACCTATAGTTCGACCAAATTCGAGGCCAAAATCATCGATGAAGAGGAATACCTCGTCCGCGTGCGCACCGTCATGGGCCCCGGCTGCAAGCTCTCCCTCGTCACCGAGACCGAGCGCTGGGCCGAGATCGACCCGGCCGACTGGGAAGAGGGCGGCAAGTACTTTTGCGTGCGCGGCAAGAAGCACGCGCGCAGCGACGCGTCCAAGCACGTCGCGAGCGCGCACAACAAGCGCAAACGGGGCGCAAAGTAGAAAACTGAAAGTCCATTTTTGTGCGTGTATTGTTTAGAACGGGTACCCACTCGCGCGGTACACCAAAACCATGGCTTGCCCGACACAGATACCAACCAAACACAGAACCGCCGGGACCCACACCTTCCAGTCTCGAAAGACACCTGGTACAAATAACAGCGTAAAAAGCAACGGTATCGGGAAAATCGGGTTGGCGAAGACGATTGCAAGAACGATTGAAATGATCGAGAGCACAAGCGGAAAAAAGGAACTTGTTGGTGTGTCTTTTCGTTCTGGTGCGTTCAAACCGTGGTTTTGCACGCGTGTAACGATCCCGACACTTAGGCCGGCGGCCACTATACACCACCCAGCAAATAAGGTCGTAGCAACGCCTCCAAACACGGCATACCATTCCTCGACGAAGAAGGGTTTTGAGAACACGGCACCGAAAACCGAAATTATTGAGCTCGTCACGAGCAAAACCGAGCTGAGCAAAAACGTCCACGTCTTTTCCTCCGAAAAGAGCGGCGTCCACACAGAAGCGAGAAGAAAGGATCCCGCAACGCACGCGCATTGGCTCCAAAGCGACTGCTCGTCGACCACCTCTTCCTGTCGAAGTGCGTAGACAAATATCGAAATTGAGAATACGAATTGTGTTGCAAAGATGGTACCCCACATTAATCCGAACACAGGAGATTTCCCCTGTTCTCCCGACCCTCCAAGCCCTCTAGGGCTCCAGGGCACCGGATTACGCCTTGAGACTTCACCAATGCTGACTCTCGTTGGGAAAAGCGCCGACGCGGAAAACACACACAGAAGACCAGCAGCTACCACGCCGGCCGATGCATACTGTACGACTATAACGTCCGATACCATTCAGGCCTTCCCCTACTCAAACTAGACGTTTCCGGGCCTAATGCAGTGGCATGAGGTGAGAGTGTGTGGTCATGCACGCGCACATCCACTTTGGGACAGACGCCTGTTCGGTGTCGTGCTTGGAAGCAGCCTCCTTCTTCCGTTTTCTAAGAGCCGATTTCCCAGACCGTTTTCCCTCTGGCGGTCCAAAAAAATAGTCCCCCGAGCGCAGCACCGATTCGATCATTTGGTCGCGAAGCCCAATGTTGACGTCGCTCGCGCTGAAGTCCGCAATGTCTTCGCGGAGTGAGTGCTCGAACATTGTCTCCAACGCCTGCTTGAGTTGTTCGGTCGGCACTACCTGTGGTTTCTCCGTCAATTCGACACAGGAAGCAGCAAACAGGCTCACGAAGTTGTCGTCGGGCAGTGGCACGTTCATCAAGGTAGAACAGGTGCACTTTCCGTCCTCTTCTTTGTGGAAACATAGCAACTTTACGGCTAGTCCGTGGGTGCAGATAGCTTCGACGATTGGGTCGGTAGTAGAAGACGAGACCCGTTTGGGGTGAAACGGGCACATAGAGCGGTCGCATTTGCAGCCGCAGAAGTTTACTTGAAGTGCGGTTCGCCAGTGCTTTCCTTGGGAAGCACCATGGTTTTTGCATACGCACCCTCCCACCGAATCGTGAACTCGAAACGTACACCGCCGAGACGTCCTTTCTTTCAACGTTGTGTGCTCCACAGTAGCGGATTCGAAAAAGATGTCCGGTGTGGCACCGCGTTGGTTTGTAGACAGCGGTACACACGCGGAAAACAGAACGTGGACGCGCAGATGGTGGGACGCCCACCTCAAAAACAACGACACCATCCACTCTGGAATTGTAGCCCACTTCGAGCTGATCCTGTCCGTGGGCTGCCATGAGTTAAGCGATGCCTTCGGTATGGGTGCCAAGCATTCCTCTTCTCGAATAGAGACATTTTCGACACATCCGACTAGTTTTGATAGAATCGTTGCACACTTGAACGAGACAGGGTATGTCTGATTCGTTTCGTGGCTGCGAATGGAGATGCCATGTCTGTTGTCCACACAAGCCGTTGCAAGTTCTTCACGTTTTTCGTTGTAGAAGTGCAGCGTCGCGTCGATTGTGTCCCAGCCTTGGCTGGGGAACGCTAGATAGTCAGTGGACTTTACCGCGAATATTGTTTCGGGGTTCATATCCACGGGTCGGTCTTCTTTTGTTTGAACAAACCGCTGCCATGCAGGACCTTCTATGGTAACGCGCACTGTTTCTGTTGCCACTTTGACCACGGGACCCGTGTCCGACCTCGATAGTAGTTCCTCCATCAAAAGACCAGACACATCAGAATCGAGTTCGACTTCAATACAGGCGTCGAACACCTCTTTGCTGATTGCGACCCTGCGTGTTGGCATCCGGTATTCTGAGCCGGTGTAGGGTAAGGATGTACATCATAACGGCGATGGTATGTGGGATTAATAGCGGTAAGGGGGCTGTGGTGGAGGTGATGCAGCTCTCGCCAGAACAATGGAAACGTGTTCTATCGACAGTAGACAATCAAGAAGATGCCCCGGATTCATCTCACCTTGAAGCTCGCTCCGATCTTAAAAATGTATCCTACGTGTTGGCTCTCGAAGGCTCTCCCGAGCCCAATCCGAAGCTTACGTTCTTTGAGCGGCTTTTGGACGACGTGGTGCAGACAATGCAGCCTTCGCCTGCGATCACGCACATCGAGCTGTGCATGTCTCCGAACGCATCGCACGGAGACATGCACTTTGCAACGTATTTTGGGTCTCGCGCTGCGTGGGGGCGAGACGTCGGTGGACAACGCGAGTTCTATTTAGGCGACAATGCTTCGAAGTGGAGGGCTGTACCAATTGTGTGTCACGATGCATCTCATAGGCTGAGGTCAGAATGTGAAAATCACATCGATACACCATACAGCCTCGCAAAGTACATTTGTGCTCTCCCTCCAGTGAGGGCGTTGGCTGGATTCATACCGGACGGAGCAAAACAATCCGCCCACTGCGCCATACTGACGGCGAGGTGTTTGCGAGGTGCGCTGCCAGACCTCAACGTGTGCCATCCGTCACATTGGTTTGGACCGTCAACTTTGTTTCTTGAACTTGATGCAGAGACTAACCGATCAATATTTCGCCAACGCCTTGTAGATGCCGACCCGCAAGTGCGGGCACTCGTAGAGGACGAGGATGAAACGCGCGCGATGCACACACTTCTTCACGACAGCGATGTTTTAATACAGGCTTTGAGCGAGGAATCGTGCATACTCGCACTTCACCGGCTAACAATGCGGTCCTTAGAACAAGGGTTGGACGACGTTGCCAAGCGCATCTCACAAAAGCAGCTGGCAACCGCCCTTTTGAGGTATTCCGTTGCGCGCAACTCTCCTCTCGTGGGGAGGTGATCGGAGGTGACTTCAGATCGCGATACTCAAAAAGGTAGTCCGTTGTGCGTACACAAACACAAGGTTTACTGTACGCATTGTGTATGTCTACGGACGGCGGAGGCGGCGGAGGCGGCGGGGTCTTGCCTCGACCCTGCCTCGACCCCCAGAGTATGTACACCGCGCGTACACCAAACACCCGTTTGGTGTACGGTACATGTACGGTACACCAAATCAAAAACGCGTACACCCCTCGTACACGAGCCCTGCTGTGAATGGAGAGCCCTTCTGTGAAAATTCTGGAGGGTGCACGTACCCCCTCTGAGCCAGGGGGGGGGGTACACCTTCGGGGGTTGGTACACCAAAGGGTGGTTTGGTGTACGGGACGTGTACTGGACGTGGTGTGTACCGCTTTCCAAAAGCTGTACACTTAGTATGCATGTACAGCCTACATAGACATAGACATACACGTGTACACGAAGTGTACGCGTTTTGGAAAGTGGTACACGCCTCGTACAGTGCTCGTACACGAGCGCTGCTGTGAATGGAGAGCCCTTCTGTGAAAATTCTGGAGGGTGTACGCCCCCCCCTCGTTATAGACATACACATGTACCTACAGTGTACAGCTTTCGGAAAGTGGTACACACCTCGTCCAGTACACGTCCCGTACACCAAACCACCCTTTGGTGTACGAACCCCCGAAGGTGTACCCCCCCCCTCTCGGGAGCACCTTCCAAATTAGGAAGCGTAGTCTTGTCAAACGGGCAGAATGACTCCCCCGAGCTTATCCATTGCGTCCTGTTCACTTTTGCTCGGAGTGTAGGCCCCTGTGTGGCTTAGAGGTTGGTTCTGGTCAGAGCCCGACTGTGTGTGGTAAGGTTCGTTGGTGTCTTCGCCGTCTTCGTCGTCGCTCGTGGAGGTGCTTACCTCGTCGTAGGGTTTGTTGCTATACCGATGTTCGTCTGCATTAGGAACGAAAACACGTCTGAGACGTTCGATACCAGACGAGAAGAATCCGACTTGAACTCCTGTAGAGGTGCCACCACCACTAGAACGAGAGAATACGGCGGCGCTTGACGCCGGTCCACTGCTGCTGCCGCTGCTGCCTCCTCCACCGCCCAGTTTCTTAGTTGCCTCCTCCAGTTCTCTAACCCGGTTGTAAGTATACTGTCGTAAGGAGTTGACGTCGTTGTCCCGCATCCATTGCACCAAGTCTTTAATCTCGCCTTGCAAGTCAATTATACGCTTTCTTGTGTAGTCCCCAAGAGCTGGAACGTCAACCTTTTCGAGGCGTCGTACTGCTACGGACAGCTTTGCGATCTCGCTGTCCGTGACGGTGTTTCCTGCCTTTCGGAACAATTCGACCTCTTTTCTCGCGCTGTCAATTGCCAGGTTGACGTCCTTCTGCGTTGCGAATTTCAGTGGGTCTTTGTTAGGCCACTCGACCGGTTTCTGCCCCTTTTTGATTGCCTTCGCTGCTTCCTTGTCGGTGTTCTTGGTGTTGTTACGAGACCTTGAGAACACACTCGACAGGGTTCGCTTTTCTGGCTTCTTCTTGTCGGTGTCCTTCTTCTTCTTCTTCTCGGGTGCCGCCGCAGGCTTGGGAGCGTCGTCGTCTCCGCCTTCGCCCACAATCTTCGACGCCGCAACCAACAGCACGATCGTATCGTAGAGGAGGCCCACAAAGAAGTTGACGAGTTGTGCCAGGGGAATCGCCAGGGTGAGCACGATTAGCACGATCAGAACGTATACGACGCCTCCGAGCTGCGGGTGTGGATTGTGTGTGGCAAGATGGTCAGTAAAATGCACGCGCTTTGCGTGAGTTGACGGTTCGAATGGGGGGCACACAAACCTCCACGAGGCCACACAAGATGTAGCCGATCACATAGTCCCCTTCGTCGGCCTGGGCGGAGTCCACAAAGTTCTTGATGGAATCCATTGCCTCCGCCCCTCGCAGCGCACCGGAAACGCCAAGCCAGCGCGCGGTTTCCGACATTACACTCAGGCCGAGTGTGTCCTGGAAAAAGTCGCGAGCTTGCTCCTGGAAGCCATTGTTGACGCAATATTCCTGCGTGACACAACAGAGGGCGCCAACTCAGAAAGCCGCTGGAAAAGGCGGGAGTGTGCTAAAACCGCACCTCGTAAGTCAGGCTACTGTAGACGACCCCCTCGGACTTGGTGAATTCACGCCAAGAAACCATACGAGGGAGGACGAACGGAATCGCTGCGAACGAGAATCGAGCAGCACGGCGTCAGGATTTTGAACGTGTGCACGTTCGGGTTCAAAACAGCACGTTTCGGACCTGGAAAGCAAAGATACGTGTCTCCTGGTCGAAACACCTTGAGTGTGTCCCCGTCCGACCCCTCGGTTGGGTCATCGGGGTTGGAGATGGACGTTGATGCGACAGTATACTGCGGCTCGGTCAAGTAGCACCCTATAGTAGAGTAAACGACATAACGTATCGTGGCGGTGAAGACGTCTTCCTTTGTGCTTGGTACCGAAATCGATCCTGAACTTCCGTAGACGACGGTGTCCGCAAAAGCGTATGGGGCGGCAAGCACAGGGCCTAGGAATCCTTCGGACAGTCGACGCAGACGGCCGTGTCGTTCTGGCGAGTGCTTTCCGGCGTGGTCTAAATGGGAGCGGGTGTGGTTCACAAAGTGGGCGTCCGTTCCGTTGACCCGTCGGTGCCACATGCGTCTCAACGCGTCTCCAAACCGCGAGAACGCAAACCGTTCGTGGTCGTCCAAAACGGCGTACCCTGTCGGGTGTGCTCTCAGGATCTCGTTCATTTTACGCCCCTGAATCCGCATTTCATTTCGCTTCGTTATTAAGTCGTGGACGCGGTACCATTCTTCGGATGCACTGTACCAGTCGACGAGTTCGTGTACCCATGCCAGCCCATGGTCGGGTTTGATTTCGGGGATGCGTCGGCGCACGGCCGCCTTAACTTGAGACCGGATTGTGGCCTCCTGTAGACGGCGCCCCTCCAACGTATTGGCAATTTTTGCCACTTCAGCATCTTCCCTCGTTTGTTTCTGAGCGTCGAGTTTGTCGTAGAGCATTGTCGCGTACTTCTTTGTGTCGTCCTCTGATAGCTCCCGTGCCCTCCTCCTTCGGCGCTCTACTTGAATGCGGTGTGCGTCCAGGTGCACGTTAGACCATCGTTTTGAAATTCCTGAAAGTTTTCTCAGTCCCGACGAGAATCTCGACGTCAGTGAACCCTCGTCTGCCTGCAGAATCTCCACGGCAAACACCGGGTTGATTATATGCTGCATGAAATTGTCTCGATGGAAACTCATCGCACGTGGCGTTTTGTCCATTCGAGACCCTCCTTTACGCCCGTCTGCCATCCGCTGCAGCCTTTCCGAGTGGGACCGCTTCTCCAGCCGCTTGAAGCTTTCTCCGATTTCATCTGTAGCGTTCCTCAACGATGCCCTATTTTCTTTGACTGTAGCCGCGGAGTGTGCGAATCCGTGTCTATTTTTGCCGTCTGGAACGTCAGTGCCTCTAGTCGCGGAGAGTGTACGCGCAAGTTCCTCGTCTGACATTGCATTCTGGGCATCTTGCAATTTGCGCCTCCGCCGCTCTGCGTGGCGCATCCCCGGCGTTGGGCTCCGTTTGTTTTGTGTGCCAGTCTCTTGCATTCGACGCCCACGTGGAGAAGTATGTGAAGACGACGCTTTCTTGGTTGCCTCTCGGAGGAGCTTTGCTGCCTTTGCAGCGGCATTGGCCTTGGCTGCTTTCTCGCGTTTGCGTTTGAGTTTGTTGCCTGCGCTTCTGACTTCTGAGAACATACCGGTAACAGCTTGCATCTTCTGCAAACTTGCCCCTGTCGATATTCCAAATTCTTGCAGCTTGCGTTCGATCGTATCGCCGTCGACGCCATACCTTTTGCTGGCGTGTTTGAGAAGCGATCTTCCAGTGCATTCGCTACGAGTTGGCCCCCCAAAGTAGAGAGACGACATGTTGATAGTCCGACACTCTGGATCTGGATGCGTTTCTGGCAACAGCACATTCTCGATGATCGCGTGTATGTCGGGGCCTACCTTTGCGGAAGAGGGGTGGTTGTCGTCAGTCAGGCGTTTGATCACACTCGCCATTCGCTTTGTCACCTCGCGCGTGATGTGGTGTTCGCAGTACTGCTCTCCACACTCCTCGCGTCCATCTTCAAACCGAGCACAACACGATTCTGCCAGTTTGCGGTTGATGTGTTCTCGTATTTCTGGCTCATTGCTCGCCCGTCGTCGTGCTCGCGGGCTGCCAGTCGCACCCGACTTCTCAGACGCATCACGTTTCGCCTCGTTCCTCAGGTGGGTCAGCGCCTTGCCGACAAGCACGGTGTGTACACGACACGAGATGGTTCTGTTTACAAACTGTGGGTCTGCACACGTTCCCATCCGATTGGGTTTTTCTCCCACGTGGCTTCCAACGCGTGCATACGTCTGGAGGAACTGCATGTGCGCCTTTGAGACCTCGCCGTACGATGCATTGGATTGCAACAGATAGGCAGAGTGGTGCGATGCTACAAACAACTGCCTTTCCGACGGACTCAAAGATCGTATCCACTCAACGTACTTTGTTTCGTTGTCTCCAAACTCGCCGTTGAGCGCCTCTGCTTGATGATCGTCCAGGCGACGGCCGTTCTCGACCACGTGCGGCCTAACCCAATCAGGTATCGTTTTCGCCCCCACGGCACGTTGGTGGGAATGCGCGGCCTGCGCACGCTCAGCCCTACGAGTATGAAAGGACGCATTCGCCTCCATCTCGGTTCTCGCGTACGACCACAACTTGAGGTTTGCGTCCGCCAACACATCCACGTCCTTTTTTGCGGAGACCACAAACGAGCCAAGTGCCGCTGCCGCGCTTTCGGAAATCGCTTCTATGCAAGATGCGGTCTGGATGCACGTAACCACGTCTAGAGACGCGTCTCCCCCACCAACCAGTGCACGTTCAACTGCTCGAACAATTTCGACTGGTTCGTTGTCCCGCATTCCGACTCCCTTGGAGTGGTTGCAGAGCAGGCAAAGAGGCCCACACGCCGTGGTGGACGCACACGCCAACATCTGGCTCGAAACGAGGTGCACAGTGGGTCCTATGCTCGCCGACAGCACCCACGTGAGCCACGCCCCATCGTCTCTAAAAGTGGACGTAAACGGATACATGGCATCAAAATCCACGCCAAGAATTGGACTCGAGGTGAGCATGTGTTCATGAAAGTCGCATCCCGACAAGTGCACACAGGAGCTGTTGATAAGAAATGCCTCTGCTGTGAGCGCCTCTGGTAGATTGCTTTCGCTCGCGTTGGTCATTGCCAGTGCAGTTACGAGAGAAGCCGCAGGAGAGCGCCCAAACGCCTTGGGTGGAGTGCGCGTAGGATATGTACCGAAAAGACCAGTCGTGTCGAGCTCATCATGGTGCTCTTCCATTCTGTTCCACCACGCGTCCCTCTCGGAGATGTTTACAAACTCATGGTTTGCTGCGTTGGGCCTAAGGGCGGCGGTTGCGTTGGCAATGGCCGCGTCCGTCCAGTTCTGTAGCGACATGTCTCCAATCGTCACCCCTTTGGAAATGAGAAGCTTTTTGAGCATCTCCATGGCATCTCTGTGTGATTTAGGAGGGTGCTCAGACACAGCTTTCAACGTCGACTTCCAAAGCATCTCCATTTCTCGTCGGAGCGACGTTTCTTGGCGTAGCCTACGCCCCGTGTATTGGGAGTAGACTACAGTTGAAACTACTGGAGGCGGAGGAGGGTTTGAGAACGGAAGGGTTGTGGACGCGTAGTCGCCAGGGCTTACAACGTATCCCGGGGCCGAGCCGCTAGCCACGGAGACGTCCGGAAACGCGGCGGCAGCACACTGCGTACTGGAACGGACAGAACCGTCGTCCGACTCTCCGAAGAAGCGCATGGAGTCGAGTCTCATTCTCTGGTCTGGGTTGTAGGCTCGAAGCGTCCAGTATCGATGTGGCGTTGCGTGGTCGATGCGTGTGCTAACGGCGTGGCTCGTGAGGCCGTACGGAAAGACGGCAACGAGCGACCCGAAGAAGGAGGACGTGTCGCTCGCCCACAGTTCCAGCGGCCCTAGTCCGGCTTCGGGCGGGAGCGGTGGCGGAGGTGGCGGAGGAGGCGACGGACACAACCCACACGTGGCCGCGCAGTTTAACTCAACGTTCACTTGTGAACAAAGCCCAACTGCCGCGTGCGCTTCGCAAACTGCCTTGCTTTCGAGGTCTTCGCACGGCGCTTCGCTCAAGCGCCTCCCTGAACCCGATGCGCAATATCCGTAATCATCTCCATTTCCATCGTCGTAGCACACAAGCCCCGTGCAGCAGTGGGTGTTTCCGGCAGAGAGTGTGCATTGATTTCCAGAGGGAGAACATGCCACACAGTAGGTCCACGAGCAGTAGTCGGTATCGACACAGCAATCCGAATCCCCGGAGCAGCCTGCTTGGTTGGTCGTCGTGCATAGTGGTGGAGGTGGAGGCGCAGACGCCCCGCAAGCTCCGTAATCATCTCCATTTCCGTCGTCGTAGCACACAAGCCCCGTGCAGCAGTGGGTGTTTCCCGCAGAGAGTGTGCATTGGTTTCCAGAGGGGGAACATGCCACGCAGTAGGTGCTCGAGCAGTAGTCGGTATCGACACAGCAATCCGAATCCCCGGAACAGCCTGCTTGGTTGGTCGTCGTGCATGTAGCAGGTACGGGATCATGGGGAGGTGGCGGAGGCGGAGGCCCGGGCTGGTTGAGAAATACTGGCGCGGGAGGCAGTGGAGGATATGGAAGTTGACCCACTGGCGGAGGCGGAGGCCCGGGCTGGTTGAGAAATACTGGCGCGGGAGGCAGTGGCGACCATGGAAGTGAAGGCGGCGATGGCGGGTTGCTTGGAGGGAACGGAATGCATCGCTCCCCACAATCGTCGTAGTCCGTACCCAGTTCACAAATGGACGTTTCTGCGTCCACAAGTCCGAAGTTATCGGCCACGACACCACCGTCGTCACAAACGCCGTCGTTTGTATGAGAAACTAGGTTCACGACGCAAGTATTGGCCACGAGGTACTCGCAAAGTGGAGGACTCGGTGGCGTGTATGGAGGTGGCGAGAGTCGGGGTGGCGGAGGCGGCGAGGGAGGAGACGGAGGCGGAGAGGGCGGGAAGTTTGGCGGTGGACTAGGAGGCGGGTTCGGAGACTCGACGCCTCCTCCCCACGCCACGATTTCCAGGCCTTTGACGTGCACAGCAGACCCCATGTCGAACTTTATCCACGCGTTCTCGCTTCCGGCGGTGATACACGGCGTGTTGGAAAGGCCGTCCGTGCAAGCGCAGATTGCACGCGAGTCGTCCGAGATCGTAATGTACTTGTGAGATTCGATCACCTCCTGCAGCTTGCGGCGTCGTCCTGCGGCAAACACGATGTCGTAGGAGTACAGAAACGACGTTACGCGGTCTCCCGCGCTGAACTTCATCCCTCCGTACTGGTTGTACATGGTGTACAGAAACACGTCTGTGAGGCCGTTGGGGAGGAACGTGTTGGGCACCACAATGTTGGGGTGTTGTCCGTTGTCGACCGCGACCGCATCGGAAAGCAGCTGGCCGTTCCAGAACACCTCAAACTCAGTTCCGTCCGTCGTGTCAACGACGGTGTGGCCCTGCAGTCCATCCACAGCAGTGTTCACACTCGGGTCTTTGATTTTGACGATGAGAGAATGGCTGGAATCGGCGGAGACGAATGGAATTTCGGCAGCAAACATGACGTAAAAGTCTCGACCGACCGTGTTGAGGTAGCCAGAGATGATGCTCGGCAGCGAGTTGTCTCCCGAAGACGCGCTGCAAAGCTCGAAATCAATCATATTTGCGACGAATTTGCACTTTTGGTTGGCCTCGTCCCACGTGAGGGAAAATCGCAACAGTTCGCACCCATAGGAGGCCGTCTGCGGGAACTTGCTCACCATACCTTCGTCGTTTGGAATGTTGACAAAGTCGGTAACCGCGTTTGCGAACACGCGCTCGGCGTTAGGAATCGCGCTGCAGTTCTCTCTGAAGTTCACGTCCACGCGGAGCTCCCACCTTGCCGTTGGGCGCAGTGCCGTGGTGCCAGTGCCGTCGTACAGCCTGTTCTCCGCGACGGTTCCAAAGGCGTCGGCGGTCATGCCGACCTCCTGTTCCGCCACATTGAGTTCGTCGCGCATCTGCTCGGCCATGCCCCCGTCGAAGAAGATGCGCATGGGAGGAAGTTCGTGCATCGTGTCGGAACCGAACGGCGGGCGAGGCGGTGTCGGCGGCGGTGGGTTGGGCGCGTTGTTTTCGATGAAGAGGCGGTCCCATAGATCGGTGTACATGGCACAAACTATCAAACGTTAGGAATCGTGTGTTGTCAGTTTGCGTATTTGAATGCAAGGCTCGTGTTGGAGATAGAGAGAGAGAGAGAGCGCACCGGATCCAAAAAACGTCGAGCACGGTTGATTTTGAGTATTTTCAAATCCAGAAATTCCAGCCTCCATGAATGAAAAGCTTTGACACGTCGCGGCGCATACGTCCAGTTCGTATAAAAACGGGCTCGGCTGATTTTTGAGGGCACACAGCACAAGCAGATTGGGGGGGGCGTCAGTGTGCGCGCATGGGGGGGGTGTAAGGGCGGCGTAGGTTCGAGCGCCATTCATGCAAGCTCACCGGCGGGGCGGGTGGGGTCGGAGGTTGAGGCGGGTCCGCTGGAGGAGTTGGCGGTGGAGGTGGAGAGAGGGGCGGCGGTGGAGGGGAATGCGGAGGCGATGGTGGGGGCGGAGGCGGCGAGGGCGGCGGAGGTGGCGGTGAAGGCGACGGCGGCGGAGGTGGCGACGGCGACGGCGGTATCAGGGGCGGCAGAGGAGGAGGAAGCGGAAGAGGGGGGAGTGGCGGAGACGGCGGCTCTGATGGCGGTGTCGATGGGGGGGTCGATGGTGGTGGATTCGTAGGCGGAGGAATCGAAGGTGGTACGGATGGATCTGGGCTTGTCGGTGGAGGCGGCGTGGCAGGTGGGTTTGGAAGTTGTGGAGGTGTCGGAGGTTGAGGAGGTGTCGACGGAGGAAATGGTTCCGAAGGTGGTTCGAACGGCGGAACCGGTGAAGATGGAGGGCTTGAAGGCGGAAAAGGACAAGCCGGAGGATCAGGTGGAGAAATGGGAGGAAACGGCAACGAAGGCGGTGGTGGCGAGGGTGATGGGGGCGGTGGCAAAAGAGGAGGAGTCCGAGGCGGTGTCGGTGGGTCCCCAGGCGGGGCGATTGGTGGAAACGACGGAGAGGGCGGCGGCGGCGAAGGCGATGGGGGTGGAGGCGGTGTAGGGGAGGAAGGTGGTTCGAAGGGCAGAGGCCCAACGGGCGGGGGAGGAGAAGGCGCCGGCTCGAGTGGCGGTGGAGGCGCCGGTGGTGGAGGCGTCGGTGGCGGCGGGACTGGTGGCGGCGGTGAGGGTGCCGGTGTGCCGGGGGGGAAAGGTGGTGACATGGGCGGCGTCAAGGGCGGCGGAGGGGAGGGTGGCGGTGGAGTCGGCGGCGGAGGCGACGGCGACGTGGAAACCATGCAGACAGCATTGGTCGACGCCGTTACTAACGGTGCACTTGGATGCGAATTGAATCGGTACGTTATGACTACGGTATTCGAAAGCTCCTCGAACGTACACCCGGACGGGTAGTCGGACGGATTGTGCACGCTCTCAAACGTAACGTCATACGGGTCAACAGCGTGGCCAATTTCTAGTTCGTTCCTTGCGTCTAGACACGCTCCCTGTGTGAGAACTGGCTCAAAGTGAATCCCGTATTGTTCGTAATCGTTGTCGGTTTCCGAACACGAATATCCAGGTGCCATGATACAAAATGTACCTGGCGCTGTGCTGCCAAAGGGTGTATTTACTCTGTCTGGGAGGGCTGCACATGCCCTGCTGGGAATCGTTGCCATCGAAGCGTTTCTTTACTAGACTCACGAGTGTACACTTCTCAATAAAATGACAACACAAAAAGGAATATCACTTAGCGGAGAGACACTATCGGCCAATGGACTACACTTACAGCGCAGCTGGATACGGAAAGAACCGAGTTCCCACTGCAGTATTCTATCAACTGTGTACCAGGTCCAGTGACGGCGTCTCGACTCGCTTGATCGAGAAACGCACCGCGCTGCAGCCCTATAGTCGTCACACGCGTGCTCTTTTGCACGTTGACCAACGATTTGCTCGACTCGGGTGCATACACGCTAGACGCCGTTCGCAGTAGACGTTCGTACTCTACAACGACCTCTTCCGCTCTTTTAGCAGCATCGGAAATGAACGTGCGTGCGAAAACCGTGCACTCGCCGCCTTCATTGCAAAGCCACGTGACCAAGGCTGCGTTGCGCCCTCCTTCAACTCCAGCCTTCAACGGGTATCTAGAAGCGTCTGATAGCGCGCGCAGACACCTCCTTCGGAACACTACCGCACGTATTGCGCCTTCCCTGAGCACTGCCATGTTTTCATCCTTGTTTGTGTCTAAATCGCGATGAAACGCGCACCCTACTTCTTCACGAATAGCGCGTTCAAGTACAGGCTGGAATGATTCGATTGCAAGCTTCCATGGTTTCGTGAGTAGATTGTCAGGAATGAGCGACAAACGCAATGCCGAGTTTGTCAGTCTCGATGGTCGGTCTGCTCCTAAATAGCGGCATATTTGTGTTTGAATCACACACGCCACGTCTCGCGCAAGGTGGGTTTTCTGTTCACGTGTCTCTTCGCTGCATGTCCATTCGCTGAACCCGGATTCGTAGTCTCCGAACTCCAGCGCGCCAGACGGTGAACGGGCTAGACAGTCGATTGCCAGGGGTGTGGGGTCCGAGGATGTTTGAATGTGCACCAGCCCGGCAGCGACCAACGGGTCAACGCATATCAACCCTATGCCAGTCTCTGTGCGCGTGGAAACACAAAACGATGCGATTCTCCCGAACATGTCGTCCCTCACGTTGCTCGCCGTCGCCCACTCGGCAACCAGTTCGTGTAGGTGTGCAGAAAGTTTCACTATGTCCATCGCCGGACTACTCAGGAGTGCTCGTGTCGCGATCCAGCACACATTCCCCTTTTCGGGTGGCTGATGCGCCCTCGCATTGCACCACGACTCCATCACGGCGGTGAAAGGCTCACCAGCTTGAATTGTGGGGTTCGACAGCGCCACGAGCGCCCAGGCGCAGCGACGTTCCGGAGAGTCTATGGCGTGGTCAGTAACGGGTATCGCCAGAGAACCGACAAGTTTGTTGGCGTACTCGGACACGGCGTTCACGTACGTGACGTAGTGTTTGGTGCGAATTGGGACAGCGTTGCATGGTATTAGAGCGTCCAACAACGACCAAGATCCCTTCGAGTTGATCATCATGTCCATTGATCTTCGAAAACGAATGTGAGGTGCATTTGGGTCGTCTAAAACCTTTTCGGGGCAATTGTCCGGTAAGATCGGCACTTGTGCTCCAAGCGCAATCGCCGCTACGGTTTTCAATCGCTCCTCTCTGTTCAAATGTGTGCTTGTCCCCGGAAGATTGTCAAGGTCGACATGGGGATCTAATAGAACCATCCACGCGAACCGATCTTCTTTTGCGGTAGAAAGTAAACGCCCAGAACTTCGTATTCGTCGTGTAACGACGTTGAAGACTCGTCGGGTTGTTTCCGGGTCGGCCCCGGAGCGCTCTGAGTGAAAGGCAGCGATTCCACCCATCACGCATGCAATGTCATCACCGACGCCAATTCTTAAGGCATCTAGCATTCCCGAAATGCTCGCGAGTGCCTCGTAAACAGAATTAGATACCTTGTGCCCATTGTCGTCGTCGTCAGGAATGGACATCCTGGAGAGCAGCTGGCCAAGTTCAGCGATTTGGGACGCATGCAGCGTTCGTACGTACATACCAAACTCAACGATTGCAATGCATCGCTGGTCAATCGGCCTAGAATCTCGGGGCTGTGAAGTTGGCTGTACAATGAAATGGCGAGTTCTCAGTGATTCCGCATGTGTTGTGTTTCCCAGAGTCCGCATCCACGGGCATGATTGCACACGCTCGGTGATCGCTGACGTCGCAATCGACTGCGCGGAAGAGGTTTGCGTGAGCTTAGAGAGTGCCTCTTCCAAATATCCAAGCTTCTTGTTGCTTGGTATTGGCTGGGGTGGACCAACACCCCCAGTTGTTTTTTGCGGTGCACGCATCCAAGCTTCTGGAAGCGACGGCGGCAAACTCCTTGTATCGCAAACCGCCTTACTTCCGACAACGAACATAGCCGGGCAGCAGTACTAGTCGTAGTACGGCAATGGTCAGCGCCTCTTCCTTAGCGTTCGGCCGCAATCGCTAAATTGGTAATGTAAAAACGTGCAGTTTTGGACGTGTACAACGCTAAATTTATGGATTTCGTGTCTTATTACAACGATCTGGGGCCTAAAACGTGGGGGTTGATATTCTTTGTGGTCTTCATGTTATCAACGTATGTATTGCGAAAGGTTGCGTCCTGTTGCCTCTCATCTCAACGTATCAAGCTTCGCGACGAGTACGAACGCGAGCTCAGAAACGGCGGACAGCTAACGAATCGGCTACTTCTCCCCGTGGTGAATGCGACTCACTTTTGACACACACAGACTGCAAGTGTAAAAGAAGGTATCACAGCAGACTCGGCGGAGGGGGCGGCGGGTCTGGAAAATCGGTGTAGTATGTCCTGTGAAAAAGGGCACGCACTCGTACGTATGAGTAGACGCAAATTAGAGTACTTGGGTTCGAATGTGTCAACTTACAGCCCCGGAGGCTCCTGACTCGTCACGCCGAGGACGCCCCACAATCGCATGAATTGTATCACCGCCCATGTCAGCGCCACGGCCGTGAGGAGTGCGCAAAACGCTTGCAAACCCCACGAGAGTAGCAAGTATGTACACCTCTGCGTTCGCTTCTCTTTTTTCTCTTCGGCTGCGTTTTCCTTAAAAATGGACTCTGCCAATTCTTCCGCTTTTGATGACTGCTTCATGCCCTCTGCCAGTACTACTACGGTCTTGTTTTGTTCTAGATATGCTAGAATACAGCGCGCTAAAGATAAGCACGATAGCGCGCATCAAAAAGTCGACACCGGGTACTCTTAAATTAGGAAAGTGCGATCCGCAGCGGCAGCGGATGCCGCTTTCGTTCTCGGACGCACTCGCCAGGGCACAGACATTCCCGGCCCGCTTTCAGGCGTTCGACCGAACCCTGAGCGCGCTGCAGTCCGCTGCCAACTTCGTGCTGCGTGTTTCGGGCGTACTACTCGCAGTATTTCTCATCCACCAGCTATTTTTCTGGTTCTCAAAAGACCCCGAAAAGGCATTCAATTACGGAAGTCTGATCTTGGACGTGATCGAAATTGTATGGGACATGTTTGGGATTCTCTACAATGCACTTGCGGACATCTTCAACGCCGCTGTGATACCAGTGTGGAACGGGTTCACGTACTATGTGATCGAGCCCGCGGTAAGTTTGATACTGGACGTCTTCTGCCTCATTTTCTTGAGGAAGCCGTACGTTGGATTCATCAAAGCGAACGATTTTCCCTATGGCGGGTTTTCGTGTGACCCGACGTCGTTCGAGTCCTCGTCGTGGTGCGGGCGCTACAACGCGTACAGCCAACGCCTCAACGACGGTGATTCTCTCACAAAGCAAGGCTCTGTTACGTTTGGAACAGCAACGGCTCGTAGGCTCTCCGAAATCTCGGGCGAGGCCGACTTTGACGTTCCTTCCGTCGATACCGGTGACCTTGTGGGGGCACTCGACGGCCTGGCGACACAGGCGATAGTAATGGGCGCGAGTGTACTGGATGTGCTTTTTGCCGTCGGGTATGAGGTGTTGTCGACATCTGCGGTGTTCCTATTCGACGCCGCATACACGATACTCAAAATCCTATTCGAGGTGCTTAAAATGATTATCAAGAGCGGGCTGCTGCAGACGCTCATCGCCGTCGGTGTGGACTTCATCATCATCATGGTCCTCGAAATCTACGTCCCGTATTTGATCGCGATTGTCGACGGCGTTGTTTGCATCCTGCAACTGCTCAGTTGGCAGTCGTGGGGAGAGCAGCTCAAATGCGGTGCGTTGCCGGGCCCACGCTCACATTTACTCCCCCAATTGTTCATACCAGATTCACTAATACCGCTGTTTCTCCTGCCCTCGCAGCCGAAGAGAAGTGCTTCGTCGGCCCCGACGCGGCCTCAGACTTCTGGATGTTCATCTCGATCCCGCAGATCATGGAGCGGTTCGGGTCCATCCTGGAGGCGACACTGAATTCGCGCACGGGCAGGAAGTTTACGGGTGGCGCCACATTCGATGTTGGAGTATCCAAGCTCGACGAGATCTTCCCCTCGCTGAGCGCGGGTGGCTGCACGAGCTGCTTCACGTGCAAGTTTCCAGAA
>Ga0209716_1001335_pt1 | contig 18895 bp, 14 predicted proteins | sample COGITO_mtgs_1205_FD_184811 | JGI IMG/M metagenome (GOLD analysis project Ga0209716, IMG submission 184811) | Pelagic marine microbial communities from North Sea - COGITO_mtgs_120531 (SPAdes) (version 2) | ecosystem: Environmental > Aquatic > Marine > Epipelagic ...
CAGCCAAAAGTTTTGATTTATTTACTGTTTCCGACCAAAAGAGTATAATCGAAGGTAACTATATAATGGAAAGTTACGTACCGAAAGAATGTAAAAGATCGTTATTTATGTTGAATACTTGTGTCGGGCATACTAAACAGATATTAGGTATTAACAATCCTTTCATTCTAACCCCTTATCAACTGCTAAAACATCTGAGGAAGAATAATGAAAAGACCTAAAGCACCAGAGCCTACTGCACAAGAACTAGCCGTAGTAGAAAGACAAAGCAGACAGCTTGATGAAGAAATGGAAGAGTCTGAAAAAAGACTCAAGGCGTTGGCTCGTGGAAAGCTAGGGTCTAAGTCTTTGTTAGCTAAAAGCGCGGCAAAAAGTACCTCTGGCACAAAAGGAGCAAGAGGAGCAGGAATGCGCGCAGGGGCAGGCTATTCTGGTGGCCTTGCTAGTGGTGTTAAACGCAATGTTGGGCGTCGTAAAATTTTAAGGAAAAAATAATGAAACTCCCAAAAGAGTTAGGGTCTTTACACGACTTAAAAACAAGAGAGTTGCAAGCGTTTGATAAAATGTCCCAATGGCATGACTTGCTTGATGACTGCTATGAGTATTTTTTACCTAACAGAAACTTATTTGATTCTGCTGTTTCTGGCTCTAAGAAGATGGATCGTATCTTTGATTCAACTGCTATCGAAGCTATTCAGCAAGGAGCAAGCAAGCTACAAGAAAACATCGCCCCTATTTGGAGTAATTGGGCAACCTTTGCTCCTTCTCTCAGTGTTATAAAGGCATTAGAATCAGGCGAGTTTGATGTATCTGAAGAACAAGTTAGACAAAACCTAGAAGATCAGGCTGATATTGTCTTTGATTACATTAATCGTTCTAACTTTGCTACACAGTTCTTTGAACACGCTCTTGATCTCTTAGTAGGTACAGGCACTCTACGGATTGATGAGACTGACAACAATGATATGCCATTAGTGTTTAATGCTATTCCGCAAAAAGGTATTGCGTTTGAGGAAGGCCCATATGGTTCTATTGAAACACACTGGCGTAGATTCAATGTTAAAGCAAGAAATTTAAAAAGACAGTGGAGAGGGTTTAAGCCTTCTGAAAGTGTCCTTGCCCTAATCGAAAATCAACCAGATGCAGAAGTAGAAATTAGTGAAGGCGTTGTATTTATGCCTAAAGCTAAAAAGTATTACGGTTGTGTATGGGTTAAAGGCGAAGATCGTATTAGTTGGATGGAAGACTTTGGGGAATCTAGCCCTTGGGTAACTGGTCGTTACTCTAAAGTAGCAGGAGAGATACGTGGTCGTGGCCCTGCTGTACAGGCTTTACCTGATGTACGTTCTCTAAACAAAGTGAAAGAGTTTGTCCTACAAAAAGCCGCTATTGACCTATCAGGTATGTACACCGCTACTGATGATGGTGTGACTAACCCCTACAATATAGTTATAAGTCCCGGAGTGGTTATTCCAGTTGGTTCTAACAACTCATCTAACCCGTCTATACAGAGATTAGACACAGGAGCTAACCTTGCATTGGCGCAATTTGAAATGCAGGACTTACAAGTCTCTATTAAACGAGCTTTGTTTAACGATCTGCGTGATCCTACTGGTGCTGTGCGTTCTGCGACAGAGGTAGCTATTGAGTCAAGAGAGCTAGCTAAGAGAATCGGCAGTGCGTTTGGTCGATTACAGACAGAAGTGCTTGTCCCTATCCTTAAGCGTGTTGTTTACATCCTAACTCGTAGAGGTATCTTACAGCCATTACAGTTAGATGGTCGTGATATCGAGATTAAGTTCCTATCGCCCTTAGCTAGAGCGCAAGACGCTGAAGATATTATCAATGTTCAACAAGCTGTACAGTTTGTCCTGCAGAATGCTGGCCCAGATCAGGCTAAGATTGGCTTTAAGCAAGAAGACTTTGGCACATGGGTAGCGTCTAAGACAGGAATGCCTGCTGAGTTAGTAAGAACACCTACTGAGAAAGCACAGGTTATTCAGGCTGGCGCACAAGCGGCTCAAGCTGGCATGAAGACATCACAACCACCGATGCCTGTTCAATGAGTTGGTCAAATATTGATCAACTTGCTGATCCAGAAGTTGCTAAAAAACAAGCAGGAATACGTAGACAGAATGCGGCTGATCTTGCCAAGGCATATCATAGGGTCTTTACAACTGACGATGGAGCGCGTATCTTAGCAGACCTGACCAGAAGGTTTGTCTATGATAATGATACTCCTTTTGGCTCAGAAAACATTAATTACGAATCTGCTTACCATAACGGTGAGGCTGGTGTAGTTAAGTTTTTAATCAATCAAATGAAGCAAGCCGAAATAATTTAAGGATTACATTATGTCAGAAGAACAAGCCGCTGAACAAAGCGATACCTTGCTAGATAGTTCTGAACCCACCCTTTCTGAAGGGGAATATTATTTAACTGAAGGTATCAAAGGAACGGGAGAAGTCCCTGAATGGTTAGACACCAAGTATAAATCTGTAGCAGATCAAGCTAAAGGTTATGCTGAACTGTCTAAAAAGTTTGGAGGATTCAAGGGTGCGCCTAAAGATGGTTACACACCCCCAGAAGGAATTGAGAGTGACGATGCCTTGTATCAAGAGTTAGAGGCATTTGCTACTAAGACTAATATGAGTGCTGATGCATTTGGAGAAGCATGGGAATTGTTATCTGCTCAAGACTATGCCGCACAAGCTGTAGATCAAGAAGAAGAGTTGTCTAAGCTAGGCGATAACGCTCAGGAAAGAATTAAGACTGTTGAAGGGTTTATGAAAAACAACCTAGATGCAGAGACTTATGAAGAAGCCAGAGGTCTAGTGACTACTGCTGATACCATTGCATTGGTAGAGATGTTAGTACAAGCAACTGCTCCTGCTAAACTTCCAATGGAGGGAGGGCATAACCCAGAAGGCCTGTCTTGGGAATCTATTGAAACAGAAATGTTTAAGAAAGATGAGCAAGGAAACCTCCTCAGAAGTACCAATATTGACCATGAGCGCAAGATTCAGAGAATGATGGAAGCGTGGGGTGGTTCTCAATAATTGATTAATACAGGGTAAAAGGTGTATAATCAAGACACTGGATACCCTTTTCACCAAGGCCCAGTAAATTTAGGTTGAATGCTGACCATTTTTACTGGGTACTCAGCTAAAACCTTGAAAACTTTTTTTATTACTCTTTTTCGAGGAAACTATTATGAGTGCTAATCTATCATCCGTAGCGTCGATTGAATTTGACAGTATGGTCAAACACGCCTACGCACAAAAAGGGCTATTGAAGCCTGCCGTAACAATCCGTAACAACGTAGTTGGTGACAGCTACAAATTCCGTAACATGGGTAAAGGTCTTGCTAACCAGAAGACTACTTCTGCTGATGTTGTTCCTATGGGCGTTGCTTATGACTTTAAAGTAGCAACTCTCGCTAACTGGAATGCTCCAGAGTACACTGACATCTTTGATGCCGCTGAAGTAAATTTTGACGAGAAGCAAGAATTAGCAGACACTATTGCAGGCGCACTTGGCCGTCGTAGTGATCAGCTAGTAATTGATGCATTGGATGCCGCTACTCCTACTACTATCGCTCATGGCGGTTTGGCGTTGACTATGGCTAAGGTCATTGACGCGCAAGTAGCATTACGTGGAAAAGGTGTTCCTAACTCTAACTTGTTTGCCGCTGTAAACAGTGCAGGACTTGGTGGTCTTTTGAAGGACGAGAAAGCTACTTCTGCTGATTACCAGACTGTTAAGGCACTTGTTAGTGGAGACGTAAACAGCCTAGCAGGATTTAACTTTATCATTCTTGATGATCGTGCTGAAGGTGGTTTGACTGTTACAACTAACACTGTTGATTCGTATTTCTTCAATCGTGAATCTGTTGGACTTGCTATTGGTATTGACATGAAGACCTCTGTTGATTGGGTTCCACAGAAGACTTCTTGGCTTTGCAACGGTATGTTGAAAGCAGGATCGGTTGTTCGTGATGCAGACGGTATTGTTAAAGTCCAGTACAAAGATAACGTATAAGTTATCAATGCGTAAACTGAATGGGGGGTTCGTCCCCCCTTTCTTTCACATAAAGGTTTATTATGGCAAGCAAACTCCAGCTTATATCTAATGCTTTAATTTTAATTGGTGATTTGCCCATTACCTCTCTTACAGGCAACACTCGCGCTCAAACTGTTGCTAACAACTTGTATGATAATATTGTACAAAACGAATTAACTAAATACCGTTGGGGCTTTGCTAAAAAGAAAGCGCAATTAAATTTAACGGTAGGCACTCCTGTAGGGAATGAGTGGCAAAACATTTATCAGCTTCCTTCTGATATGTTATTTCTTGTTAAAATTAATCCTTCAGTTCCTTATGCTATTTATGGCGATAAACTATATACAAATACATCGGCAGATTTGTATGCTGATTACATTTACAATGTTCCTGAAAATGAATGGCCTGTATACTTTGCTAAAATGATTGAGTATGCACTTGCTATGGACTTTGCTCCTTCTATCAGAGACAGTGCCGCATCTATGGATGCTAATTCAAGGCAGTATTTAAATGCTTCTCGAATGGCTCGGTTTACTGACTCACAACAATATCCTACTGTTCCTATCACGGATCGACCCTTTATTAATGTAAGGTTTTAGTTATGGCGAAGTCGAAGTTTCTACAAAGTTCTTTTGTAAGCGGAGAGTTGTCACCATTACTTAAAGGCCGCGTTGATCTTGATCAATACTATCAGGGGATGGAAACTGCTGAAAACGTCCTTATCGTCCCACAGGGAGGGTTAAAGCGTAGAGCAGGAACACAGCACATAGATACCGCAGAAAACGTAATGGCTCCATTTTTGTCGGCAGGGCTAGAACAACAATTTAGCTTTGTTGTTACTACCGGACTTCCTGTTGTTGGGCAAGAATATACTAATAATTCCGCAACATTTACAGTAACTTCTTTTACTGGTTCAGGTCTTCCATATACTGCTTATGCAGAAAGAACAGCAGGAACAAATAACCCTACTGCTACTGGGACGCTTGATTCTGTAAACAATGTTTACCCTAATTTAATCTATACCTCTTTTCAGACTTTTGTAATTACGATGCCTGAAGGTGGAGTAGCACAAAATATAAATGATTTTAACCCTGCAACAATAGGAACAACTACTACTAATATTGGAATTTTAGGCACAGGCAGTGAAGCAGATTATGTCGTTGCTTTTTACAACATTGCAGGGACGGCTAGTCTTGGTAAAGTTGTAGATGTAAATAACATACAATTAACTGGCACTGGGTCAGCCGTTTTTAAATTACAGGCGTCCACAGATAATGTTACTTGGTCTTCTCGAAAATCTATGACTATAACAGAAAACGCCCAGACGTTCAGAGTTAGAATGTCTGATAATGAAAACTATAAATATTTCCGTATAGTACGAACAGGCGATACTGGAGACTTAGGCTCTTTAAAAATACAGTTAAGTGAGTTTAATGTTTTCTATTTTACTGCAATTCGATCTGATGTTAAAACTTTTGACTTTAGCATTCAAACAGATAGGCATTTTCTTTGTGTATTAACTGGCGGAGAAGAAACTACGCCATCTTACGGCAATTTATCTATTTACCGTGTTAATGAACTAACTGGCAATATTTTCACTTCAGCAAGACTAGCTGTTCCTATTCGCTCGTCAGAAGTATCTACTGTTCGTGATGTGCAAACCGAAAATGTAATGTTGATGTTTCACGAAAATCACCACCCAAAACGAATTATTAATACAAGCGGCAATGTATTTATTATTGACGACATTCCTTTTCTTAACGTGCCTCAGTATGACTATGACGATGCGTCTAGCCCTACGCCTACAAGTTATGTAACAACAATGACGTTAAATCATTTTGATGCAGGCGATAGATTTCAAATAGATGTCGAAGGCGTGTTAAGTAAAAACATAACAGTAACAGAAAGCGCGTCATCAACTGCCGCAAACATAGAAAAAAATTTACAAGAGATGCCTATTTTTGGCGATACAGGTATTACAGTTACAGGCGGTAATACTATATTTACAATAACGGTTGGCGGTGAGTCTGCTAAATCTTTTGAGTTATGGTCTGGGTTTGCAACATCAGAAATAGGCGGCACTAATAATGAAATATCGTTCGCTTTAAATACTCAAGGAGTCCCTAGAAAAGAAAACGTATGGTCTGCTACTAGAGGATATCCTAAGACTGCCGCATTTTATGCAGGAAGGTTATGGCTTGGTGGTACAAAGTCTAAGTTACAAAGTTTGTTTGCATCTAGGTCTGGATCGTTCTTTGATTTCTACACAGAAGAAGGTGATGATGACGAGGGTATCTTTACAACCATATCCTCAAGACAGCTAACAGAGATTATCGACATTAACCCTGATCGTGGCCTACAGGTGTTTACAGCAGGGGCAGAGTTTATTGTTAGAGGTAATACTCCGTCTGACATTACTATTGAAGCGCAAACACAGCATGGGGCATCTTTCTTAGAGGTTAAGTCTGTAGATGGTGCAACTCTGTTTGTAGATCAAAACGGTAAAACATTACGCTCTTATTTATATAACTACAATGAAGATGCTTATAACAGTACGGACATATCCGTGTTGTCTTCTCAGCTAATTGACGATCCATTAGATTTAGGTGTGTTAACTGGCTCGTTATCTGAAGATGCTAACTGGGTATTTATTGTTAACCAAGATGGTACTGCGGCAATTCTTAATACTTTACGCACACAAGATATTAATGGATTTACAAAATGGATTAATGGAAATACTCAAACAGATTATCCATTAAAGATTGTTTCTGTATCTGTAGTAAATAACGATTTATTTTTAGTAAATAAAAGAACCACTGCATCAGATACTACCTATACAATAGAAAAATGGAATTTTGATTATTTATTAGATTCATCTGTAAAGCTAGAAACTAGTTTAAGTATAGTGGGCAATAACTTGATTTTAGCTTCAAACCATTTAAACGGAGAAACGGTTAGTGTTGTAGCGAGAGGAACAAATCTTCCTCAAAGAGTAGTGCAGACTGATCTTGCTTCTGGATACATTATTTTAACAGACTCAGAAAAAACATTTATTCTAGCGCAAGACCCATCTGGCGGTGTTATTGATGTTGAGGTAGGTTACAACTTTACGCCTAAACTTGTTGGAATGCCTTTAAATACTAATTCAAATAGAATTGCAGGGCAAAACCAAATGCGAGAAAAGAAAATAACTCGTATGAATTTAAGAGTCTACAAAAGTTCTGGTGTGTATATTGATGGTAATGCTGTTCCTATTAGACAATTTGGAGATGCGGCAGATACACCATTAGATTCCAATCTACCTGAACAAACTGGTATTATACAGGATAACAATGGTGGTAATGGATGGGGAATAGAAGTACAGCCTGAGATTACTATTCCTAATCCTACGCCATTTCATATTCAGGCTATTGAATACGAGGTAGAATCATCTTAAATCAAGTAGCAAAGCAAGATGAGATATTAAAACTACAGTCATTGATGTTAAAAGGTGACACTGTAGAGTTAGAAGTAAAGCATCATTTTAGTGATGGCTTATATGCAAGAGAGTTGTTCATCCCTGCTGGCGTATGCTTAGTAGGAGCGTTACACAAGACGACTCACTTGTACATGGTAGTAAAGGGTAGATGCAAGGTGTCTAGCCAATTTGGTAACTTGGATATAGAAGCTCCGTTTATGGGAGAGACTATTCCGCAAACTAAGCGTGTTATATACGCTGAAACAGACTGTGTATGGATTACATATCACCCTACACATTTAACTGATATAGACGAGATAGAAGCGGCTTTGTTAGAGCCAGAGGATATTTAGATGACATGGGTAATTACAGCAATAGCTACTGCCGCTGAAGTTAGTGTATTTACTGCCGCGGCTGGTACAGCAATAGCAGGGTCTACAGCACTTAGCACTTACGGTCAAATAGAAGCTGGCAAAGCTCAACAGGAAGCATTGGAGCGTCAAGCTGAACAAGAAAAGATTGCGGCTGAAGGGCGTGAACTACAAAGACGGCAAGAGTTAAACAAAGTCCTTGCATCTAACATTGTTGGAATGTCTACTTCTGGTATGACAGGCGAAGGGACTCCTGCTAGTATCGCTCTAGAAAGTGCCAAACAAATAGGCACAAGCGAAGGAATGATAGGATTGTCTGATAGATTAAGACAAGCACAGCTACGAAGACAAGGCGCAATGGCTAGAGGAACTGCTGGCATACAAGCGGCATCAACCTTGCTTTCTGGTGCAGGAACAGTATCGCAAGTATTTGGAGATTAGAATGGCTCGAAGACCTAGACAAGAACGTATCCTATCTTACGGAGAGTTCCGCCCTACTGGTGTAGATGACTCTGCGGCTAGGCGTATGCAGGCTCTAGCAGGCTTAGGAGAGACTGTAGCAGGCGTTGCTGAACAGTTTGGAAGGGCTAAGGCAGAACGTGAGGCTCCTGAGCAAGCACAGCAAGCTGTAGAAGAGGCTGTTACTGTTGATCCTGAAACTGGTGAAAAAGTATTCGGTGCAGTTCCTACTCGTAGAGGGTGGGGGTCTGAGGCGTTTAACCAAGAAGTTATTAGCGGTTATGCAAGCGGTCTTTCAGCAGACGTATCTGAAGACTTGTTAAAAATAAGCATTGAAGCAAATACAACACAGGAATTTGATACGCGAGTTAAAGCTCTTGTTGATGGAGTACAGGGTTACGTAAATATACCAAATGCCGTTAAAGCATCTTTTGCTACTAAAGTTAATGGTTACAGAACAGACATTATAAAACAAGAAACTAAAAATCAACTGCAAATAGCTGAAACTAATAGAGAGCAAGATAAAACAATCCAAAAAGATGATGCATTAAGATTTATTAAAAATGGTGATTTGATTGCGGCTGAAACATCTAAAACAAATTTTTATGATTTAATTGATTCTCGTATTGGAATTGATTATGACGAACAAGGCGCTGAGATTTTAAAAAATGATTTTGAACTTACATATCAAATAGATGTAAATAGAGCAAAATTAAAAAACGTATTTGATGAAAAAGGATATTTAGCGGCTATAGATTTTATAGACAATCAAATTAACAATGCTCCTGCTGAGTATACAACAGAAGAAATAGAATCATACGAATCTGTTTTAATGAATGATTTAAAAACAGAACGAGCAAGAGTTGATTTGCGAGAAACAGAAATTTCGAATAATAGAAAAGAAATTCAAACTGGCAATGCAACCAATGATTTAATAGGTTTAGCTAATGGCACAATGACTGCAAGTGATATTACTTCTAATGCACAAAGAAATGCATATACATTCTCTCAAGCCCAGACATTGTTAAATGTTGCTAATAATCGTGGTATAGGTATAGATAACCCAGACGTTATACAAAATATAATAGCTAATTTATATACTAATCCTGAGGAATCTGAAAATATAATTGCAAACGCAATGGAAAGCGGAAGCATTACTTCTGATACAGCTTTAAATTTTTTGACTACTATTTCTAAAAATAAAAGCCAACAAAATGTACTTACTACACCATTAGTAAAAACTTATTCTAATATAATAAATAAAGCAGTAATTACTAAGCGTGATGCGTATAGTCGAGCATTAGACCCAGATCAGGCAATTAGAGAAGCACAAATGCAAGCTGTATTTGCAGAAAGAGTGTTAGATGAAGGAGCAGAGCAAGCGCCAAGAATTGCTAATGATTTAATTAACGCTAATGTAATTCCATCTGCAAGCAACATTCCAGAATATTGGGAAAATGATTTAAGTACATCTATAGAAAATATAAAAACATTAATTGTTTTGCCAAAAGGAGTAACAGAAAATAACCCAGATGGATATAACAGCGATAAAGTTATAGAAGGTCAAAGAGCATATGCTAGAGAAAAGCAAAAACTACAAGATTACAATGAATCAAAAATAGCATACGAAGTTTTTAAATCTGATTACAATGAATTTACAAAAGGGCAGTAATGTGGAAATTGAAAATAAAACGCAAGAAAACCCTATTGGACAGCCTAAGCCACCACTAGGGACTGCCGCATCTGCTAATGATGACACTTCATATAATTATATTGCGTCAAGAGAAGACGCGTATTTAGAAGAAGCAAGACAAGTAATGCAAGAAATGATGAATGAAGAGGCAAAACAATCTTCTGATCTTGATGCCGTTTCTGCGGTAGAGCCTTCTGAGTCTAGTGCAGTAGCCGTAGCAAAAGATATTGGTATGGGTATTACTGAAATTCCAAGAGCAGTAGTCGGGGGGGTTCTTAAAGCTACAGAAGAAGCAGGGGAAGTTCTTGAAAGTATGTTTGGACAGTTACCTACGGCTGGTGAAGATTATACGCCTACCGCTATAGATGCTCCTGAATCAACAACAGGTCAATTTGTACAAGGTATTAGTCAGTTTTTAACAGGGTTTTTTCCTGCTTTAAGAGGCGCAAAAGCAATAGGTTTAGCAAAGTCTGCTCCATACGCGGCAGGGTTTATAGCTGATGCTACTGTATTTGATCCGCACGAAGCTAGGCTATCAGACTTAATTCAAGAATATCCTTCATTGCAAAATCCTGTAACAGAGTATCTTCAATCAGACCCTAACGATACTGAAATAGAAGGTAGATTTAAATCTGGTATAGAAGGATTAGGACTTGGTGGTTTAACTGACGGTTTTATTAAAGCTGTAAAAGTTATTAAATCAGGCAAAGCAGTAAAAGCAGAAGCTAAAAAAGAAGGAATAACAGTAGAAGAATTAATTGGGCCTACTAAGCCTGATGATGGTGTGCAAGCTAAAATAGATGAGCCTGAATACATTCCATTTAAAGATGTGGCTGATGACAATTCTATTGAAGTGTCTACTCCAGCCAAAATGGGAAAAGGAAAAGCTCCTGATGAAGCGGCTGAAAATATCAATTTAAATAGACTCGAAACTACTGAAGAAGTAGAAGATATTATTACTGCTGTAGCTAAAGCAAATCCGTTAGAGGTTAATCAAGCTAGAAGAGAAATAATTACGCAAAAAGAAACTGAAGCATTAGCTGATGATTTAGGAATGAGCGTTGAAGATTTGTTAAATCGCAGGCAGGGTGTTGCTCCTAATGCAGAAGAAGCTGTTGCGGCTAGAAATATTCTTGTAGCCTCTGGTGAAAACCTCATTAAACTAGCTGAGAAAGCAAAAAATGGCGGTGATGAAGCCCTTATGTTGTTTAGGAGGGCTATGTCACAGCACCAAGCAATTCAACTGCAAGTATCTGGTATGACAGCAGAGGCAGGACGAGCTTTGCAATCATTTAGGATTATGGCAAAAAGTGGTGTTGAACAAGAAAAAGCAATCAAAGAAGCATTAGAGGCTAGTGGAGGGTTAGATTTAAACCAAGAATTAGCTAAAAAATTAAGTCAAATTAATGATCCTGCACATCTTAACAGATTTGTTAAAAATGCTGACAAAGCAACTAAATTAGAAATGGTGGAAGAGTATTGGATTAATGCGCTGTTATCTAATCCTGCTACTCATGCTATGAATATTATGTCTAATGCTAGTGTGGTTTTATCTTCTGTTTTAGAACGAAAAGTAGCGTCTACGTTTGGAAAAGAAATTGAGGCAGGAGAAGCATCTGCACAAATACTTGGTATTATCGAAGGCGCTAAAGATGGAATGGTTTTAGCTAAGAAAGTATTTTTAACTGGAGAAGCAACTGATCCTTTAACTAAAATAGAAAGCGCACAACGGCAGGCTATATCTGCTAAAAACTTAAATGCTTCTGGTGTTGTTGGGCAGGGAATAGATTTTCTTGGAAATGCAATCAGAATTCCGGGCCGCGCATTAATGGCAGGAGATGAGTTTTTTAAATCTGTTGCCCGAAGAATGGAATTGCAATCATTAGCATATAGACAAGCTATAAAAGAAAACTTATCACCTGAAGACTTTACTAAACGTGTTAGTGAAATACTTAATAATCCTTCTGCTACTATCAGAATGCAAATGGAAGAGGTTGCTCGATACCAAACATTTACTAATGAACTTGGTGTAATAGGGAAAAAAGGCACACAATTAAGAAATTCTACTGGCATTTTAGGCAGACTAGCAGTTCCATTTTTAAGAACCCCTATAAACGTAGTTAAGTATGCTATGTCTAGAACTCCATTAGCTCCATTTATGCCTAGTGTGCAAAGTGATTTTTTAGCAGGAGGCGCTCGTAGAGAATTAGTTTTATCTAGAATGGCTTTAGGTAGCACTGTAATGTTAGTCTCGAGCTTAATGGCACAAAAAGGCATGATTACTGGCTCAGGGCCAACTAATTACAAAGAAAAACAAATGTTGGAGTTAAGTGGATGGAAAGCAAATTCTCTTAAAATTGGAAATACTTATTATTCTTTGGAAAGAGCCGACCCTGTAGCGGCATTAATTTTAATGTCAGCAGATGTAACAGAAATTATTGGTCAAGTAGATGAAGCTGACGCATACGATCTTGCTTTTGCATCTAGTGTTGCTGTTGCTAATTCATTAGAAAGCAGAACTTACTTTAATGGATTAATGGATTTTTTTGATGCTTACCAAAATGCTAGTCGTGATCCTGAAAATAAACAAAATGTATTATTTAATTGGCTAGAAAGGATGGCGGCTACAGCAGTACCAGCAGGAGTTGCGGCAGTAGCTAGGCAAGTAGACCCTACGGTTAGATTAACTGATGATTTAACTAGCAGATTAAAATCTAGACTTCCTGCATATTCTAAAGATTTGCCACCAAGACGTAATATGTTTGGTGATGTAGTAGTGTTAGAGGGTGGGCTAGGGCCAGATATTATGTCACCTATCTATATGGCTACTGACAAACAAAATCCTATTGCTGATGAAATTGCTAAAAACAGAGTAGATATTGGAATGCCTCGAAGGTCTATTAACGGAATTGAAATGAGTGCTATACAATATGATAGGTTTATTCAGCTATCAGCAGGACTTGAAAAAAAACCGTCTTTAGAAAAAGCTCTTAGCGGTCTTGTAAAAAGCAGTTACTACAAAAAATTAACTAGCGGAGTTAATGGTGGGAAAGCAGAAAGAATTGAAACTATTATTTCTGAATATAGGTCTGTTGCTAAACAGCAATTATTAAAAGAATTTCCAAAATTAAATTCTGAAGTTATGTCTGCTAAAATTCAGTTTGAAAAAGAAAGAACTGGCAGGAAATTTACAGCGGAACAAGAAGAAGCATTAGGCATTATTTCTTCTGAGCAAGAGTAAAGATTTATAACATTTTAAATAGTATAATTGGCAAAACTTATGAGGCCATAAATGACAGTCACAGCAAATACAACTAGGAACGATTATACCGCAGGAAGTAGTCAAAATGTGTATAACTATACGTTCCAGTTAAATGAAGCTACAGATGTCACAGTTATACTAGATGGGGCTATACAGACTTTAAACGTACACTATACCGTACAGAATGTTGGGTCTGGTTCTGGTGGAACTATTACTTTTACGTTAGTAGATAGTAACAATAATCCTATCTTCCCAACGCAAGGTGTGCCTATTAACATTCTTATGTCTATGGATTTAGATAGAGATACGGCATATCAAGCTAACGGTGCTTTTTTAGCTACTGAAGTAAATAATGATTATGATAGATTGTGGCTTGCGGCTAACCAGCAACAAACTGCAATTAACAGAACATTAAGATTGCAAGATAAAGACTTGTCTTCAGGCACTATGGAATTGCCTTTAAAAGAAAGCCGTAAAGGTAAATATTTAGGTTTTGACGAAACAACAGGTGAACCAGTAGCAGTAGGGGCGTATTCTGCTTTAGGATTTGTAGAAAAAACAGGCGATACAATGACAGGGTTGTTAAACAATACTGTTGGATATGCTGTTCAAGGAACAACTTTTATTAATTCATCGCGAGAACTATCTAATGTAACTGGATCAATCTCACAATTCAATAATGATAGTAATTATTTAAATAACACATCAACCCTTGAGGGTGGAAACTTTTAAAAACGGAGCAGGAAAATGGCACAAACAATCACAATTAAACAGAGTACAAGTACAGATGCTCCGACTACACTTACTAATGCTGAATTAGCATATTCTGCAAGCAGTAATAAGTTGTGGATTGGCAGACCAGGGGGGACTACTTCTAATGTAGATGCTATTGGCGGTAAATACTTTACAGATCGATCTATTGAAAGTGGTGGACTAAGCTTTGATACGGCTAATGGTGTATTAACAATTAATCAAGTTGGTACAAATTTAAGTGAAACTGTTGATCTTGATGGTCGTTATATTAGAGACAAAGCTACAACTACTGCATTAGGCGGAATTAAAATATATTCTGGCACTGTACAATCTGTTTCTGCACAGCCTGCTGGCACAACTGCATTAAGAACTTACGGTATTCAGCTTAACAGTGCAGATCAAGCTGTAGTTAACGTTCCTTGGACAAACACTGAGTACACCGCAGGAACAGGGCTTACTCTTTCTGGCACTACTTTTAATGCTAATGTTGACGGAACAAATTCAACAGCCGCAGAAACTTCTACAACAACTGCTGATCGCACATATAAAGTTCAAGTAGACAGCGGTGATAACTTAGTTGTTAACGTCCCTTGGACTGGCGGCAATTTATCTACTGTTTTAGGACTTGGTAATACTTCTGGTTCTAACAATTTACAAATGAACAATAACCAACACATACAGTTTGGTGAAAGTAATTCTTTAAATTTACAAATAAGTTACGACACTGCTAATAGTCGAGCAGAAATAAAAGAAATTGGTAGCGGTGGTTTACTAATACAAGGTGAAGCTCTAACACTTAGGGGTGATGACGGTATAAGTGGAATGAACATCACGCCCGCTTCAGGACAAACTTATGACGATATTAGTTTTCAAATTGGTAATTTAGGCGCTCAATTATATGTTACTGCTAATGGTGTTGGTTTTGCTACAGGTCAAAATGTTAACTCAATAGAAGTAAGTACATCATTAAGCTCAAGCAACACAAGTTTATCTACTACAGGTGCAGTTAAAAGTTATGTAGATAATAAGTTAGGAAACTTTTCTTTCAGTGGAGATACACTGTCTACTAGCGGATCCACTGTAACTGTTAATGATGCAGTAATTATAACTGGAGATCTAACTGTACAAGGTACTACAACAACTGTAGATAGTACAACTGTCGTATTTAAAGACAATATTCTTCGATTGAACAAAGACTATTCAGGAAGTGCTCCAACTGCTGATGCGGGTCTTGAAGTTGAAAGAGGCACAGTAGTCAATGCTTATCTTCTTTGGGATGAATCAGAAGATAGATGGTCTGTAGCTACAGGAACAGTTAATAATCCTGATGTTATTGATCCAAGCACTATGTCTCCTTTAAATGTTGAAAACATAGCAATCGATGGCGGTACATTCTAAATAAATCTCTAGCGTATATACGCATATAGGAGAGCCATATGGCACAAACAATTAAGTTAAAAAGATCAGCACAATCAGGGGCTAGTGGAATTCCTTCTACATCTGATTTAGCCCTTGGTGAAGTAGGTATTAACACCTATCACGGCAAGATGTACATCAAGAAAGATGATGGCACTGAGTCTATAGTAGACGTCGGTGGCCTACCCCTATCTGGCGGCACTCTTACAGGCAACCTATCTCTAGGCGATAACGTCAAGCTACAGCTAGGCAATCAAACCAACGGTGATTTACAGATTTACCATGATGGGTCAAACAGCTACATACAAAGCGCGACTGGTAATTTTAACTTAACGACAGCAGGTGGGAACGAGTTTGCGTTAACAGCAGTTAATGATGGCGCTGTAACTCTTTTTCACAACGGTTCAGCCAAAATCGCCACCACCTCCACAGGCACTTTAACGACAGGAGATGTTGTAAACACTGGCGGTCTTTATTCTAACGTTAACAATAGCCTTAAAATTATTGGTGGTGGTAACGCTAGTAATGCAGGTTCTAATTTAACGTTATACGGAGGCACTAACGCTTCCGCAGGTACTTTTAGGTTTAGAAACGGAACCTCTGTTCTTACCACTATTACTCCCACAGGCATAGACGTAACAGGCTCAGTGACAGCCGATGGTTTGACCATAAGCGGTACTGGTTCACTAGATGGATTTACTATTAGTAGCACTGCATTCGCAGGAATGAACATCCAAGCAGGTGCTAGCTCATTAGCGGCTATTGATTTTGGAGACTCAGCTGATAGCAACATTGGTGGGATTAACTACAACAACGCTAACGATACATTAAATCTGCGTTCTGGTAACCTTAACAGGCTTACTGCCGCTTCCAACGGTGACATCAGCTTCTACGATTCTGCGGGGACTTCACAAAATCTGTTCTGGGATAGTTCTACCTCGCGACTAGGGTTGGGGACAACGTCATTAACTCATACTCTCCATGTGACAGGCTCACACAATGAAATGGCTTTATTTAAAAGGTCTGTGTCGGGTAATTCAGAAGTAAAAATTGATACTACAACAGCGGGTGATGCAAAACTTACATTTGCGAATAACGGCACTTCTGAGTACACGATGGGGAGAGACAATTCAGATGGTGCATTTAAAATAGCTGATGGGGGGACGATAGGTAGTAACGACAGACTAACCATCAACGCTGACGGCTCATCAGTCTTCAGTGGCTCAGTGACAAGCACAGGGCTTGACGTAAACGGCTACACTTACATCAGAAAAACAGCAGACAATAACGCACGATTACACATTATTGGTGGTCGTGATTATATGTTTACAAGTTTGTCTAACGGCACGTTAGGAATCTACGACAATACAGCTAGTTCTTATAGACTGACTATAGATGCTTCAGGAAATACAAACATCCCCAATGGCTCCCTTATGGTCGGAGCTACCACTGCGCCAAATACGACACTACATCTTTCAGGGCTAACTGGCTCACCTCCTAAACTTACACTTGAAGAGGGTGGTGCAGAATCTCGTATTTATGCTACTAAAAACTCACCTACTAATAGTGATTTAAGATTCCAGACAGAAATTAGTGGCACGATTGCTGACAGAATGCTTATTGATTACAGCGGCAACGCCACATTCAGTGGGGCAGTGACAGCCGATTCTCTTATTGTTGGCGGAAGTGTCGCTCAAGCTAAAGCAGGGGTTCAAGTATCAACAAGTTCAGCAATTTCTACTGATGCTTTAGCGTCTGTAAACGATGGTCATTTTTCAATATGGAATACAAATAGTAGTGCTACTTACAGCGGATTACATTTTAGAACTAGAAGTTCAAGCTCAACAAACGCTTTAATTTCATTAGATTACAACACTAGCTTTAACGATGGTGAGTTAGCCTTTAGAGTCCGAAATGGTTCAGGAAGTAACGACAAAATGCTGTCGTTGAGAGCAAATTCTGGAGCCACATTCTCAGGTAGCGTGAGTACAGGCAACATGACCCTAAGCGGTCAAGAGATTGACGTGAGTTCTGGAGACCTAACACTAGACGTTGCAGGAAATATTAATCTTGATGCAGATGGTGGTCAAGTAGTTCTAAAAGATGGCGGCACACAATACGGTAATTTCTTAATGAACAATAGTGGAGATTTAAGTCTTCACGTTGAAACGCAAGATAAAGATATTAAATTTTCAGGCAACGATAATGGCTCACCTATAACAGCCCTTACCCTTGATATGTCTAACGCAGGTGCGGCTACGTTTAATTCTACGGTGACAACTAACAAGCTAACCCTAACCAAAGACCCTGTAGGCACATATAGTATAGAGGTAGATGGTACTAACACTGGTCAGCCTAATCTTATTGTTAAGCAAAGTACGAGTGAGAGACTCAGGATTGACAGTCAGGGGCGCGTGGGTATTTCTAACAGTTCACCAGAACAACCAATTACGGTTGGTGATACTTCAGACTCTCAGAACTACATTCAAATAAAAACCAGTGCTACTGGCGCGGCAGGACTGTTGTTCTCTGATGGTGCGTCAACTAACCCTGCGGGTTACTTATATGACCACGCTACAAATAGTATGCAGTTTAAAGTAAACGGCAGTGAAAAGATGCGCTTGTCTGGTTCAACATTGGATGTTGGTCGAGGCACTGTAGCTGATGCAACTGTCCTGATTGACTCAGCATCAGGCGGTGATCCAACTCTTGTGTTTGACACTGGTGCAACTAATAGAAGTGCACTTATTAAGTTTAAAGATCAAGGTAACCTTGCTGGCGGATTTATAAGTTACCATCATCAATATGACCGAATGGACTTTGGTTCAGCCTCATCTACTGGAATCGGAATGTCGCTTGATTCTAGCAACAACCTGTTGGTGGGGACTACTGGAGCCAATACATACTCATCAACAGTTAATACGGGTGTACAAATAGCACCAGACTTCATTGGTGTTGCTAGAAACCAAAACACTGTGATGCACCTTAATAGACAAGGCAATGATGGAACGATTGTTGACTTCAGAACTTTTGGGTTTGTTAGAGGCTCTGTATCAATAAGCGGCTCTACTACTTCCTATAACACCTCATCCGATGAAAGACTTAAAGACAACATCATAGATGCACCCATTGCTTCTGAAGATATTGATGCAATCCAAGTGCGTTCGTTCGATTGGAAAGCAGACGGTGAGCATCAGAAATACGGCATGGTTGCTCAAGAGTTACTTGAGGTTGCACCAGATGCGGTAACACAGGGTGACACTCCAGATGACATGATGGGCGTGGACTACAGCAAATTAGTACCAATGTTAATTAAAGAAATACAATCACTGCGGCAACGTGTCGCTCAACTAGAGGAATAAATCATGGCAGTAACTAACACATGGTCAATAGCACAGTGCGAATATGTACTTGCAGAAGAC
>Ga0209716_1001384_pt1 | contig 18440 bp, 20 predicted proteins | sample COGITO_mtgs_1205_FD_184811 | JGI IMG/M metagenome (GOLD analysis project Ga0209716, IMG submission 184811) | Pelagic marine microbial communities from North Sea - COGITO_mtgs_120531 (SPAdes) (version 2) | ecosystem: Environmental > Aquatic > Marine > Epipelagic ...
TCTTTGTTTTGTAGAATGTACATTTCACCATCAGAATATCTAGAGAATGCAAAGTGTTGTTGATTCTCTAATTTGGTTTTGAAATCTATAAAATGTTGCCTAAAGTTCTTCATCTCTTAATATTTTTCGTACTTTTTCCGATGTGTGACCATCACCATAAGGACAATTTTTACTAATATAAGGATTTTCTATGAGTTTTCCAAATAAATCATACAAATCATTTGGTGAATCACATAAATGTAAATGACCCGTATCAATACCTTCAGGTCTTTCGGTTGTCTTTCTACATACAATCACCTTCTTATTGAAGAATGAACCCTCTTCTTGCAATCCACCACTATCACTAATGATTAGGTTTGATTTAATCAATGTATTTATCAAATGCCTATGTTCTAATGGTTCAACAACAGTTACATTCTTTAAGATACCCCTATGTTTCTTTACATTTGGATTTGGATGAATTGGAAGTACGAACTGGTATTGTGGATAATCCACAGCCAATCGTTCTAATTGTTCAAACCACTTATCCATCCAATGGTGATTCTCTCTACGATGTAATGTGATTAGAATAATATTCTCCATCGTTGGTTGAGCAACCAAAAGTAAATTATCCAATACTGAATTACCTACTACATAAATTTCACCATGCACATTTTCATCTTTAAGATTTTGTGCTGATAATTCGGTTGGTGTGAAGTTTACATCAGCGATTCTAGCAATCATCTGTCTATAACCTTCTTCAGGGTATGGGTGTTTCAAATCACCACTTCTTAACCCTGCTTCCAAATAGTAGATTCGGGTTTGTCTATTGAATGCGGCTAAAGCACATCCAAATGCCGAACCAGTATCACCTTGTACCAACACCCCTTTAAAATCTCCATTTGGAAATTGTAACATACAATCCGATATAATTGAATCCAATCTATTAGAATTCTCTGAGATGGTTATTTTGTAATCAACCTCTACATCTTTCAACAAATCAGTATGTTGACCTGTAAATAGAAGTTTGTACTCACTTCTCTTCATAAGTCTAATCAATGGTTTAATCTTCAACCATTCGGGTCTAGTCCCAAAACACAATAATATAGGTTTATTTTTCATTTACTAACCTCCAACCTTTATTTCTTTGTTCGTGAAAATATTGATTCATCAATTGCTTGAATGGTGTACCTTCTACACTAGCTTGATTTGATTCCCATAATGAGTTTGCATCACCGCCATATTCAGCTCCTTTGATACTACCCCAAAGTGATTTATCCGATTTAGGATGTGGTGGTACAAATGTAGGAATGTTAGCGTACTTTTGTAACATATACGAAAAGTGCATATCCTCACCACAAGTATTGTATTTTGGGTCTGGTAATTCTCTAACCATATGAGATAACCACTCCTTCTTAAAGAACCAACTATGTCCAACTAAATCAACTTGTACAGTTCTATCGTTGTTACCAGTTTCAGGCCAACCGAATCTGAGATAGTGTTCATAGTAAGATGAATGTTGCGGTGGTAGTGGATTTGGATAAAGTAATCCAACTGAACCTAATAAACCTTCTCTTTCATTCATTGTATTCATACAATTCTCTAACCATCTTTCGCCAGGGATTGTATCATCATCAAATACTACCACATATGGGTTTCTAGCGTTCATAGCAAAGTAAAACCTTGCCCAAACTCCAAAGTTGTAGTTACAATATGCAACTGGAATCTCTCCACCAATATCGTAATTTAATAAATCATTATCACCCGGATTGTTGTACCATAATAAAATCTCATCAGGTGGTACAGTTTGATTCTTCAGAGCTTCTAATTGTTCGTTGAGGTTATCACCTCTTTTATAACCATTTAATATTGCCGTAATCATATTTTATCGTTTATATAATTTAACCAAATTTCTTTGGTGTAGTAACTTTGATATTGTTGTTTAGCTAATTTACTACATTGATTATAGAAATCTTTATCATCTCTCAATTTCTTAGCTAATTCTCTAGCACCGTTCACATCATCAACTTCAACTGAAGTTAGTGGATGTAGTGTTTTTTGAGTATCTACTTTGATGTTACCAATTACAGGTATTCCAAAGTATGCACAATTAAGTGAGAATGTACCAGCTGCTACAGTTGGCATTAAATGAACTCCGTATTTAAACTTAGATACTTCCTTCATCCAATCAATCCAAACCATTCTATCAAAGTGATTCAAATCTTCCATTGCACCTTCGTTATTTCTCTTAGCATGGGATTCTTGTCCCCAAATAGGTACACCAAATTCGGTTGCTACCATATAGGATTCAAATCCACCATACCACCTTGCAAAGTTACCACCAATCAAAACCTTATCTTCTGGTTTTGCTGAAATACCTCTAATTAAATTATCAATCATTAAGGTTCTCATTACTTCCACTTTTTTATTTGGTAGTAATCCTTTGTAGTAGTTTACATCGGATTCATTGTGTGCAAAGATACCATCGGTTTTTGCTAAAAAGTTATAGAATTGTATTTGGTCTACAATCTCATAATCGTTCCACCACCAATGTGGTCCTTCTTGAATGTAATATACTTTTTGATTTACACTCTTTAAGATATCTACAATAGGTTCATTTAGATATTGAGAAGCTGGGTTAACCCCATCTCCTATTCTAGAACCTTCAGCTGATAGGAATAACTTACCTTTTGGAAAGATTATAAACACCACATCATATCCACTTACCGATTGGTATTTTGCTAATGGATAATGAACCGCATCTAAAGCGTTCATCCAAGCGAATTCTGTACGGGCGTTTGGATGTTCGTTGGGAATAGTTCCCTCAAATCCCATTTCCGTTAGAAAAGCTACTTTCATATCGTATTATATAATTCGTTTTGTCTTTCCTGTCTTTCAATCTCCTTTGGATGATAGATGGCGAATGGTTCTTCTAATGGTAGAATAGTTAAAGTATTATAACCTTTAATTCTTTCATGTACTTTACCTTCCCATTCTATTACCGATGTTCTTCGATAGATTCTAGTTTGTAAATCAGGCCAATTAACCCAACCTTCATTATTAACATTCCATCCCCATTTTTTAATATGCCCATCAGTCAAACCTTCAACTGTGTTTACTCTTGGAACAAAGAATAAATCAATATCTAAATTTGCCTCTAACAATTCATGCATATTAGCAACTAAATACTCATTTGGAATCTCATCAGCATCAATTTGAAAAATGAAAATCCCTTTAGCATGATTCTTTAAGTTGTTTTTAAATGATGCAAAATCTTTGTTAAGTGGAAAATTAATCACACTTACATTTGAATGTAATTGTTCAATAATTTTTAAATAATCAATAACTTCTTTGGTAGCTCCATCGGTATCATATTGAATCAAAATCTCATCATCCGATTGAATTCTGGGATGGAGAAAGTTTACCAACTTTGTAATCTCATTTAATTCATTACAAACAGTAATTGCGTATGTAACATTAATATCCATAATATTGCTTTAGTATATTGTTTTTTAAATAAAATTCAGTAGCATATTGAATACCATCCAATTTATATGTTCTATATGCAGCTCCCTTTGCAACAAAATCTTTGTTGTTTTTTATATATGAATCATATACCTTATTACCACCCTTATCCATTGGAGTTGCAAATTCATATAAAGGTATTTTAGTTCTATCACCTTCAAATAATGCCTCATCATCACCCTTTGATAATTTCTTAAACCAATTTAAGAATTTAACAGGCTCAATGTTTGAAAGTTTCAATGCAGATACTTTTCGTTGATATACACCAGTTACGAATATCAATGTTTCATCATCACCTCTTAAATTTGTTCGCTTCCCCTCCGTATATTTGTAAGTGGAAATCTTATATAACCCATAGGGTTGGATTTCGGTTTTAGCAACTCTATCACCTTTATCCATCATACCCTTATATCTTAATGCGTAATTCATTATACTTTATTTAGTTTTGGAAGTTGCATTTTTTCTTTGTTTAACTTAGGTAAGTTAAATGATTTTTGTTGTGGAATTGATTTCACATATTTGTTCATCATTTCTTCAAAAACTTCATCCATTTTACTTAAACTAAAGTTTTTTTCTATGTTTGTTTTTAACCCAGCTGAGTTAGATAAATAGGAATCATATTCATTGAATACCTTATACATCTTATTGGCCGCATCTGAGTAGTTTACAGTAAACCACTTAGCTTCTTTAAGTAAGAACTTATCTGCTGCAGATTCATGTACTTCAGTTAGCTGCCCATCTAAGAATACCGTATGTTCTTTTGGTAAGAAATCAACGTGTCCACTCCAACCACTAACCATAATTGGTTTACCAGTCAATGCGAATTCTGCTAAAGGTCTACCATATCCCTCACCTTTTGTAAATGATATCATAGCATTTACTTTAGGATGATTGTATAGTTCACTCATCTCCAAATCATCTAAATCTCCATGTAATAGGTAAATGTTTGGTATATCCTCTCCAAATACATTGATGATAGCTTCAATCTTTTCTCTAGTATTTTCTCTATCAATTACCGAAAATCCAGCATGCGATGTTTTAAGGATAAGACCTGGTCTTTTATCTTTAGGTAGATATTTGAAAACAGTAGCGAATGTTTTAATAACCATACCTACATCTTTTCTATCTTGTCCTAATGAACCTTTCAACCAATGTCCTACATATAGGAAGTTGAAATCAGTTTCTAATACACCATCTAAAATATCAACTTTAGAATCTGATGGTAAGTAACGTTCTAAATCAACTCCTTCAAATAAAACCTCAACCGGCTTTGTGATTCTATATTCACCTACAATTTGCCCCGTTTGACTATTCTTTTCTTGATATGCCGTTTGAGTCATAATGTTCTTTGTGAACTCTGATGGTACGATTATCAAATCCATCTTATTTGAACCATCTATAAATTCTTTTGGAATTATAGTAGTTTCAACCCCTGCGGTAATACCAATGTTAAAGTTACCCTTTGGTTCGAACTCATTAGCAACTGACATTTGCATAAAGATATCCGGCTTTCTATCTAACTTAGTTATTACATTTGGAAATACCATTTTCCCAAATTCACTATCAGGTTTGATTTGATTTTGTGGAGTATTTCCCCATCGAGTTGGTACAACTTTTACATCATACTTATCCATTTTAAACAAGCTTCTCAAAATATCTCTCGCATGGTCACCATAACCACTTCGAGTAAATACAGGTGCTTGATATACTAATAAAGGTTTATTCATAACTTATTATCCTTTGTATGCTTTAATTTTTTCTATTTTTCTACTCTCCATATTGAAATATAATACATCCATTACCTTAATAGTTTCTGATTCTGTGTGTATTAGTATCTCATTGTATGTGCGATTTTCAAACTGATTGCATTCAACTAACTCAAATGTCAAATCACTTTCAAACATAAGTGAGTTCATTTCTAATACATTTGTACTACCAAACCACTCACCATTCCAATCATACAATTCAACATTAGATGCGTATTGTAGTGATAGTAAATTTAAATCTTTTTTATTTAGATTTTTAAAATATTCTTTCGAAGATACTATGAAATTCATAATTAATTTAATTTAAAAAGTTCAAACCTTTTACGTGGTTTCCAATTTTTGAAAGTACCTTCAATACCATCTACTAATGTAGAACACATATTCTCAGCACTTAATCCAACTTCATTGATAAATGCTTCTCTACCAACTTCACCATTCTTAGTAAGAGTTTCTTTTGGAGTATTGTACATTTCTTCCATAGCAGTTGCTACATCATATACATCTACTTTATCATCCCAAATGTAAGGAGTTGGTACTGAACCAGCCATAGTTTGTGCTCTACTCCATACAGGTCTAGCCCACACACCACTATCTAATTTATCTTCCCAATCTCTCCACTTATGTAACGAACCTAATTCTTTGTAATCTTCTGAAGTAACCAACTCACCCGTTTCTTTGTATCTAAAACCACATTGGTCTTGCAATCCACCAGTTACGTTAACAATGATTGGAGTACCACTCATTACCGATTCTGCAGTTGTTAATCCGAATCCTTCATTACCTGCAATGTTGATTGTTACATCTCCAATGTTGTATAGGTAATTAAGTTCTTCAGTAGTTCTTCTCTTATCTGAGAATATGATATTACAATCAGGTGCTAATGTTTTATGAACTGTTGGTAAATCCGTTCCGTTATTATCAACAGGTTGAGTGTGCATCAATAATGCTACTTTATCAGCTTTTTCTTTACCAATTCTATCACAAAATTCTTTGAATGCCATAATCACATCCGATGGTTGTTTTCTACGGATGTTACGATTTGACCAGAAGAATACAAAATCGTATTCTTTATCTTTTAGTACCTCTGAACGGAATTCTGATGGTACCTCAGTTGGAAAGTATTCAGTAGATTTGATACCATGTGGTACATATGATACTTGCCAATCTTTGTGAGGTCTCCACGTTGGTTTATCAGTTAATGATGTTAAACGAGAAACGATACCATAAGTTTGACGAGAGATACAACCAATCCAATCACAACTTTCGTAGTAATTTCGGTTGTATAATGGGTCTGGTAAATCATCCCAAATTGCGTAGAATAAGATTGGAACATTTTGTCTTATCTCATGTTCCATATCATACAACCATGTCCAATAACGTGGGTCAGTAAAGTGTAAGATTGCATCAGGTTGTTCTGAATTGATTAACTGCCTAATCAAACCCTGGTCACCATAACCACTCCACGGAAGTATCTTAACACTAGCATCAACTACACCAGTTCTTTTTTGAATATCTAATGATACATCTAAAATCTTTCCCTTCTCAGGGTGGTCAATTGCGGCTCCTACTTGGAACCAATCATATTTATCAACAGTACCCATAACCAATGCTTTAGACATTGTAGCGATACCACTCGCCATCCTCAAATCATCGGATAGTAATAGAATTTTCTTCTTTTTACTCATAACGTATTAATATAACTTTTTTATTTTAAAATTGTGAACCGCTGATTTGTAGTTTTAAGTACTCATTCATTTCTTCTCTGAATTCATCATCGGTTACATACCTTTCTACTGTTCTGTTTACTAACTTTTGAAGTGTTACATCTGATTCAAATGAAACTCTTTTGAAGTTTGAGTAAACACCTTTTATAATTTTTACAGTAGTTAACTTTGTTTCTACATTCATAATATATGTGTTTGTTTCATATATATAAGTATATAGATATTTATTTTTATGATGGTTTTTTATCACATAATCCTCGCTTACCAAACTCACAAAATTTACAATTCTTTTGGCGTTCGCCTGGCTGCTTTGGATACTCCTTTTCTATGAATTTACCTTCATCATCAAATACATCATTTACAAAATTAATAAACTCAGTATAAATTTTATTTACAGTTGGTTTACCATTTGCAGGTACATGCTTTGACATATATGGGATTGGGAATGGTGCATCTTCATAGAGCTTTCTTCTCATAATCTGATATTCCACCTTTATCTTATCCAACGGAATGTTGAATAGTTCTGAATAGTACTTTTTGTATAGAACGATTTGTGCGTTCTTAAACTTATCAGATTTAGCGTATTTGTTCCATCCCATTGTTGATGTTTTCAAATCAATAATGATAATTGAGTTATCTGATAAATCTCTCATTACCACATCAATAAATCCAATGAATTGAACACCTTCTTTGATTTTAGCGTTTAGTGGAATCTCAATCCCTACTAACTCAAATCCAGTCTTTGTATAGAACTTATCAATCTTCTTTTTGAACCACTCTAAGATTCTCCTACCATCACCATAGAACTCTTCTAATTCTAACTGAGTACATATAGTTCCCTCTGATAATTTTTCAGTTTCTTTTGTATATTCTTTTCTCATCCAATCCAACAACAATTTATCGGTATCAATTTCCATTGCTTGTTTCTTAGAAACACCATACATTACTGAAAGGAAGTGTTGAATCGTTTCATGTATGCTCGTTCCAAAAATTGTATATATGTTTGCTGATGATTCTCCCAACTTATCTATGTACCTCAACTTATATTGTTGAGGACATGATGAATATGTTGAATATTGTGAAAAGCTTACTCTTGCCATAAATGTTTTGTTTGTTATACAAATATACGAAAAAAGTTTGGGATTACCAAACTTTTCTCACTTTTATTGTATTTTGTATTTGTTACGATAAATCAACAGTGATTAGATTCATATCACCACCCCATTGTCCATCCGATGTACCTTCCTCAACGTATATGTTGGCAACATTACCAGTAAAGGTAACTTTAGTTGTAAATGGTAATTCAGCGGATAGTACAGGCCCCATAGTTGCTTTGGCTGTTTCTAAATCAGATGTTTCCATAATAATAGAAACTATATCTTTTACTTTCTGGGTATTTGTCATAATTTATACTTTTATTTTTAGTTTTTTAATAATCTTAGGGTCAGTACCATAATCTTCAGATATCTGAAGGATACGTTCTTTACCACTTTTGGAGTTATATAATATCTTTAAATAACTCTCAGCTTCCAACTTAGAAACTTCATAATGGTTTGCAACCAACTCAACTAACCAACCCTCATACTTATCAGCAGTTTTAGGTTTCATATACTTCATAAAGTGTCTACCCTTTGGAAGTAAATCAATCATAGCAAGATACATTGCTTTAGGTGGTACCTCTTGCAAATATGGTTGAACTGCTGCGATAGTTTCCACCCATTCATATTTCATAGATAGGAAACGTAACACCATATAGTTGCTCCAACTTTTGCGGTCAGCTTCTTCTAACTTATCCCAATACTTTGGGTCTTGCTCATTGGTTACTGCCTTAATATGGTCGAAGAGTGATTTAGGCATTGTTTTCAGCTGCTTTATTCTTATCCATTTGGGTTAATGCTTTCAATTGTTCCGGCATTAACTCTTCACATATCTCACCGCAATTCGAACATAGCATTACATCGATTGGAACCACTACATCCTGCGGTGTGCCCGTGATTAGTTTAGATATCTTACGAAACTTACCAGCCGTTACAAATACATCATCACCACAACTACCACATACAATTGGTTTTGATTTACCCAAATCGATTTGAGGTTGTCCAGTTGAATTGGTTGGTTGTGATTGAGTTGGTTTTTGTGGTTTCCCACCATTCATTCCTATTACTTTTGTTGCCATCTTAAATTAAGTTTAATATTTCGATTAATGTTGCTGCCATTGGAATCTCTTTATCAATAGCATTGAAGTGTCTACTCTGTCCTTCTGATAATGCGATGATTACATTAGCTGTGTTTGATGGAGCGTACTCATCTACCTTTTCATACAATAGAGTAAATAGTTCTGAGAAATCAGTTACTCTACTATCAATGATAGCTTGTCTCATATTGGTGTATTTGTTTCTCTTATCATCCTTTGATTTAAGAATGTCCAACACTTTGGTTTTATAATCATTCTCCAAAAGATTTTGAGTATCAACCTGCAACTTACCTTTGTTTGAATTCAATTGACAGGTATTGATAATCTTACGAATATCAGGATATCCAGAATCAATAATTGGAACTAAATCCTTTGGTTCAAACGTTACACCTTCAGCACCTAAAATCTTTGAGATTTGAATTGCTACATCCTTTTTAGTAGGAGGTACAATTTGGAACGATTGACAACGAGATTGAATTGGTTCAATTACCTTCTCTACATAGTTACAAGTCAAAATGAATCTACAATGTTGTGAGAACGTTTCCATTAAATTACGGAGAATCGCTTGTGCGTTTGGAGACATGTAATCAAACTCATCTAAGATAATAATCTTCCACTTTTTGAATCCCATTGAGGATGCGAAGTTCTTTACCTTATTACGGACTGTATCTACATTGTTCTCATCCGATGCGTTAATTACCATATAATCACAATCCACCGATTTTACAATCAGTTTAGCCAATGTAGTTTTACCAGTACCAGCTCTACCATACAATAATAGATGTGGTACATCACCACTTTCTAAATAACCTTCTACCTTAGATTTAAGGTGTTCGTTACCTACATAATCCACTAACTTAGTTGGACGGTATGATTCCACCCATAATGAATTATCTACTTTTTCTTCTATACTTTGTTCGAAAAATGCCATTTATTTATTTTTGTTTTTATTATCTACCAACTTCACTCAATCTCTGAGCTTTAAAATCTTCCCAACTCACACCAATACCATCTAAATAATATAAGTGGTCTGGCTTCAACTTACCAGCATCATGTAACTTTGAATAACGTTTAATTGCTTGTCTTTTCCACCAATTGTTGATGTTAGATTGTCCATCTACAAACTTCTTCTTCATTACCAACTCACTTTCTTCGATTTCCGAACGTAAGAATTCAGGTCCATTCTCATACATCATAGCAAGATATACACCTCTTTTAAATCCATGATGGTATTCTGATTGTTTGATACCACATTCTTTGAAAATCTGAGATAGAATCTTTTGTTTGATACCACTTACAGGTCCACTAGCCCCTTTACCAGTTCCCATACTCTTACCATTACGAATTCTTTCATTTGTAATAGCCTTCTCATACCAATCAGCACGATTCTCTTTAATCCATTGATGCCAAGGTTCGTAGAACTCATCATCAGGTTTCAAAGAAATCTTCCCAGCGGATTCCCCCAACGTTTTGAAGTGAGGGATTCCGTTATACTGAGAATGAATTCCATAAAGGGAAGTTGTCCCAACAGCTATCAATGTTTGCCCATACTTTCTTTTCCAAAATTCCCTTACTTCGGGAACTGTAGTCATCATAGCAGTGAGTTTACCACCTAAGAAATTGTAACCTAAAGGCTGGGTACAAACAATAGTGGAAGCGATAGTTGTATAGTTCAACTTTCCCTTTTTGAATTTATCTTCTTTGTTCCATCCGATATAATCATCTCTAACCTTCATTGAAGTAACATCTGAAGCTAGGGATACTAATCCTAACAACTTACCAGAAGTTCTATCTTTGATGAAGATTTTCACATTACGACCAGGGTTAGCTGTCCAACTCATTGTGTGAATCATTCTACGAAGATATGTCCATTTGGTAGATGCAGCGGCATCATCCTCAACAATTTCAACATAAGGGTCTAATTCTTCTATCTCTTTGATAGTTTGTTCCTTATTATTGATATCGGTTGGTCTCCATTGGAAATCATAAAGTGTAGCCATTTGGGATTTATCTCTAATCATAGATTCCTCTTGCAACTCAACCCACTTTTTGTATAAGGTTTGCTCTTCTACACTCATTGTCATAAGGTAGTCCATATTTTCAATGAGTTTTCTTTTCTCATCTTCAAATACAAATTCAGGTTTTGCTGGTTCGGTATCCCAAAAGCTCATAATTTATTGGTTTTAATGGTTATTACTTAATCTCTACTAAAAAATAGTTACTTACAAAATCACCATCGGTAAATGATAACTTAGCTAAACCTTGCGATGAAATATCCATCGAAGATGTTGATGAACCTTTGTTAGCTAATAGAATAGCTTTCAAATACTTAGCTGAGAATGCGATTGGGTCAACATCACCTTCACACGTACAATCAACTGAGATTGAGATTCGGTTAGAGTTGATAGAAGAATATCCTAAGATGATTTCTCCTTTACCATCTTTACAAGTGAATGTAAATGTATCTGCATCTGCTAATGCTCCTTTAGATTTGATGAATTTGTTCACAAAATCATTATCCAATGTGATTTGTACATTGAATGGAGGAAGTGCTTTCAAATCAGGTACCGCTGGGATAACTGATGGTGCTGCTAACATATACTGCATCTTAGTTCCTTTATCTGAGAACTTTAGTGCACCAGTTACTTCCGTTACATCAATTGTGTTATCTAATACACTCATTAAACCTTTTAACTGAGATGTTGTGTAGATTCCAAATTCTCCATTTGGGAATTCAGATTCAGCAACTGTAACATCACCTAAAAGTGTTTTATCATCTGAAATCATACGAACCGAAAGGTTTGTATCATCAGACTTAACCATAACTGATTCAACCTCTCCACCGAGATTGTATCGATTGATGAAACCATCAAATTTTACTTTTTCCATAATTGTGTTTTAATATTATTACTTTTGTTTTACAAATATACAAAATTTATTTGATACTACCAAATACTTTTTGAATTATTTCTACTTTATTTCCCATATCCTGTTCAACCAATTTGCCACCATTAAATGATGCGAACGTTGGTAAGTTAGATACAGTTGCAAAATTTCTACTTTGTGGGAATGCTTCTGCGTTTACATATACGAATGTAGTATCTTCGTTTTCTGATGCCATTCTTTTGAATTTGGGTTTTGTTAATCTACAATTCCCACACCAAGGTGCCCCATACATCACCATTACTTTTTGATTTTCATTTAGAACTTCATCTAAATTATCATATGCCAATTCTATCATAATTTATTTATTTAAAATGAGAAAAACTTCTCTGCTGTTTTTGTTGATGATAAAACTGCTCCCCAATCCAATGCTCCATAGAAATCTTCCAATTTCTTTAAGAGTTCTCGTTCGAAGATTTTATCATAGTTAATATACGTTGTTACTAAATCCATTATTTCTTTCGGGTCATCGTAACCATTTAATGCTACTGCATCTAATCCATATGGATTTTGTTTTAGATATACCCACTTAATCTTATCACCATCTTTTAGAGGTGCGTATTGATTATCCAACTTCCAATGTTTCAATAACTGATTGTAAGCGATTGATGCCTTTACGTGCGCTGGACAACCAGATGGAAATTGGAACATTGCCGTTTGTTTTTTGTTCTTAGGCATGTACTTTGTTAAGTTTTTAACAGCCCCAGCTTTAGCAATCTTCACAACATCCATATTTACCAAATCGTTTTTGAAGTTGTAAATCTTATCAGTAAGTTGTTCTTCAGTATCACCTCTTAGAATCTCAATAAGTACTTCACTCATAAATGCTCTAAATGCGGCTGGATATGATGAACGTACAACATCCAATCCTTTTACATCCAACTTATCAACAGGTACACCATTATCCGAAATAATCCATTGTGCGTATCTCTTCTTAGCAATCCAAATACCTGCTTTTGAAACGTATTCTTTCTTAATCTCAAATCGATGTTTATCCTTATCTACATTGAATACCCTTTCAGCAAGGATATCATAAAAATCATTTAGATAATCCTGCACCTCACTAGCGATATCATTCACAAAACCAGCAATAGTTTCCTGGTCATTATCCTTCCAATTTGGAATACGTTTATCCATTAGAGGTGCCGCTGAAAAGAATACCGAATCCGTATCAATATAGATGTTAGAATCCGCCTCAGGTGTTCCCAACTCCTTATTGTATTTGATGTTAGTCATATCTGCGGTTGATTTAATCACAGTTTGACCTGTTGTTGTTACCGCAGTTGCGTTATCCACATCATAGAATCGGAATGCTGGTAATCCTAATACCCCATATAATGAGTTTAGAAGAATCTTTTGTACTAACTGTCTCTTCTTATACCATTCGTATTTTTCAGTTTCTCCACTATTACCATACTCCTTCATTTTGTTTTTAAACTCTACCCTTTGAGAGAACCACAAATCCAAAATATCAGGAATACATCCAACTTTATCAGTTCTATACAATACACCATTAGATGCAACTGAGAACTTACTACGTTCAAAGAATAACTTTAAATTATCTTGTGTGATTGTATCACCATTGATAATCCATTTTTCTCTTTTACCTTTTACGAAGTCCTGCGCATCCCAATCTTCAATCTTACCCATCTTAGTTTCAGGTGAAATATTGATTGTCATAATAATGGATGGGTATAGAGATGTTAAATCTAAATCATATATCCAATCATACTTACCAACAATTGGTGCTTTTACATATGCCCCAATGAACTTCTCTTGTTTGTTTTCTTTAAGAGCTTCCATTCGTTCTCTTCTATCAGCAGGTTTGTTAGGTGCTACAATATTCTTACGTTTAAGGTAAGTTAATAGTGCTCCTTCCAAATACTTAGATGAGTAAACAAAATCCTCATAAGGAACGTGTCCAGCGTGACAGATACCTCGTGCAGTATCGATGAATTGTAGTTTCTTATCGAAATCAACAACTAACTCAACATCCACTAAGTTATACTCAATGAACTTTTCAATATCATCTCTGAATAAGATATCCAAATTTCCTTCATACTCAATCTTACCTCTACCTAACTCTCTTTGAGCAATAGAATCCAATCGATACGAATCCAACTCCGAATAGGTAAAGTTTTTATAAAGTGAAAGGTAATCTAAGTAAGATACACCAGCCATAAAGTAACGTTTACGATAAGGAGACCAGAAACACTGTCCGATTGGTGATAAACGATTAGCATGCTTTTTACCCAATAATCGTTTGATACGATTGTACAACATAGGTGTATCGAAGTAATCAATGTTCCAACCAGTTACGATAGTTGGATTAATCATCTCATATAACTCCAAATACTTCATCAACATATCTTCCTCAGTTCTGAATGGAAGTACGATTGCTTTATCGGTTTTCTTTTCCAACATTTCACCAGCTTTATCCATAACCAATACCCAATATTGATTGGTTGCTGAATCATGTAGTGCGATTGATGTTAGTTCGTTTTCTGCTTCTTCTGGATTAGGTAATCCACTCTCCATCTCACACTCAATATCGTATGTAAGGATAACGTGTCCTTCTGATGGTAAATCCGATTCAGTATAAGTATCCACCAAAACTCTCGTAGTTTCAGGTACATCTGATTCAAACAAATCCGGGTCATCTTTAGTATACTTATAGATTTTGGTTACCTTATCACCATACAATGTAGTGTATTCACCATTTTGTGTTTTTTGATAAGCGTAACGAGTATAAGGAAATGAACGGTAGCCCAGGCGGTCATCCCAAATATGTACTAAGTTCTTTTCTCTTTGGTAGTATGCGTTTTGATACATTTAGTTCTTTTGTTTTTACAAATATACGAAAAATAGTTTATTTATCAAAACTTTTTCGTGCCATATTAATGAAATTTTCTTCTACATTCCAACTTTTAAGTTGATGTTCCCATAATAGGGATTCAGCGATGTGAGTTACATCAGGTCTTTCTATATCACCATCTAATAATTTTACAACCATTTCTTTGAACTCATTTTTATCATTATAAAGTAGTGGGTAATCATCACCAACCATTTCAGAATAACAAAAATCGTTTGGAAGTAAATAAGGTACACCTCTACTTAACCCATCAGTTGCACTCATACTCCACGCTGAATAACCTTGGAATGTTCCTACTCCAAAGTGTGCTTTTGCTAATTGGTTTAGGTAAACATCCCTATCAGCGTGTCCAATATATTTGGTATAAGGTTTATCCATTTCTTTTAATGAAGTGTAAACCTTAAAATCTTGTCTTTCTTTCCACAATTCATCCATAGTTTCAAAGAACCAATCAGAACCAGTATAAACACCTTCTCTATGATTAAATACAATTGTTTTATCATCATATTCACCAGTTGGAGTTGCTGAATCACATCCCAAATACCAAGGTTGAATAATCTCTTCCAACTTTTCGATAATATGTGGTTGGAATGTTTCACTTGCTCTTTTGATAACTAAATCCTTTACCCATTTTGAGTTTACTCCACAAACTTTCATTTGTAACATACCTTTTATGTTTCTCCAAAATGAGTTATCATCTCTAGCACCATTATCTTTGATTTCCCACCAATGACAGTAACCAATGATTGGTTGCATTTTATTATAGATGCGTGAAATCTTAAACTCATTAGTCCATTCAGGTAAATGGCTCCAAACTAAGTTGAATTCTCCATTATATTTCTCAATAGTTTTCTCAAAGAATTTATGGGGATAATCTACTCTCATTTTAGCTGGAAAACAATCTAGCGGGTCCATCTTTAACATCGTTACATTTGGATATTCCCAAACATTGATTATACCCGGTGTATTATGCATTCCACCACCTGGATATGGAAGTACCCACTCCCATTCTTTACCGATTTGTGTGTTATCTAAAAAGGACTTAAACACCAATAGGAACGAATCCCTATTGATGTCTTTTACTTGTCCAAAGTTTGTGTAATTTGGTATAACTAATACTCTCATTAACTTATCATCTTTTTGTTAGATTTTCTAATATTTGCTCTCTTAGTTCTAAGAGTTAAGTTTTCTTTTGAAGTATCATTTCCACTATCTCTAGCTTCTTGATGGTCTCCTTCAATGATTGAATCAGACCCCATAAGTTCTTCAAAGGTAAATTCATTACCACTAGCATCCATCCAATCACTTTCAATGGCTGCTTCTAACTTATCTTTTTTAGTGTAATTTTTAACATCAACTAAAGATACAACACCAGATGCAAATAAATCATCATAATCATTGTTGAATTCTTCAATCATTAAATTACTTCTAAGTTGGATATCATCTGATTTTTTAGCTCCACATTTTCTTTTAAATGATTCTGAATTTGTCATCTTCTTACCTGTGATGGGTTCAACAACGATGTTACCATCACCATCTTTAATGTAAAAATCAAACTCTCTTAACTTAGATTCCATCTTCATAAACCAATCCATAAAATTGTTTATATTACTAATCTTAATTTTCTTTTGAAAAGAGTTCAATGGATGTGATGATGTTTCTAATATTGTAAGTAAAATAAATAAATTATCTAAAAGTGTTCTTTCAAATTTTACACTTGAAACAGTGTTTGTTAAATCTACTACTTTAGATACTACCTTTGTAGATTTTTTTAATTTTGAAGTAGATTGCCCATCCAAACCAGTAACGGATGATTGTAAATCTAATTGAGATTCTTTAGGCCATTTGTAGATATCGTTTTTTAAAACATTGTAGTAGTAACCAATCCACTCAGCTATCATCAATGAATCACCCTTCTTTAAAAGTGAATATGCACTTGATAGATTTTTTGTATTATTGAACATAGCTTCCAACAAAGGATTATCATTCATATAACTCATTAAAAATCTATTAAATTTAGATGGTACGATAATTCTTCGTTCGTGATTATTCCAAGGTTCACCAATGTTAGTGTAAATTGTTACATCTACCATATCTTGCAGAGTTGCTTTATTTATCATTACTAATGTTAGTGGAGTTTCCAATACAGAATTTTGAGTCTCTTCAGGCATATCTTTGAATTTAATACCCTTCATATCATAAGCGATTGGAGTTTTACCATCTCTGTTGATATAATCAATTACATTTTTATCTAATGTAAATTTTGATTTAAGAAAATCTTCATATGTCTTTACTCTATGTTGACCATCGATGTTTAGATACTTTTTACCTTTTGATTTTAAATCAGATAGATAATCGATAGTTTCTTTTACTGCAGAAAATTGAGTATCATCCTCATCATAATCTGAGATGATATCATTACAATAATCTAAACATCCTTCTATACTAATAAGAACTATTGTATAGATGTTAGAATGACCTTCAAAACAAGCTCTCATATGTTCAGCTTTAGTTTGATTATCCCACTCTGATAAGAGCCTTTGAAGTTGATGTTTATCTACATGAATGTAGGGAAATAATTCTCTGAGTTTGTTTAGAGTTCCACCAGTCAGAACTTTTGCATCGATTGATTTTTTAAATGCCATTTTATTTTATTTTAGTTTTGGTATCGTTATTGAGGTGATACCTTACCTCATTATAATTGTGATATCGTTATAGAGTGATATCAACTCTTTTGTTGGAAAGCTTTATCTCCCCATTTGTTATACAACAAATATAGGAAAAATATTTGAGACATACAAGCTTTTTCTTACTTTTTTTACCAAAAGTTTATTTCGTTACTTTCTTCTGGTGCGTATGTTGTGTGATGAACTATATCAGTATTGTAATCGTTCAAGTCTTTTGGATATGGTTTGATTTCATGCTTTAATCTTCTCATCAAATCTTTCTTTTCCTTTTTATTGGTAGCAAGTATCTGAATGTAACGATGTTTAGGTGGTTCTTCTCTTCTCCAAAATTCTTTGTAACCATCTTTACCTATTTCTTTTCTAAGGTGTTCCAAGTTACCACTTCCCCAATTATTATAAACTGTCCTACTATGAATCCAATCATATGGGTCATTTGATAGTGAGATACCCCAATTTGGCATCAACGCGATGTCCGTGTTCAAACCTTGATAAATCCAATTGGTAGCCTTATAGATACCACCAACGTGTCCTTGTCCATTATTAGCGTAAGATAGAAGAACCTTAATATTGGTATCGTTATCCTTTAACCATTGGAACGTTTTTCCTAATGCACAACTTTCGATGTTTGAACCATACCCATCATCTACATATAAACGAGTAAGTTCTAAGATATTATCCTTTGTTAACCCTTCACAAACTGAAGTGGATGCTTTTGCACCAACTGGGAAACCATATACAGCTACACCAACT
>Ga0209716_1001386_pt1 | contig 18422 bp, 14 predicted proteins | sample COGITO_mtgs_1205_FD_184811 | JGI IMG/M metagenome (GOLD analysis project Ga0209716, IMG submission 184811) | Pelagic marine microbial communities from North Sea - COGITO_mtgs_120531 (SPAdes) (version 2) | ecosystem: Environmental > Aquatic > Marine > Epipelagic ...
ACAATAAATGAATAAGAACCATTTATAGTGTTTTCACAGAATTCAAGAGTAGATAAATTACATAATTTGATTAACAGAGTATCAAAACTTTTAGACCAAGAATTGTTTACTTTTATTTTTAAGTCTAATACAACTTTATTTGAAATGTTATTTTCTTTTCTAAGGTTTCTTAAACTCATAACCGTTTCTTGAAAATGATTAAATTCTTCTAGAATTAAAGATTCTTTAATTAAATCTTCAGGCCATTGAGCATTTACAATGTAAGTGTTATTTCTATTTTTAAGCTGTTGCCAAATTTCTTCAGCGATAAATGGCGTAAACGGATGGACAATTTTTAGTAAAATTTCTAAAATATTTACAACGGAATTATAGGTTAATATATCTATTGGTTGTTGGTAGTCCGGTTTAATCATTTCTAAAAACCAAGAACAATAGTCATCCCAAATGGTTTTGTAGGTAATCATTAAGGCTTCAGAAATTCTGAATTTATCATATGATGCATTAATTTTATCAATGTTTTCAGAAATCTTAGATTCAATCCATTTTAAAGCAACTACAGACGATTCTTCTTGTTCAATTTCTTCACTTACAGTCCATGAACTAATAAGTCTAAACGAATTCCAAACTTTATTAGTGAAATTTCTTCCTTGTTCACACAAACTGCTGTCAAATAAAAGATCGTTTCCAGCTGGTGATGAAAGCAACATTCCAACTCTTACTCCATCTGCTCCATATTTTTTAATCAAATCTAAAGGGTCAGGGCTGTTGCCAAGAGATTTTGACATTTTTCTTCCAAGTTGGTCTCTAACAATACCTGTAAAGTAAACATTTTTAAAAGGAGGTTTATTTTCGTATTCATAACCAGAAATAATCATTCTCGCTACCCAAAAAAACATAATTTCTGGAGCTGTTACTAAATCATTAGTAGGGAAATAATAGTCCAATTCTTTTTTGTCTTCTGAAAAGCCATTAAAAACAGCTATTGGCCAAATCCATGATGAAAACCATGTGTCCATCACATCTTCATCTTGTTTTAAATCGTTTATAGAATATTTATTATCAGAAGATTTATTAAGCTTTTCTAAAGCTAACTCTTTTGTAGGTGCCACCACAAAATCATCTTTACCTTCTCCATAAAAATAAGCTGGTATTTGATGTCCCCACCAAAGTTGTCTTGAAATACACCAATCTCTTATATTCTCCATCCAATGTCTATAAGTATTCTTAAATTTAGATGGATGGAATTGTACAGTATCGTTCATTACATTGTCTAAGGCAGGAATACTTAATTCTTTCATAGAACAAAACCATTGTAAAGAAAGTCTAGGTTCTATTACAGCATCCGTTCTCTCAGAAAAACCTATTTTATTTATATGATCTTCCATTTTAATTAAATACCCTGATTCCTCTAATTCTACTGAAATAGATTTTCTTACATCAAACCTATCTTCTCCAATGTGCAGTTGGGCACTTTTGTTAAGTTTACCAGATGCATCTAAAATATTTATGACTTCTAAGTTGTGTTTTTTTCCTAAATCATAATCATTTGGATCATGTGCAGGAGTAATCTTAAGACAACCAGTACCGAATTCCATATCAACATATTCATCAAATATGATAGGAATGGTTCTATTTATTAAAGGAACAACTGCTTTCTTACCTTTCAAATGAGCATAACGAGGATCTTTAGGATTTACACATATTGCAGTATCTCCTAAAATAGTTTCAGGTCTGGTTGTTGCTACTTGAATCCATTCATCATCAGAACCATCAACTTTATATCTTACATAATATAATTTAGAATTAACTTCTTTGTAGAAAACTTCTTCATCGCTAAGAGCTGTTTTTGCAGATGGATCCCAATTGATCATTCTTTCTCCACGATATATTAAACCTTTATCATGTAAGTCACAAAATACTTTTAAAACACTATCATAATAGTCTTTGTCCATCGTAAAACTAGTTCTGTCCCAATCGCAGGATGCTCCTAGCTTCTTTAATTGACTCAAAATAACTCCTCCGTGCTTTTCAGTCCAATTCCAGGCATGTTTTAAAAATTCTTCTCTAGATAAATCCCCTTTTTTAATACCTTCCTTACGCAGTTTTTGAACAACTTTTGCTTCTGTTGCTATAGAAGCATGATCTGTTCCAGGTACCCAACATGCATTTTTACCAAACATTCGAGCTCTTCTAACTAGTACATCTTGGATGGTGTTATTAAGCATATGTCCCATGTGCAATACTCCCGTAACATTTGGAGGTGGTATTACAATGGTGTAAGATTCTCTATCGTCAGGTTGTGATTTAAACAAACCTTCTGAAAGCCATTTTTTATACCATTTATCTTCTGAAATTGATGGGTCATATGTTTTTGAAATTTCCATTATTCTAAGTAAGTTTTACAAAAGTAATTTTACATTCTTAAAGTAAGAGACTTTATTGTTTTTTTTTAACTATTGATCCAGTTTTTCAATATTTCTTGACCATGTTCGGTCAAAATACTTTCTGGATGGAATTGAATACCATAAATATTCAAATAAAGATGTCTAAAAGCCATTGCATTTTTTTCATAATCAATAGCACAAATTTTCAATAGTTTAGGAATTTCTTTAATTATCCAAGAATGATAGTGGCCGATTAAAAAATTACTAGGTAAATTTTTAAAAAGTTGTTCATGATCCAATACCTGAAGCTTAGTTTGGATGCCGTGCCTTACCACTGATAAATTATATAATTTGGCTCCAAAATATTCACCTAATGCTTGATAACCAAGACAGATTCCTAAAATATTATTGGTTAGGTGAAACCTATCTATAACATTTATAAGTTCTTTGTTTTCCTTTGGCAATCCAGGTCCTGGAGATAACAATATTTTATGAGAGTTTGAAATTTTTTGATAGTTAATATCGTCATTTCTAAAAACTGTTATTTCTTTACAATAAGGTTCCAAATAGTGAACTAAATTGTAAGTGAATGAATCGTAGTTGTCTATAATTATTAATTTGCTCAATATTTACTAACTGTTGGTAATAATTAAAACTAAATATAGTTAACACATAAAAATAACCATATAAAGATTGATGAATAATATTTTTTACTACGTTTTTATTTTACCCATTTCTTATTTACCTAATAAGTTGCTGTATTTAATTTCTAGTTTCTTCTATCCTGTTTTATACAAACTTCTAAAATACAGACGAAAAATAGTTAGAGAGAATTTAAAGAAATCTTTTCCGGAAAAGTCTTCGGAAGAATTATTAATTGTAGAACAAAATTTTTACAAGCATTTCTGTGATTTACTGTTAGAAAGTTTCAAAGGTTTTACTATTTCAAAAGACCAATCAGAAAAAAAAATTAGAATAAAAAATCAGGAGTTAGTCGATAAATATGCAGATAATGGGCGAAATGTAATATTAATAGGAGGACATTATAATAATTGGGAACTGACAGCTCAAAGAATGCCTTTAGTTTTTAAGCATGATGTTTATGCAATATATAAACCCTTATCAAATAAGTTCTTTGATAATAAAATGAGGAAGTCTAGAGAAAAATTTGGTCTTAAAATGATTCCAATGAAAACTACAAAAGATTATTTTACTAATGTTAGTGATCGCCCTAGAGCAATTATTTTTGGATCAGACCAAAGCCCTTCTAATGCCAAAAAAGCACTTTGGATAAATTTCCTCAATCAGGAAAGTGCATTTTTGTATGGCGCAGAGAAATATGCTAAGGATTTTAACTGGCCTGTTATATACGTAAGTATTAATAAAATTAAAAGAGGTTGTTATGAATTGGAATATAAATTAATAACCGATAGTCCCAACAAAGAAACATACGGTAATATTATTTCTGATTTTGCTAAATTATTAGAATCAGATATAAATAATGCTCCTCCCTACTGGCTATGGACCCATAAAAGATGGAAAAAGAAAAAATCATAAACATCTGTTTTACAGTTTTATAAGTGTTTTAAAACATTTATAAGCATATATAAACGAATGTTAAGTGTTTAAAATACGATTCTTATTTTTTTCTTGATTTTAATTTGCATCGTCGAATCAACGACAACATTTGTAAAACTAAAATCAACACATATGAAAAACATGAGAAATAAAGTACAATTAATTGGTAACGTAGGAAACGACCCTGAATTAGAAATAACAAAGAATGGTAAAAAATTTGTTAAATTATCTATTGCTACCAATAACACTTACACCAATAAAGACGGTGAAAAAATTAAAGATACACAGTGGCATCCTGTACTATTCTGGGGAAAAAAAGCAGAAATAGCTGAAAAACATATTGTAAAAGGACAAGAGATATTTGTCGAAGGCTCTCTAAACTATAGAAATTACGAAGATGATAATGGAGTTAAAAAATATGTATTTGAAATTATTAGTAACGATTTATTATTACTCAATAACTAATTAGTAGCACTAAAATATAAAAAGGAGCGCAAGCTCCTTTTTGTCATAAATTAAGAATTTCATTAGTGAAGCTGCTCCAAGAGTAGACTTTCTTTTTTAAGGAAACAGCCTTACTCATTTTATCTTCATTTTTATCATTTGAAAAGTATTCAATAATATATCTAATTAATTGTCTGTAATCAGGAGAAGCAATGTAACCGTCTTTTCCATGGGTAATGCATTCTGATAACCCCCCAACATTAGTTGCTAACATAGGTTTATTGTAATGCATGGCTAATTGCGAAACTCCACTTTGAGTGGCTGATTTATAAGGAAGCACTACTAAATTACTAGCTGAAAAAAAAATCGGAACTTTATCATCACCAATAAATTCATTGTGAATAATAATGTTTTTTAAATTCAGCTCCTTAATTAACTTTTGATATTTTTCTTCTGCTTCATAAAACTCACCAGCCACAATTAATTTTATATTTTTTTTTTGGATGTTTACATCAGCCATGGCTTTGATAATCAAGTCTAAACCTTTGTATTTTCTAACTAAACCAAAGAAAAGAACATATTTTGCATCTTCCATATTTAGGGCTTTTAATGCTTTTTTTCTATCAACTAACGGTTCATAAGTATTGTATATTGGATGAAATAATGCTTTTACTATTACATTAGAATTGATCGATAATATGTCTTCTTTAACTTTTTGACTTAAGGTTATATGTGATTTGCATTTTTTAAGAAAAAAATTTACTAACTGATTATCTAAAAGTCTTTTCTCGTGAGCAATTGCGTTATCAACAATTCCAAAAACCTTTAACTTATTCTTTCTAAGTATATTAGCTATAACACCTAAGCAAGGGGCGAAAAATGGCATCCAAAATCTTATAAATACTATATCTGGTTGAAATGATTTTATATAATTAGCTGACTTTATCCAACTAAGTGGATTAATCGAATTTATTATAGATGAAATTTTATAAGAAATAGTACTGTCAATATGGACTCTTTTTTGAGTTTTTCCAGGGAAAAGTATTTTGGGATACTGCAAGGAAAATGAAACAATTTCAACATCGTTACCCTTTTCAATTAATGATTTTGCTAGAGCTTCATTAAAATCTGATATCCCTCCTCTCAAGGGAGAAGCAGGACCAACAATAATGATTTTACTCATTTATATTTAATTTTTCCTTAATGTGATATAAATTCCTGTTTGGAGAAGTTCTTGAAAGCATTTCACCAATAAATCCAGCTAAAAAGAATTGAACACCAAGTATAATTGAAGTTAAGGCAATATAAAACTCTGTTCTATTGGCAATTAACTTTGCTCCTTTATTAAAGAAAACTTTGTCAATTCCAATGTAAAAAAGAAACATAAAACCAATTACAAATACTAAAGTTCCTAGGGTGCCGAATAGATGCATAGGTCTTTTACCATATTTACCAATAAAAGTGATGCTAAATAAATCTAAAAATCCAAATACAAATCTTTCTAATCCAAACTTAGTTACTCCAAATTTTCTAGCTTGATGCTGTACTACCTTTTCAGTTATATTTTGAAAGCCTGCCCATTTGGCAATTAAAGGAATATAACGATGCATTTCACCATATACCTCAATGTTTTTAACCACTTCATTTTTATAGGCTTTCAGTCCACAATTCATGTCGTGCAGTTTAATTCCAGATACCCATCTAGTTACACTATTGTAAAGTTTTGTCGGTATTGTTTTAGAAAGAGGATCTTTTCTATTTTTCTTCCACCCAGAGACAATGTCAAAACCGTCATTTTTTATCATTTTGTAAAGTTCTGGTAACTCATCTGGAGAATCTTGTAAATCAGCATCCATGGTTACTACAACATCTCCAATAGCTTTACTGAACCCAACATTTAAAGCAGCTGACTTTCCATAATTTCTTCTAAAAGAGACACCTTTGATTTTAGCGTTATCAAGTTGTAACGTTTTTATGGTCTCCCAAGAACTATCATTGCTCCCATCATCAATAAAAATAATTTCATAATTAAGAATAGATTTATCAAGAACTTTAGCAATCCATGAAGTTAGTTCTTCCAAAGATTCTGATTCATTATATAGCGGGACTACAATAGATAAATCTACTTTCATTTAACAAATATATTGAAGTTTCTCAATAGGTTTTGTTAATTCTTTTTAATTAAAAATATTATTTTCTAATATTAATAGAATTATATTCGAAATCTAAATTTAAAATCTTATGTTTTTTCGATTATGAAAGCATTATTTTTAAAAGAAATAAGATCGTACTTAGGTTCTATTATTGGCTACACTGCAATGGCCGTATTTTTAATAAGTTCTGGTTTTTTTGTGTGGATTTTCCCAGGTAGTAATAACATTATTGATATGGGGGAATCCAGTTTACAAACTTTTTTCAGTCAAGCACCTGGAATATTGATGTTTCTTTTTCCCGCTTTTACAATGAGATGTTTTGCTGAAGAAAAAAAAACTGGCACTTTAGAAATTTTAATGACTCAACCGATTTCTATTTTTCAAATTATTTTTTCAAAATTTTTAGCTGCAAGTTTTTTAGCTGTAATTACCATATTACCTACTTTGATTTACTATATAAGTGTTTATCAAATGGGAGAAATAGTAGGCAACATAGACCACCCTACCACAGTTGGAGGTTATTTAGGTCTCATCTTATTAAGTATTACTTTTGTAGCTATTGGTGTTTTTGCATCCAGCCTTTCTAAAAATCAAGTAATAGCTTTTTTACTAGGCCTTTTTTTTAATTTCTTTATTTATTTAGGTATCTCATATATTGCTGTTTTTGTTGGAAATCCATTAGACTATTATTTAATAAAACTCAGTATGTTAGATCATTTCAATGCTTTACACAGGGGGATTATTGATTCTAGAGACCTTATTTATTTTATTTCTGTAATATTTTTGGCTTTGTTCCTTACAAAAACTGTATTAAAACCTAACTAATGATGTCCTTTTACAATCGATACAGTAGTTTGTTAAATTTAATATTGGTTATTCTTTTAATATTTTTGGTTAATATATTTTCAAGTACTGCATTTTTCAGATTTGATTTATCCAAAGATAAAATCCATTCTTTATCTGAAAATACTAAAGAAACTTTATCAAATCTTTCTGAAATAATAACTGCTGATGTTTATTTAGTTGGTGATTATCCAGCTGAAATTGAAAGATTAAAAAAATCACTTAATGAGAAATTAGACGAGTTTAAAGCCTATGGTGGTGAAAATTTCCAAATAAATTATATTGATTTAGATGAAGATCCAGAGTTAGCAAAAGAATTTAAAAACCAAGTTTTTAAAGACGGTATAGACTTTACAGACATTTTAATATCTAGAGATAGTAAACAAGAAGTTGTTAGAATTTGGAGTGGAATAATCCTCAGAATGGGAGATCAGTTTACCCCCGTACAATTGCTCCAAAAAGGAAAGTTTCCCATGTCACAAACAATAATAAACCAATTTAACGATCAATTGGAATATAACATTATTCTAGGTCTAAACAATCTTATAAAACCCAATTCTAAAAAAATTAAATTTCTTAGAGGACATGGAGAAATAGACAACGCTGATGCATGGATTATTAGAGACCAACTTATTAAATATTACGATGTTGATACTCTTAGAATTAAGCAATTGAAAACAAAATTTTACAATGAATCAATTGACTTATCAAATTCTAAATACGATTCTTTAATAACTAATTCTATTGACAGTATCTTTATTAGAAAAAGAGGGTTTCCCATTTTTGATGAACTTAATAACCCCAATAAAAATACAAAGAGATACATTAAAAAATATCTCCAAAACAAAATTATTTCTAATTTTCTAGAAGATCCCTCTAAAGTAAGTGAAGATCTTAATATTCTTGAAAAAACAGATTTGCTAATAGTTGCAAAGCCAAGATCTAAATTTTCAGAAAAAGAACTTTTTATAATTGATCAATATATAATGAATGGTGGTACTATTATATGGTTAGTAGATATGCTTGATGTAAATGAAGCAATTCTCCAAGATACCAACATAACTTATGCTAGTGCAGTTGATCACGGATTACAACAATTTCTTTTTAAATATGGAGCTAGATTTAACGTAAACATGATAAATGACAGTAGATGTTCTCCAAAAATTAGAGAAGATGGTCTTGGAAGAATACCTAATTGGTATTTCTATCCACTATTATATTTAGACGAGCCTTCAAAATACCTTAGAAATGTAGGTCCGGTAAAAACAAGATATGTTTGTTCCATAGATACTGTAGGTGATAATGCTACTTCAAAGACGGCACTTCTAAAGACCTCATTAGATTACAAAATATTGAGACAAACATCGGTGAATTATCAAAATCTTTATAATTACAACCCTAAAAATTTCGAAAATGAAGCAAAACCTCCAGTATGTGGATGGCTTTTTGAAGGTGTTTTCAAATCTAATTATCAAAATAGAGCTGTAAGTAAAGAATTTCAAAAATTTATTGGTAATCCGTTGGTTAAATTTAAAAAAACAAGTGTACCAACTAAAATGATTTTTATTGGAGATGGTGATTTAATAAGAAATGATTTTCTTAAAATCGGTGATCAAATTAAACCTGTTTTATTATCATTTGAAAGTGCAGATTATGGAACACCTGAATTTTTTCCTAGATATGGAAACAGTATGTTTTTCCAAAATTTAGTAGATGAATTATTAGGACAAAGCGAATTAATTCCACTCAGATCTAAAATGAATATGCCAAGATTATTGAAAAAAGAAATATTTAATGAAAAACAGACTTGGCAAGTAATAAACATACTTCTTCCTCTGCTCTTCATAATAGTATTTGGTCTAATCAATCAATATTTTAGAAAAAATAAATATGTTAAATAAAAACACCTATTACTGTATTCTAATTTTATTTATTTCCGTTAGCATTTGTATTCAATGTGAAAATCCTAAAAACTCTGAAATATTTAAAAATTTTGCAATTAAAGATACTGCTAGTATTTCTAAATTCAGAATATCTAATACAGAGGGAGATGAGATATTAATTACAAGGGATAACAGCTCCAGAACTTGGATGATATCAGGATCTGATTTTAAAGCAAGTCAACCTAGCGTGAATTTATTAATGGAAACTTTTTTTAGAATTAGAGTGAAACAAGACGTCCCTAAATCGGCATTTAATACTGTAATTAACAGACTTTCAGTAAGACATAAAAAAGTTGATATATTTTTAGATGGAGATTTGCCTTACAAATCTTGGTATATCGGTTCTCCAACTCAAGACCACACCGGGACTTACATGCTTTTAGAGCTAGACGATGAAAAAGGTGGAAAACCCTACATTACCTATAAGCCAGGAATGTATGGAACTTTAGATGTAAGATTTTTCACAGATTGGAAAGCGTGGAGATCACCTAGAATATTCTCTTATAAAAACCCAAAAAGTGTTCAAAAAATAACAACTAATTTTTATCAAAATCATAATGAAACTTATACAATTTCAAATTCTAATAACAATGTTGTTCTTTTAAACTTTAAAAATGAAAAAATTAAAAAATATGATTCTTCTCAGGTTAAGCATTATTTAACACATTTCAACAATATTTCCTACAATAAAATTATGTTCGAAAATCAAAATATAATGGATTCAATATTTAATTCTGATCCATTTATATCTTTTAATTTGTTAGATGTTGATAATCAATCTACGTATGTTGATTTTTGGAGAATAAAAGATGAAAATGCTCCCAATGGTTGGGATGCTGAATATGGATATATAAGAGTCAATAATAATAATGAATTACTAAGAGCACAATATTTTAATTGGGAAATTCTCTTTAAACCATTGTCATTCTTTACAAGATGATATTATTAATTAGGTGTTAATAAATAAGATTAATTCTAATAGTTTATTATTAATACAATTCAGATATTTATGATCTAATTTGAATATATATGAAGTTTATAGTTTCTAGTCAAGTATTGTTAAAACAATTACAAGCTATTGGAGGTGTATTAAATAGTTCTAATACTCTACCAATATTAGATAATTTTCTATTTGAAATTAAGGATCAAAATTTAACAATTTCTTGTTCCGATCTAGAGTCTACTATGACTTCTACAATAGCTATTGATGCTAAGAGTGAAGGAAGTGTAGCTATACCAGCAAAAATGCTTTTAGATATTTTGAAAACTTTTCCCAATCACCCTCTAACCTTCTCTATTGACGAAAAAATGGGTGTTGAAATTTCTTCTGATTACGGAAAGTATAAATTAAGTGGTTTCAATGGTGAAGAATTTCCAAAATCTCCAATAATTGAAGCTCCATCAACTGTTTCAATAAGTAGTTTTATTTTTCAAAGAGCTATTGAAAAAACAATATTCGCATCTGGAAATGACGATTTAAGACCTGTTATGAGTGGAATCTTTATTCAACTTTCAGAAGACCATCTAACCTTTGTTGCAACTGATGCTCACAAACTAGTAAGATACAAAAGAAACGATGTAAAGTCTGCTACTCCATCAGCATTCATTGTTCCTAAAAAGCCTATGAATTTATTGAAAGGACTTCTTCAAAGTTATGACGGTGATGTGACCATCCAATATAATGAATCTAACGCTAGTATAGCATTTAATGATATTCTATTGGTTTGTAGACTTGTAGACGGAAAATATCCGAACTATGAAGCTGTTATACCCAAAGAGAACCCAAATAGGCTCACTGTTGATAGAAATGCTTTTTCACAATCTATAAAACGTGTAAGTATTTTTGCAAATAAAACAACTCACCAAGTGAGACTTAAAATAAATGGAAGTGAATTAAATATCAGCGCAGAAGATGTTGATTTTTCTAATGAAGCTAACGAAAGGTTAACTTGTTCTTATGAGGGTGAGTCTATGGAAATAGGATTTAATTCTAGATTTTTAAATGAGATGTTACAAAACATAGACTCGGACAATGTTATTTTTGAATTAAGTGCACCCAATAGAGCTGGAATATTAATACCTGATAATAGTGATGAGGGTGAAGATATTCTTATGTTGGTTATGCCAGTAATGCTAAATTCTTAAGAAGCACTATAGTTTTCTACAGTATTTGTAATAATTTCAATACATGTTTTTAATTGCTCTTTGGTAATAGTAAGTGGAGGAGCAAATCTTATAATATTCCCATGAGTTGGTTTTGCTAATAATCCATTATTTTTCATCTCTACACAAAGATTCCATGCTGTCTCACTAGTTTCTAAATCATTAATCACAATAGCATTTAACAATCCTTTCCCCCTAATCAAGTTAACTAAATCAGATTTCTCAATAAATTTATTTATTTCACTTCTGAAATAATTACCCAACTCAAAAGCATTTTCTGAAAGTTTTTCATCTACTATTACATCTAAAGCTGCCTTAGCAACAACACAAGCTAATGGATTGCCACCAAATGTAGATCCATGTTCACCTGGTTTAATACACATCATGACTTCATTATTGGCTAATACTGCAGATACAGGGAATACTCCACCAGACAATGCTTTTCCTAGAATTAATATATCTGGCTTGGCATTTTCATAGTCAGTTGCTAATAATTTACCAGTTCTTCCAATTCCAGTTTGAACTTCATCTGCTATAAATAATACATTATATTTAGTACACAGCTCTCTAACTCCTTTTAAATAACCTTCGTCTGGAACAACGACTCCTGCTTCTCCTTGAATTGGTTCAACCATAAAAGCGGAAACATTAGAATCTTTAAGTTCATTTTCTAAAGCATCTAAATCATTATAAGGAATTAAATCGTATCCAGGCATGTAAGGTCCAAACCCTTCATAAGAGAGCGGATCATCAGAAGAAGAAATAGCAGCAAGTGTTCTTCCCCAAAAGTTACCTTTAGCAAAAATAATTCTTGCTTTATTTTCTGGAATATTCTTTTTAAGATAACCCCATTTTCTTGCAAGTTTGTTAGCAGTTTCACCACCTTCAACACCAGTATTCATAGGCAATACTTTGTCATAATTAAATAGCTCGCAAATAAACTTTTCATAAGGTCCCAATTGGCTGTTGAAAAATGCTCTACTTGTCAAAGTTAATTTGGAAGCTTGATTTACTAAAGCCTCAATAATTCTTGGATGACAATGTCCTTGGTTTACTGCTGAATAAGCAGATAAAAAATCAAAATACTTTTTACCTTCTGCATCCCAAACAAATACACCCTCTCCTCTATCTAAGACAACAGGTAAAGGATGGTAATTATGTGCACCGAAATTGTTTTCTAAATCTATTAAAGTATTTGAGTCCATATTTATATTTTCATCAAATATAATAATTAGTAATTTTTAGAGAAATATTTTTTAATAAAGTACCTAATTAAGTTTTATTATTTTCTTTGTAACGTGAAGGATAAAAAAGAGCTATTAAAAGCAAGAAAAAAAATAATTAACGCAACTAAAAAAGCTATTGATGACTTTTCCATGATTGAAGATGGCGACAGTATTATGGTTTGTATATCTGGAGGAAAAGATAGTTACACGATGTTAGATATGATGATTCATTTCCAAAAATATGGTAAAACTAATTTCAATTTTATAGCTGTTAATATGGATCAAAAACAACCTGGTTTTCCAGAAGAAGTTTTACCCAAATATTTAAGTGCTTTAAAGGTGAATTACAAAGTTATTGAGAAGGATACCTACAGTATTGTAAAAGAAAAAATACCTGAAGGTAAAACGATGTGTAGTTTATGTTCTAGACTTAGAAGAGGGACCTTATACGATTTTGCTAGAGAATTAAAGTGCAATAAAATTGCTTTAGGCCATCACATGGACGATATTATTGAAACTTATTTCTTAAATCTTTTTTTTAGTGGTAAAATGGAAGCAATGCCACCAAAATATTTAATTGACAATGGAGATTTAATGGTGCTTAGACCTCTTTCATATTGTAAAGAATCTGAAATCGAAGTTTATTCTAAACTAATGGATTTTCCAATAATTCCATGCACACTTTGCGGATCTCAGATAAATTTACAAAGAAAAAAAGTAAAGGCACTTTTGAATGAGTGGGAAATTGATTATCCCAACAGAAAAGCTATTATTTTTAGAGCTTTACAAAATATTTCGCCATCTCATTTATTGGACAGAGAAATTCATAATTTTATAGACTTGTCTCCTATTAAGGACTCAAATCTTTTGGTTTAAAAAACCGTAAGCTTTTAATAATAGTAAGGTTATTTGAAATTCCAGCAAAATGATACTTGGAATTAGAATAATTTATTTTAAAATCTTTTATTTTCAAACCTATTCCCCATGAAATTCCTGTCGTTCCTGGTCTGGATTGTGGTTGGAGCTCATTTCTTGATAAAAGATCGTATCCAAATCTAAAATTAAAATTATCAGAAAATAAAAATTCAGAGGCTATAATAAAATGATTGAAAAATTGTCTTGAAAATTCATTAAAACTAAAAGAATTACTATTTGTCTTGGTAGAAGATATATCCCACTTATTTAAGTGATTATAAGTTAAATGAAATCGTACTGGAGCATGTTTCAGCTTAGTGTTAAAACTAATTATTGAGTTAGCTGGTAATTTACCATTTGAAAAAGAACTATAATTTGTTAATGATGTTCCAATATTACTCAATAAAAAATAGCCTCCAATTCTTTTTTCATCATTGAAATAAGTTAAGCTAATGTCAGAAGCCAAGGCAATAGCATTGTAAATTTCCAATCTTGAGTTAATTACTTTAAAATTCAATCCTATTTGAAAATTTTCATATAGTTTTCTAGAATGACCTATTTGGAAAACCCAATCCGCAGCTTTAAAACTATTTCCGTAAGAATTACCAGAAGCGTCATAATATTCAAAACTTCCATAATTATTATAGAATAATGTAGCTGAAAAAACACTATTTTTTTTTACAAGAAAATTGTAATTGATCATTCCAAAATCAGAATCTGCAAAATGATTGTTATAATTAATAACTAATTTATTAACGCTTAATTTTGATAGGTTTGATGGTAAAAAAATTGACAGTGAAGGATCTTCGTCAATAACCCCAATAGGATAACCACCTAACGAAGAATTTCTTGCTGCACAATTATTATTTAATATAGAATATTGTATTTGTTGTTGAGAAGATCCTAAAAGATAAAATAGTACTAAAATTAAGAGGGAAAAATATTTCATTATTAATAAAACATATTTTTATTGAGTTTATTGCTCAAACATTAAACCTAAAATGCATAATATCTCCATCACTCAAGACATATTCTTTCCCTTGAATCATTAATTTCCCAGCTTCCTTAACATCATTTTCTGATCCATATTCAACAAAGTCATCGTACTTAATAACTTCTGCTTTTATGAAACCTTTTTCAAAATCAGTGTGAATTACTCCAGCTGCCTGGGGAGCAGTCATTCCTCTTTTAATAGTCCAAGCTCTTACTTCTTTTTCACCAGCAGTAAAATAGGTTTGTAACTTTAAAAGCTGATAAGCTTTTTTAATAAGTTTACTTACTCCAGCCTCATTTAGTCCCAAATCATCCAAAAATAATTTTCTTTCTTCATAGTCTGTTAATTCAGCAATATCAGCTTCTATAGCGGCACCAAGTATAAGTGTTTCTGAATCTTCATTTAAAATAGCTGACTTTAAATCGTTTACATGTTTATTACCATCAACTACAGAATTTTCATCTACATTACAAACATACATTACAGGTTTGGCAGTTATTAATTGCAATTCCTCTAAATATTTTAATAAACTATCATCTAATTCTAAAGATCTTATTGAATTTCCAGAGCTTAAGTGGTTTTTAGCACTTTCATAGACTGAGAATACTTTGTTTGCTTCTTTATCACCTGACTTAGCTTTTCTTTCAATTGCACCAATTCTTTTCTCTAATGTTTCTAAATCTTTAAGTTGAAGCTCTAAATCAATGATTTCTTTATCAGCAACAGGATCTACTTTTCCATCTACATGAATTACATTATCATTGTCAAAACATCTAACTACATGTATAATTGCATCTACTTCACGAATATTAGCTAAAAACTGATTACCTAAACCTTCTCCTTTGTGAGCACCTTTTACTAAGCCTGCTATATCGACAATTTCAATAGTAGTTGGAACAACTTTTTCAGGTTTTACAAGAATTTCAAGTTTATTTAACCTACTATCAGGGACTGTAATAGTCCCAACATTAGGTTCTATTGTACAGAAAGGGAAATTTGCGGATTGTGCTTTTGCATTTGAAAGACAATTGAAGAGTGTAGATTTTCCAACATTTGGTAAACCAACGATACCACATTTAAGAGCCATTTATAAAAATTTATTTAGTTGCTAATTAGAATTTATAATTTGAAGGATTCCTTGATTTTTTTCTCGTCCTTCGTCAAACGTAATAAAAAAATAATAGGAGCCTTGTGAAAGAGAATTTCCATTTTTATTCAAACCATTCCAATTGTTATTATAACCAAATGATTCAAATACAATATTGCCCCATCTGTTATAAACAATTAGATTAACATCATCATAAATAGCAGCAAAGTGTGTATAGAAATAATCATTTACACCGTCCCCATTTGGAGTAATTACATTGGGAATTTCACATTTTTCAATTATTAGCTGATTGGTTGTTATTTCTTCACCACATTCATTGGAAACTCTAAGACTAATTTCATGCCCCCCAATAGTATAATTATTACTACTTAGAATAAGAGAATCTCCTGAAGAAATTAGACTATCTAAGTCATCTATCCATTCATAAGTAAATTCACTGTTGGTATTGTCAATCACTTTTAAAATATCTTCACCAATACAAAATGTATCTAGGTTAAAAGTATAAGGTTCTGGTAATTCTTTAAATTCTATGGTATGCAATAAAGTATCATTACAAAAAACATCGTGTAGTCCCATATAATAAATTCCTGGGCTCGAAATTGTAATTATAGGATTTGCAACATTGTTGTTAGGATCGAATGTAATATTACCGTCGTCACTGTAATACAACCAATCTCCTCCAATAGGTGGTAAATAATTTGTTGAATATTCGAAAAAATCGTCACATGTTGTAGTATCACTAATGATGGAACCACCTTGGACTGTTTGCACAGTAATAACAGTATCGTACGAACAACCGTATTCGTCTTCAACTACAAAGGTGTAACTCGAAGGTCCTAATGAATTAGGTTGCACGATGATATTGGTGTCTTCACTTGATATTATTGTGCTATCGAGCAACCAGTTATGAGATGTAATAAGTGGTGCATAAGTTTCACTGTTAGGATGTAAAGTACTGTTGAAATATATACCCCATTCGCAAATATATCCATCGTCTATTCCAATATTATCTCTTACTGTTAAAGTCCACGTTCCATTAATTGGACAACCTTGCAATGCAGGAACATAGTTTTGTTCTGGATTATATTGTCCTGGAACGACCATTTGACCAATGCTTGGTCCAGTGGCTGCTGTTGTGTTGTAACCGTTGACCCAAGGCGGTAGTGATGATCCATCGTTAGAGAAACAATATTCTTCGCAATATCCAATATTTCCAGTATTATTATCAAATGCTCCTCCTAAAAAAGTACTTCCTCCGCCAAATCCACCTGGAAATAAACCATTACTAGAATAGCTGTTGAAAATATTGACGTTTTGACCATTTGGACAAGTTAACATCATCTCTAAATCTCCTAAATATGAATGCTCAATTTTAACACACATTTTATCAATATCAGTTGGGTTTTGAATAGTTGTTCCAGGTGTAAAACCAGAAATATTTATGGTAGTAGTATAATTAATTCCTGATCCATCAGGAAGATATGTTTGAGATCCAAAAACACCACCGATTGGAAAGTTTGTAGAAATGGGGTCAACACCAACAGTATCAGCACCAGTAACTCCTCCAAAAAGTTGTGTAGATCTCCCCAAACAAATTGGTGATTGTGCAGGTGCGCATGTAGCGAAACTAGGTACTGTAGATACTCTTATTTTACAAAAACTATATTGAAATTGTCCTATAGAATCTTCAATTTTCAAAGTTAAAAAGTATCCATTTCTTGAAGTTGGTGTAAAAAGAAATGAATTGGTACTTAAAGATGTTCCATTACTTAATTCCCAAGTTACTGTGTAGTTATTCGACTGCATGTAACCACCTCCACTAAGTGCTGCAGAATCACCACCAGGCTCGTAGGGGAAATACGGTTCAGCAACAAACTCAATAACATCTCCGAAACAAATATCTACATATCCAGTGTCTGTAGGATAAAGGTCATTTAGTGTGTCTGATCCTCCAATTGCATTACCAGTAATATAAGCGCTTATGTGATTGCTAAAAGGTTGAATTAAATTCGCACAAGATAAATTGGCATCCCATCCTGTTCCTTCTGAAACAGCATCACTCACAAATTTAAAAGTCAAACAACCTGATACATTACTCCAAGAAGCTGGAATATTTACTCCATTAGGATAAGTACTATCATTAATAGCAGCTAATAAAGGAGAATTTACAGAATTTCCATCATAAATATAAAGCGTATCGGTGTAGTGAATATTTAATGTATATCCAGCATTTATTCCGAAAACTGCCACCATTTTAGAACCTGTAGCGTCTGGACATAAAGTAATTACTTCATTTTCATTTGAGTTGTAAGATCCAGATGTACCTCCAGTATCAAAAAAGTTTAAAAATGAACCGTTGTTAAAATCATTGGAACAATTACAAGCACCATTAACAGCGGAAGATGTCCAATCAGTATAATTTACTTGAACAATTGGTTGAGACCAACTTTTAAAAGTAATGAAACAAAAGATGACATTAACAGTACAAATTAATTTTCTCATTTGGAATCAATTTCTTCTTTAAGATGTTTGATTGATTTTAATACCATTAGAACATTTAAATCTGATAATAAATAATATTTGTACTGATCATAGTCAAATTTAAGATCAATATTTTTGAAATCTATATTAGAAGTATCAATATTTGATAGTGACCCAGAAACCCTATTGT
>Ga0209716_1001401_pt1 | contig 18253 bp, 25 predicted proteins | sample COGITO_mtgs_1205_FD_184811 | JGI IMG/M metagenome (GOLD analysis project Ga0209716, IMG submission 184811) | Pelagic marine microbial communities from North Sea - COGITO_mtgs_120531 (SPAdes) (version 2) | ecosystem: Environmental > Aquatic > Marine > Epipelagic ...
AACTGTTGGTGATGCATATCCAGCAAACTGTTTCTTGATTGCGTTCTTCTGTAAAAACTCATCTACAAACTTGATTACATAACGCTTGACTCCTACCAACAATAAAAACGCTGCTGGAATAAATCCGTCTACAAGCAAACTGTATTCGGCAAACACGTATATACTTCCGTATATACTACCGCCCACGGACAACACAAAGAAGGCTATGCCTACGTATGTCCAACGGGCGATAATGATTAACAGTAGGCCAGCAACAACCAGTGCTGCTAGTTCAGCCCAAGCTTCTGCGTCCGGTTGTCTTGATATATTTGATTCGTTAAACACTGTTCCCAACATCACTGCTTGTAGTTCATGTGGAAACACACTACCGTTAGCAGTTGCAATTGGCTGTGTTAGTCCTGCTGCTGTTGGTCCTACAAATACTATACCGCCTGCAAAATCATTGGGTAAATCAACTGCACTCACACTTTGATATTGCTGGCTCCAATCTAGCCATACACGGCCTATAGGATCTGTTTGTAGAAATCCGTAAGCTGGTATACGCAGTTTGTCAATGCCCATTGGGTTTAGTTTTATTTGGAAACTAGGATCGCCTGCCATTACACGCAATACTTCCATAGTCACGTTAGGATATAATGTGCCTCCTGATTCTAATATTAATGGTGCTCGTCTAGTAACACCATCTATTTCAGGAAACGTATTAACAATGCCCGATCCAACTGCATTTTGTTCGATAGCAGGAACGTTTGCAATAATACCATCTGCATGTGGAATAAGATACATATAATCAGGATTGATAATAGCAGCGCCAGGATTAATAGGCTCATTCTTATTTTGCTCTGCTCCTAGCATATTAACAATAACAGGATAGTTTTGCATTGTTTCTGCTAATAGTGCATCTTGTCCGCTTCTGTCTTCTTCTGACATCAACACATTAAACACCACAAGTCCAGCGCCTCTGGCATACAAGTCCTCTATAAGGGCAGCATAATCACCTCTCGGCCACGGCCATTGTCCGTAAGCCTCTAAACTCGGTTCATCGATGTTTACTGTGTAAATGTTATTTTCAACAGGTTCTTGATTTACTATTAGCGTGTCAAAATATCTTAGTTTTACACTTTCTAAGAAAGGTGGATTGGCACTGTACACCCAGGCAAGTAACCCTAATAATAATATGCTCCAGATTGGCGATAATAAAATCTTTTTCATTTTTTTATTCCTGCTAGTTTTGCTTTTAGGTCTGCACTAGTAACTGTTTTCTTTACAGCAGTGTCCTCTGGAGTTTTTGTCTGTACTCTGGGTTCGGTGTTACTCCGTCGAATGTTACTACTGAGCTGAGAGGTTCCTTGCGGCTTTTTTGCGTCTTGGTGTGGCGAAATATCAAGGGTTGCTCTGACTGCGGCAGCTCTGTCTCTGAGTTCCTGTGTTCTTTTTGATCTGATTTGCTCATAAACATTCTCCTTAAACCGCTGATCAACCAAGTTGTTGATGTACTGTTTAAATATTGTATTGCATAACCACTGTATCATAACAGTATTTATTAGAGAGTAGGCCCTTCGGGGCCTACTCTAATATTAAAACTTAATCTGTATACCAACACTAATGTCCCCATTTTTATTCCTTAATATTGTGTTACACTTACAGCGCAACCGGTTGTGTTTGTACAAAATCCTGTGAGACTATATGTTTGAGTTGTGCTGCCGTATTGCAAACTGTTGATATCGTACGAGCCGCCTGCGTTGGTTAGATCCACTGTAAAACTGTGTAGACCATCATCTCGTTGTTCTACAGCAATAGTGTGATCATCGCCAAACACACCTATATTAGCATAATGGTCACCACCTGATTGTGTAACAGTTAACGTGAAGTTATCGCCTGTTTGGTTTACATATAATTCATTTGCATTAGTTGTTCCACTGAGTAATATCAATGGTATTGCTAATGCTGTCGCCCAGCCTATAGTCATAATATTCAAAATCTCCTTGAAATACATTTACGTTGTATCCATACCTGTTGTCTAATGTAAGATACATATAAACTCCAGTTGGATCTTCTCTAGTTAAAATCCAGTTCTCATCAGTTTCCTCAAAAAAGAATCCTGTGCTTGCATCAAATCCATCTATGCGATATGCTACTTCGTCGTACTTTTCAAACTCGTCCATCAACAGTCTCATTAGTGCTTCATTTATTTGTGCAAATATATCTGTTAGCATGTCTTGCAATAGGTATTCGTCTTGCGACAAGTCTGTTGCCCATACGTCCTTGATACTTTCTAACAACATGTCTTCGTCTAATCCTGTATCAATATCCAAATAATCAATATCTAAAATATCAACAAGCCGTTTTCTGTTTTGCAAATCTTCTTCTGCATCTATCAAAGGTTTGGGTTTACGGATAATAAGCAAGTTGCTAATGTCGCTTTCATTTATATCTAGTAACACAGGTTTGGTTGGTTGCATCCCTCTAGCTCTTACAAATGTTGCTTGAAATGCTTGGTTCATAATAACAAACCCTGCATCTGTTTCTACACTTATTTCTCCTGTAACACACATACCATCTGTGTCGCAGCTGGGCAACAATGTAATAGTTGATCCGCCTATTTCGTCTACAGTCATAGCAAAGTCTGTGCCACGCACACTGATAGTAGCACTAGGAGTTCTAATGTTCACACGCTGTCTACTGTTCTTTGCTATTTGTCCACTTGCATATCTCACAGTGCCAAGGCTGGCTTTTAAACTTAGGGCGCCAGTGCCAGTTGCAGGATCATAAACAAACTCGTCGATGATTAGTTTGCTGTGTTCTGTTACATCTACTCGTGTATCATCAACAAAATCTATCCTAGCAGTGCCACGTTCGGTTAGCACTGTGTCCATGCTTTCTACGCCAAGGCTTTCTTCTATTGTAAATTCATTGTTGTCACGTTGCACTACGCCGCTGCCATTACTTTGTGTTATTTCGCCAATGCTTGCAAATGCAAGATTGGGTATTAACAGTAATACTGCTAACAGTCTCATCAATCGCTCTGTGTAATGTTGATTGCTGCGTCTTCGCCGTTTGTGGTCATTTCAATGTAGTTGTCATTCATACCACTTTGATCAACAACAACTGTTGCGCCGCCGCCTTTGTGATCCATAATCAATGTGTGTCCATTTACATCGCCGTCACCTGAGATATCAATGTCAAAACTGTTGTCATCAATAGCTGCTGAACTCATCGAGTTATCAATGTCAAGTGTTACTGTTGCTGCTACGCCGTTTACATCCATAGCAACTACGTTATCATCGCCGTCGATTGTGATGTTGGCAATTAAGTTATTTGAATCTGCTGTTTCACCGATGAAGATATCCAAGTCTTGGTTGTTGCCTGTGATAGTAACATTCATTGTAACTATTTCGCAGTTTGCACCTGTTGTTTCATCGCAAGTAAAGTCTATGTTGTTGCTGTCGCCTGAGATTGCCCAAGTTCCTGTATAATCGTTGCCCATGATTGTTGCTGCAATGACATTATAGTCACCTGTTTGTATAATACTAAACGTCATATCATCACCGCTGAATGTAGCATCTGTAACGCTATCACCTATGGTGTTGTCTTGTCCGTCTTGTATAATATCCAAGTCAAGATTATTGCCTATTTGATCAATGTAGATCAAGTTGCCCATTGCAGGGGCTGCAACAACCACAGATAGACTGATTATTGTTGCCTTTATTAGATTATTTTTCATTTGTTTGCCCTCATAGTATTTATGAGTCTGCAAAATCTTAAACTGTGTGTATTTAAAGATTTATATGTAAGAAATACAACATACCGTCATTTTTTTGACGGGGAGTCATTAATTTAAGGCGTAAACTGCCAAAGTTCAGCTTCTTGACCTTCGTATATTATTTCTATAATGCCAGCTTCAATAGCTGCACGTACTGCATAATTTACAGGTTCATTTGCACTTGTGCCTACTTCTAGTTCTAATGCTTTGGTGCCCATATCAAGAAACTTAAACACACTACTACCACTGCGTGTACTTGCTATGCTTTTTTCCGTAGCAACAGTTAACAATACTTCGCCAGTTGCAACACTTACAATACGCATACTAACAGTAACAGTGTCTATACGGTATTCTGTTTGTGCTCCAATACCCAAATATCTTGCGCCTACGCCGCCCACTGCAACATTTGAATCATATCCTATTATGCCGCCTGCAAGTAGAACACTGCTGAACAACATTGGATTTAATGAATTATCTTTTTCGCCGTAGTTGTCGCGAGTGTTACGAATAAGCTGACGTTCTTTAACCAAGGCATCTAATTCTATACGCTCTAGTGGAATAAACCAGCCACCGCCGCCAGCTTCTTTGAGAGCATTGATAACCCAAACTTCTGCACCCTGTGTAACTGCACTACTCAAGCTAGACATATTGTCAGCAGGTTTACGTTGTCCTGTTTTGTCATTAAAACTGTAGACAGCTACAGGAATAGCTGGCCCTGCATTTTTTGGAAGATTAGCTAGTTTGTCTGCTAATGGCGCCAGTTGTACTTGAGGTGGTTCTGGATTAGTTGGGTCGATACCCATTGTAGCACATCCAGTTAATAATACCAACGCTGCTATACTGAATATTTTCAAAAGTTAAAGTCCCCTGTTGGTACAGTTATTTCTGTTGTAGTGCCGTCTTCTTCTACAATAGTAAGACTGATAGTACTATTAACTTCGTCTCTTACCCAACTAATTGTAGCGCCTTCAACAACTGCTGTGCCAGTAGTTGCTGCACTGCAAGTAGCATCGTCATCAGCACATTCTGCAAACATATTGTCTACTAGCTGCTTTGATAGTGTTGCATAGATTCTACTCTGAACGTTGTTGAGAAACTTGTTTAAAATACTGTTGTCTAACTCACGTTGTATTGCTGCTTGTTCGCTGTCTATTTGGTCTTGTATATCTTTACGTCTATTGAAAGTAAGTTGTTCAACACTTAATGCATGTGTACTAAACCCATTACCATAATGAAACGCAGGACTTTGGAAGCCCCATGTTAAATCTGCTATTGCGGCAGTTGGTACTGCGATTAATAGAATTATGTAAGCTATATGCTTCATAATAATGTGGCCTGCATACTCATTCCGCGTTGTTGACCAGATAAGTATAATCCGCCTAATTTAAATGCATTAATTGCTTTACTAAGATCTGTAAAATGCATTGATGAAATATTATCTTTTGATGATTTCATCAGCATCATGCTAGTAAACTTTTGTTTTGCTTTGTAACTTTCAAATGCAGAATAAGCAATATCTTGAAGAGTATGATCTGGATAGTTTTTTGCTGAGGTACGAATAGTATTTGCATCTGCATTAACATACGCAATCTGCAATAACTGTTCAAATATTTGTTTTTGCTGAACGTCATTTAACGGAGCATCAGGATTTTTTAAATACTGTGGGTCATTTAATATCGATGCAATCGATGGTACTGAGCGGCCACCCGGCATAATCGATACAGACGGAGGTAATAGTTTTGGATCCAATACACTTTCGCCACTAGCTGCATATGTTGTTAATGGATAATCATTCATTGCAGTCCAACGCCCGCCACCGCCACTGGATTTTGAGCCTGCTTCACTTGCTTTGGTTTTAATTTCCACAAGATCGTTGCCGTATTTTAAATCATAACTTGCACTTGGATCAGTTCCTACTACAACATCTCTGTGAAACGATGCAATAGCAACTTCTCCAGGGCCAGCTTCGCCAGCGTTTTTACCAATCAACAATGGATCATTAATCATTATTTTAAAAACAGTTCTAGAAGTTTCACTGCCTTCGAACCAAGAGTCCATTGACTTAGATTGTCCAGAGTTATCAAACAGTTCTTCGGCTTTAATCATGTTACTACGGCCAAACTCTCTTAAGAACGCCACCTTATCAGAAACAGGAACTTCTAATGCAACGATGATTTCTGACAGACGATTAATAAACTTAGCTGCATCGGTATCTTTCGTAAATGCTTTTTGGGCAATACCACCGATGTTACTTTTTCTTAATAATGATTCAATTCTATGAAGTAATGCAGGATCTTCAGTTTTTTGAACTCTTGCGGCAATATCTGTTTGCAATTTTTCAAGCTCGCCCGATACAATAGGTTGGACATCAAGGCCTGCCATATTAGCAGCTGGTTCTTCATCACCTGGTGCTTCTACTATTTTAAAATCTCTATAACGCATTTTTTAACTCCTAAGTAATGTATTTATTCAATATCAGGGAATAAACATTCTTGAACGAATACTCTTACATCTTCTTCGTCGAGACCCAAGCTAACCATTGTACGAGGAGTATGCGGGTTTTGCTTTTGATAATGTGCATAACGATTTTGTGCTGCCTTAACTTCGTCAGTGTCAGCTTCGTTGTTGAAGTTGCCAATCTCGTCCAAGTAAGCATCGATACTATCAAAGCTGAGTTCTACTAGCTGTTCAAGTTCATCTGTTTTGCCAACATTGCCTGCTGCAACCATGTGCGGACTAAAGATAGCTTGTGCCCACTCTGGCAATTCACGTTCTTTGCGCCATTCTAGTTTGGCAACTTCATCACCAAATGCTTCAATCATCGGATGCTCTGCACTAATACTTCTGCTGTAGTCATGGAAGAATCCTGTTATCTTGTTTTTGCCTGCAATAACGTCTAACCCAAAGATAGGACCATTGTTGTCCAGTCTTGGAAACACGCAACAATGCATCATCCACAAGCCTTTGGTTTCACGTACATCGACTACATCAACGTGAGCACGACGATAGTTGTCACTGCTCCACACTCGGTTGATCCATCCTGGTTGGTTGAATCTATCCATGCCCGGTTCGTGTACTTCGTATCCAGTTGCATCAAAACGTTCCATCAAACGGTCTTGAATTTTAATTAGTGTATCCCAAACTTCACTCATTGTCCAACTCCTCAAACAGTTGCATTGCAAATTCAAAGCAAGTGTTTGCTTCATCTGCCATGTCATCGTTGAGCATAGCACGTACTGTAGTTTTTAGTTCTTCTACATTATTAAACTCATACATCTTGCCGCTGCCTGGATTACGCTTTTTAATCATTTGGCCACCATACATATCACCAAAGTGACGTACATACAAGTGTGCTAGAAACTCTTCTCGGTCTTTCATGTGCATACAATAATCTGTATAGTCTGCAACTACTTGACAAAGTAAATCAGTATTGCGTTCTATACCATGTGCTGTTTCTAGCTCTTCAACGTCTGCACGAATAGCATCAGCTCTTGCAATATCTTCAATGCCTTCAAGTACACCATACGATTTTGCTTGGCTTTCTAGTACTGCATACATTACATATTGATTGTAAAGGTATCTATGGTATTCTTCTGGTGCCATTCCGTGTAACAATTTACTTGCATGATTTGTACGTTCTGCTTTTTGGTGGTTGGCCCACGTTAGTTCTTTAAGTTTACTCATTCTTCCTCTATCTTAATTTGTAACTGAAATCCATGATTGCGAGAAAGACTAACTGTTTCAGTTGCTTTCATTTCTGCAATCTCATGTGAATATACTCCAACAATGCCGCTGCCTTCTGTATGAATTTGCATGGTAAGTTTGGTAGCATTGTCTTCATTGTGTTTGTAAATATTTGTTAAAACTTCCATAACAAACTCCATTGGAGTACTGTCGTCATTTAAAAAGATAACTTTAAACTTTTTTGGTTCTTTCAAGTTGACACTGATTTTTTCGTCAAGTTTTACATCTGCGGTCATTTTATTTTCCTGTTATGTGTTGGGGGAGGTGTTTCACTCCCCCAGTTGTGTTAGTTGATTACTTTAATATCAATATGCTTCGGCTGCAATGCTTCAGGAACATTACGCACCAAGTGAATATTAAGCATACCAAGTTCTAGTACTGCATTTTCTACTTCAACATGTTCAGCTAGTGTGAACTGTCTACGGAACGTGCGACCTCCGATACCTTTGTGAAGATACTTAACATCTTCGCCGCCAATAGGAGCAGTGCCTTCTACAGTGAGCATATTCTTCTCTACTGTAATATCAAGGTTGTCCATACCAAAGCCAGCAACGGCAACGGAAATCATCCATTTATCGTCATTGATCTCTACTACATTATATGGTGGGTAATTATTTTGAGTATTAGCAAACTTTCTATCAAGATCAGTAAGCATTCTGTCAAATCCTACAGTTGAGCGAGCAAAAGTAGGTAGGTCTAGTGTCATAGTTCTTGTCATTTTGTTTCTCCTTTAATAAGCAAGAATATTATGGATCCATTATGGCATCCAAAATTATTTATCATTTGCCTGCGTACACAGAATTAAATTGTTGTGTACAACGAACAAACGTTGTGCATTTGCTAAGTTGCTTGAGCTTCAAAGCGCCTGCGTATGTACAAGTGCTTCGAATGCCTCCGAGCAAGTCTTGTACTGTTCGTGCTACTTCTCCCCTGTAAGGAACAAGTACTTCACGACCTTCTGACGAACGATAATCTTTAAGTCCACCAAAATGTTTTGTGTTTGCTGCATCACTACTCATACCGTAAAATTGTACAAACTGTTTTTCTTCAATAATTAGGTTACTGCTATTCCAAGTTTTGCCAAGGTCTGCTATATCTTTTAATCTTAGTTCATTAGTTTGATAGCGTTTAGTAATTACTTCACCGCCGCCTTCATCGTGTCCGGCAAGCATACCACCTAGCATTACAAAGTCAGCACCGCCAGCAAAGGCTTTAGCCACGTCTCCAGGGCAGGTGCAGCCACCATCAGCAATGATATGCCCACCGAGACCGTGAGCAGCATCAGCGCATTCCATAACAGCGGAGAGCTGCGGGTATCCAACACCAGTTTGGATACGAGTAGTGCAAACACTCCCAGGTCCAATACCAACTTTAACAATATCAGCACCATTTAAAATTAACTCCTCTGTCATTTCGCCTGTTACTACGTTTCCAGCGATGATTACAATATTTGGAAATGCCTCGCGCACTTTCCTAACGTGTGCTACAAAGTGATCACTATAACCATTTGCAATGTCCATACATACATATTTTAATTGATCGCATACTTCTGCTTGTACATCAACTAACTTATGAAAGTCATTGTCGCTTGTGCCAATACTCATAGCAACATTGTTTGTACGCTCTAGTATATTACTATTAAAGTATTCTACAAGTGCTTCTACTGAATACGTTTTAACCAGACATGTAAAGATACCACCTTCGGCTAGTTTATCAGCCATTTCAAATGTGCCAACACCGTCCATGTTACTTGCCATAATAGGCACGCCGCGGTAGTCCGAAGTTGGAAACATTTCAGTTGATATATAGTTACGAAATTTAAAACTACGCTCCAGTTGCACTTGTTTGCGACTGCTTAATGTGCTACGTTTAGGACGAATAAGTACATCCTTGTAGTCTAGTTTGACATCTTGGTCGATGCGCATCCTATATTCCTTTTACCAGTTATCTTTGTCTTTGAGTCGTTGTTTTTTAAAACGACGGATAGCAGCTTGTTTTTCTAAACGGCGTTTGGTGCCTTTGGATTGAAAGAACTCACGTGCTCTAAGTTCTTGCAGCATTCCATCTTCTGCAATTTTCTTTTTAAATCTACGCATTGCTTTGGCTATGTCGCCGCCGCGTACTTCAACTCGCATGCCTGGTACAATGGCATTTTTTTCATCATGTTTGTTTTTACTCATTTAATCCTCTTTGAGTTTTTCGTACAACCAGTCTAAGTTGTATATTCTGTTTACACTAAGTATATTATAAGGTGTAAATTCGTCGTTTGTCAAGTAAAAAGTGTTAGGCAAACTAACAATATAACTAGCTAAGTTTCGTTCTATGCTATCTAAATTGTCGATGTCTAATATTGTATAATCAACAAACTTTGTTACGTTGAGCAACCAATCATATGTTCTTTCTTCATCAGTTTGTGGATCATAAAGATATATGTTGAGTGGTTGATCAAACTTTTCTAGTAAGTTTTGAAACTGATCGCGGACATTACTGCTAGGTTGTACTAGCAAAAACGATAGAGATTTATTATGTATAACGTCTGGTGTAGTTATAATATTAATCTTTGTCATTGTCATCCATCCAAGGCAGTTTGTCGACCTTACCTTGTATATATCTCTGTTTATGATACTTAATAGTATCATTTGGATTATCTTGTTTCCACAACTGTTTATTATTTAAATAAGCAATGTCATTTTTTTCTAATGCTTCGAGCTCTCTGGATCGCTGCTGTTGCTGTTCGTGTGAAAGTCTGGCGGAAGTGCTTCCTCTATCATTGCTGGTTCTAGACCTTCTGGTCCTAGCATCAGTTTCAGTTTCGCCACTGATGCTGCTGATTTTGCTTCCTTTTCCTCTTGCGTTATCTCTTGTTCTACTACTTCTGTCGGATCTCGTAGTATCACTACTGGATGAGGATTTATTATCAGATTCAAAAAGTTTTTCATTGTCATGTGTTTTCTCCGGATAGCCTGGATTGTTAACTATTAACTGAGCTCTTGCTCTTTCATAGTCTTTATTGCGTTGCCGATGCAACTCCTTGTCTGCATGATTTTTTGCTTCTCTTCTCATTTCAAAGGTTGCCTGGCTGGCTATCAATAACAGAACGGCCAGTGGATCGAATACAAATATTATTATTAATATTACCCATCTTACTGCTTGCTCTAAGATATCTTTGTCTGCTTCTCCGTAGATGAATTCTGCAAGATACTTAACTGGTCCTACTTCTGCTTCTAGTTTTCTATACTCCGTCTGTAAAGTATACTTGGTTTCTGTGAGTGTGTCAATTGTATTATTTGCTTCTATGATTTTTTGTTGCTGTTGTTCAATAATTTCTTGTACGCTTGCGTCTTTGCCTACTGTTAAACTATCACGTAGCCTTTGTATCAGTTCTTGACTAGCAACTATTTGTGCATCAGCGCCGGCTCTAATACGTGCAATTTCATCTCTTGCTGTTATAATAATAGGCGACTCAGTTGAGCGTACCGAATCAATCTTACCCAACATTGATACTTCACGATCTTTGAGTGCAGGAATCTGTGTTATGCGAATGTCGTTAACAACGTCTGCAAGGCGTGTACGCTCTGCGTCTACTTGCAATGTAGCGTCTTGACGTAGTTGTGACACATCTAGCTGAACCTGCGTTATACGTGCTCGTTGAGCTTCTGTCCATGCCACTAGTGCTTTACGTGTGTTCCCGCCAAATGCGCCATCAGGTTCAACTCCTATAATTGTTTGTCCTGCACGTACTTGATCACGCTCGCCGCTTTGTAGTTGATTGGTAACTCTGATAATCTCTGCTTGTAAATCGCTGATGCTTTTTAGCAGCGGATCTACAGCACTTGTGTCTGCACTTAGTGTACTAATTGTAGCCTCGTACTCTTTGGCACTTGCTTCGAGACGTAATACTTCTGCTTGTATATTTGTAAGTTGTTCTTCGTAGGGTTCGGTACGGGTTGCATCGTCTGTTCTTGCATTGCTGATAATACTATTTTGTTCTGCAATAGCAGGTTCGATGCGTGTGTATGCTGTGTCAATACGCTCCTGCTCTAGATTTATTTGTGCTTGTATTGCATCGTTGCCTGTGCCAACACTTGCTTCTGCTTCTTCAATGCGTTGCTCAGCTCTAGCAATAATTTCGTCTTGTCTGTCAAGTTCTGCTTCGATGCGTTCTAGTTGTGCAACACCTTCTTCGGCTGCGGCTGTTTGTTCAATATGTGCTTTACTTAGGAAGCCAAAAATACCCATGCTTGTAATAAACATTAGTATTACAACAGATATTGTTAGATAAGTCTTAAGCCACCAACTTGCTTGTTTCCAATATTTGTGTAACCAAACGGCGGTAACTAGCTTACCTATTTCTAATGCACTGCCCATAATAATAATGGGCAAGGCTGCTGCTGCAAAAATTGCTACTAAACCACTTACACTGTAGTAGATGGCAACGGCGCTGATAGACAGCGCCGTCAGTAGTACGAGTATTCCTAATATCATAGTGTATTTATGTTATTCCCAGCGGTAAAATATGTGCGCACCTATTCGCCCGACTAGTTGTAGTGTCGATGCCCACCGTGGATTAACATATGTAGCATGATAATGTGTTGCGCCTTCTGTAAGACCGCGGTACTTGCCGTTTTCAACTACATTCCACGCAAGAGTCTGTGCATCTACCCAAAGGTCTTCATTTTGTGGAGTATCTGCTCTGCCGTCGCAATACCAACTGAACTGACACTTGTTGCGGCGCATGTTGCCATTGGCATCTTGCAATCCTTGCTTGACTACTTCGCAGATTGTATCTGGATAACGTGAGTCATTAACACGATTGAGTACTACATCAGCAACGCCAGCTCTATCAGCTAAACTGCTTCCTCGAGCTTCGTAGTAGATGTTTAGTGCCATACAGCGTACTTCAGGAAATTCTTTGATTAGATCAAAGTCTTCTGCTAGTGCAGGAGAGGCTGCAAATAGCATTACTAGTGCTGCAATAAGTTTCTTCATTTTTTACCTCAATGATTGTTTTTGTTTATCGACGCATACTTGCAATATCTTTTGCATCGTCTTTTTTATCTGCGAAGATTGGTACCATGTTACTTTTATGCATGGTGGCGATCCCTAGCAACTGTCGTTCGCCGCTGTACACATTACGCTCTTTGGCAGAGCCGTGCCCAGCAACTTTGTTGCTAAGTTTAACTGTATCGTTAGTTGAATAGTCTGGAATTTTGTTGGTGTTTTGTGCTTTAGTTTTGCCAACACCCATGCTCTTAAGCCATCCTTCGTGATCTGATTGTGCTTTAGCCAGTTTCTTACTTTTACTTGGCTTCTGTTTACGATTGTAACGGGTTGTTGTAAGGCCTGGGCCCACCATTGACATTGTCATAAAAATAGTCCTGCTATTGTTTCTACATATACAATATAACAGGACTACCTTAGTATGTCAACCTTTGTTTATTAAATGTCTTTTGATAGCACGTTTGTCCGGTGGCATTTCTTTGCCAATCATGCTGTTCCTTACGTCAATAAACTTTTCATGGTATGCTATTCTTTCTAGTAGATACTCATACATCGGATCGTCTTTGTCTGTTTTTTTAAGTTGCGCTCGTATGTTTGTTAATCTTCCTGCAACCCATCCATTGACTTCGTTTATTGCGTGTCTACTAGTATTAAATGACATTACTTACCTTTCATTTTTTCTACTGCTGCATCGTATGCTTTTTTACTTACCAAGCCTTCAGTTAGCAAGCGTTCTCTATTGACTGCATGTGCTGCTTGAGTCTCTTCTTTTGATCCACCGAAGTAAGGAACACAATGTCCTTCTTCTGTCATGATCTCAGTTACTTTCTTCATTTCGCCATTATAGTCTACTTTGAAGTCTCCTAAGATACGTCCGAACTTGCCTTTCATATCTTCACCATGCTTATCTTCAGTAGTAATAAGTTTACCACCATGTTTCATAAGTTCTTTTAGTCGTGCTTTGGCTGCTTCGCCAAACAAGTCTTCTACTCTATCACTTGTGCGTGACTCAGGAGTATCGATGCCCATGATGCGTACACGCTCGTCTTTTAGACAAACGCCAAATCCTAGATCGATATCTACATCTACAGTATCTCCGTCGACTACTTTAATGACTACTACGTCATACTCGTTATTTTGCATTGTTATGCCCTCTCTAAATAATGTGCCCATATTATTTAGCCGTAAAAAAAGAGCCCTAAGGCTCTTAATTTAGTTTATGTGTTTAACTTAGAAGTTAAATGATAGACTTGCTGTTGGTGTTAAGTCTTCTGCATCTACATCATAGTTAGCACCTGCTGCAAATGTTGCACCAGCTACATCCATTGTGTACTCACCACCAATGTTTTGTAGTGCGTCTGTGTCGTCACCGTTTAGGTATGCTGTTAAGCCACCTGTTGTTGCAACTGCTTCAAAGCCAAATACTTCTGCATCTACATCATAAGTCATTGCACCACCTAGTGCTGCTACGCCAAGATCAAGTCCACTAACGCCTGCACCTAGTACAGTGTTTTCACTGTCCAAGTTGTAGTCTGCTGCTGCTGTTACGTCAAGACCTGCTACACCCATTGTGTATGCACCTTGTACATTACTGATATCAGTGATGTCTGTGTTCCAGTCTGTGAAGCCTAGTGCTACGCTTGCGCTGCCTGCGGTTACTGCTACTGATTCAGTCATTACTGGTGCTGCAAGTGTTTGCTCGCCTTCTGCACCTGGCATTACACCATTGTCTGTGCCCATTGCTACGCCTAGTCCGCCTACAGTTGTACCAACTGTCCAGTCAGCAAGTGATCCGTTGCCTGCTTCATCAACTTCGAAGTCTAGGTCAACTGTTGCAAGACCTTGCACATCAATGCCCAAGTCTAGGCCAAATGTTCCGCCATAGTTGTTGTTTGTTGTTTCAGCAAAGTCAAGTGATAGTTCACCTGATAGTACTGGACCCATTACTGGAGTCTGTGTTTTTGTTACAGTGTCTTCTGCTTGTGCTGCACCAGCAATTGCCAATGCTGCGATTGTTGTAATAAATACATTACGCATATTTTAGTTCCTTTTTTAATATGTATACATAGTGAGGGGCAAGTTCAACGCTTGCCCCTCCACTCTAATAGTTATAACATTTATTTGCACTTTGTCTATTAGTTTGATGATAATTGACGGATATTTGCTAAAACTGTTTATAAAGTGTTGTTTTCTTGCAACAAGTTAGTTGTTCAACCAGTTTATAAACTCAGCGGCACCATCATTGACATTCTCTTGCCATGTTGTAGCTGCATTTTCATCAGCAAAGTCACTGGCGTATTTGATACAAGTAAACTCTGCTTTAAAATGCTTGCAAACTTTAGCTATTGCATACGCTTCCATATCAACTAAGTCAGTTAACAACTCTGGAGTACTAGTAACAAAGTTATCGCCTGTGCTCAATGTAATATTGCTGTTGCTTACTACAATCTCAGCATTTAAATCACCATCTTCAAACGGAGTAGAGCCTAGTGGTGCTTGAGGACGAGCATCCATATCACGTTGATACACTGTACCTACTTCTAACAGTTGTCCTGCTAGTTCAGGCTTTAATGTTCCTGCTGTTCCGTAATTGATTATTTTAGCATGATTGGCATTAGCCAGTATACTTGTGGCAGCAATAGCTGCATTAACTTTGCCAACACCTGTGTATATTATTTCGTATTTTCTTGCTGTGTTTTCATAAAAAAATGAACGAGGAAGTTCTGCTTCTAATGCTACTAATACATATATCATAACCTATCCGCCGCCTTGGAATCTGCCATCTTTGGGCGTGTACCAGACTTTTTGATGATGTATACGACCTAATAGATCTCGCATCTCATCGATCTCTTCTTGGAGCTCTGCAGCATATACACTATCAGGATCCATTGCTACACTTATACCTCGCCTTGATATTTTACCTTGTAGAGCACGTTCAATAAGTTCAATGTCTCTTACTGTAAGTTCAAAGTTGTTGTTTGGTTTCATTTTAATAACTCTGTGCTAGGCGCCACATCAAATACTCTTTCGATTCGATTGGCGGGTACTTTGCTGATTCACCTTTGCGTAGGTTGAATACTTGTGTGCCTGGTGTAGGATCTACAAAATGCGGCATACTGTAACGCTGTTGATGTATATGACTATTGACTACACGATGTTTAGTACTTTTAAAATAATCGTTAGTCCAACGCTGTAGTAGGTCGCCAATATTACAAACAACACCATCGTCCGCATAGGGTACTGCATGCCAAGTGCCATTAAGGTCTTGAACTTCGAGTCCTGGTACATCGTTAATTTGCCAAAGTAAAGTAATAGTACCGTAGTCACTGTGTTCTCCTATTCGCATTTGCTTGTCTTCAACTACTCCTTTATATGCTGGATAATGAATAACCCTTGTGGTGTTAAACGGTTGCATATGAGAATCTACAAGTGTAGTGCCGCTGTCTAAAATAGTATCAAACTTACTTAGTATTCGCATAGTAAGTTTATCAGCAATATCTATACTTTGAAGTGCAGTTGTTTTAAATCCATTTAGTTCAGTAGGCCAAAGGTCTTCTGGCATACGTGTATTATTATAGTTAAAACTTTCTTTAATATCCTTAGGTGCTGTAGGGTCTACGTTTTCGTCACCTACCATACTGTAACCTAAGTTAGTATCTGCGTTATAAGGATAGTTTTGCTTTACATCCATTGGCAGTTCAAAGAACGCTTTCATTTGTTCTTGCCAACTTTTCATATCACCTTGCTCTACTGTATTTAGAGCATTTGTGAACACTGCGAAGCCTACTGTTGTGTAGGCTTCGTCAATGCGATCTAAAGCGTCTGATGCTTGTAAATCAATTACTGGAATCATTAACCAGGTACCTGTGATGTAATGCCTTCAACATAAAACATCATAGTGTCTAGTTGCTGTCTTGTTGCTACTTCGCCTTCAGCAAGCCACGGTGTTCCGTCTTGCTTGTTAATTGGACCTGTAAATCCAAACAACTCGCCTGCGCTAATAGCATCTTTTACACGCTGTGCTTCTGCTTGTACATTAGCTGGCATGTTAGCAAATGGTGCCATTTGTACAGCGTCTTCGTTCATGTGTCCAAAGTAATCACCTGTTTCCCATGTACCGTCTAGCACTTGTCCTACTTTCCTAATATAGTAAGGACCCCAATTGTCAATAGTTGCTGTCAATTGTGCATTAGGAGCAAACTTCATTTGATCACTTGCTTGACCAAATCCAAGTACACCAGCTTCTTCTGCCGCTTGTAGTGGAGCAGGTGAATCGGTGTGTTGTGCTACAATGTCACAACCCTGTTGAATCATTGCTACTGCCGCATCTTTTTCTTTGCCTGGATCATACCATGTGTACACCCAAGTAATTTTTAGGTCTACATCTGGGTTCATTTTCTTTGCACCTAGATAGAATGTGTTGATTTCACGCATAACTTCTGGAATTGGGAATGAAGCAATATAACAAATTGTATTTGTTTTTGTCATCATACCAGCAATAATGCCTTGTACGTGTCTTGCTTGATATAGTTTTAAGCCATAGTTGGCAGCATTTTCTGATTGCTTATAACCTGTAGCATGTTCAAACTTTACGTCTGGAAACTTCTTTGCTACAGACATCAGCGGATCCATATATCCAAATGATGTAGCAAAAATAATATCATTGCCTTGTAGTGCTAGTTGTGTCATTACACGTTCAGCATCAGCGCCTTCTGGTACACTTTCAACAAATGTAGTTTCTACTCTGTCACCAAATGCTTCTTCCACTTGCTGACGACCAATGTCGTGACGATAAGTCCAACCGTGGTCTCCTGTTGGGCCGACGTAAACGAAGGCCGCTTTTACTTTATCTTTTGGTTCATCAGCACTTGCTGACATTGACATGCCGTAAGACCCCACCAATAATACTGATGCGGCTAATAATTTAAATAGTTTCATTAAGTTTTCCTTTGTATGTGATGGACGTTCTTTAACCTATGCTTCATCCAAATAGTGGGTCCGTTCTGTTGCTAGGTGGAACCCATACCCCGGAAGCCTAGTTAGGCTGCCATTGCCATTTCTGGCGCTCTATTTGCGTTTGCATTTAGAAAGTTTGTTCGCGGTAACGGCGCTTACATCCCGGTAACTCCACTAACCCTATTAAACACCTGTCGATCCTATTTCGACCCCATCAAATACACTCTAAGCCGCTTGTGAGGCTTTGTTTAACTACCGATAATAGTAGCACTTAGAGTGCATTTGGTGGAGTCGCCGGGTACCGCCCCCGGGTCCAGAATGTCGTTTGAATTGCTTCAACGTTACAATACTATTTATACACTAGTATTAGGTGTTTGTCAACTTCATTTTTGCTTCGTATTCGTTATATGCTGCAACACGTTCTGCTCGTGTTTGCCCGCGTTCATAAAAATACGGATCAATATTAAGATTTCGGGCTTGCTCGATTGCTGCTTCTTTTGACTTTGACGTTGTTATTGTGGCTCCATTAATGTCGCCTGCTCGAATACGCCACACTAGTTCGCCTTTACGATTAGTGTCTTCGTATACCTTATAATCGTTTCTCATGTGCGCTTTCATATTCTTTATCCTTATTACAAGTATATTTATACACTAATTTTTAGTGCTTGTCAAGTATTTTTAAAACATTAACAATATTTTTATCTAAATATTTTTCATATCTTTGGTTTCTACTTTGATCAAACAATATTGTTTCTTGATATAACTTTTTTGTGTTTCCTATATTATTATGTA
>Ga0209716_1001416_pt1 | contig 18134 bp, 10 predicted proteins | sample COGITO_mtgs_1205_FD_184811 | JGI IMG/M metagenome (GOLD analysis project Ga0209716, IMG submission 184811) | Pelagic marine microbial communities from North Sea - COGITO_mtgs_120531 (SPAdes) (version 2) | ecosystem: Environmental > Aquatic > Marine > Epipelagic ...
TAAAACAGATGGAGCTAGATTCAAAAAAAGAAATTGAACTCCAGAAACCACCATCTAATCCAGAGCCTAAAAAAGGTTTTGAATCAAGCGGTAATGATGTTTTAGGTGGAATAGATTTAAGTAGATTTGAACCTAGATAAAAATTATTAACTATTATATATTATTAAATTATGAGTGAATGGAAAATTAAAGGCGCTGTTGAAGGTGAAGAAACTAAATCAGCGCAAGAACAAGAACAAGCTGTGCTTGACAATGCTGTAGAAAAGGGTGATATTGCACCAGAAGCAGCTGGACAGGAAACAGATGATGTACCTAAAATTAACTTAGACGAACTAAATAAACCAAAAGATGCCGTTCAAGAGCGAAAAACAGAGGAGGTTTCTGTGGAAGATGAAACCGGAGATAGCAAAGAAGTGGTCGAAGAAGTACAAGAGCAAGCTAAAACCGAAGAAGCAGAAGAAAAAAACTCGCCGCTAGAGCTTGTTAACGAAGATGATGTTGAAGAGGTAAAATCAGAAAAGCCTAAAGTTGATGAAAACGCAGCTAAGGTTAATGAGCAACCTCAACAACTAAAAGTTGAATTACCAGAAAACGTTGATAAACTTTTAACGTTTATGGAAGAAACTGGTGGAACTTTAGAAGACTACGTTAATTTAAATCGTGATATTTCAGCTTATGATGATGGGCAAGTATTACGTGAATATTATAAACAAGCAAAACCTTGGGATAGTCAAGATATAAACGAATATATGGAAGACCAGTTTTCGTTTGACGAAGATGACGACCCAAGAGAAATACGCTCGAAGAAAAGAGCATTTAAAGAAGAATTATTTAATGCAAGAAAGTTCTTAGAAGGAAATAAAGAGAAATATTATGCTGATCTCAAGTTGAGAAAGCAACAAGATATTCCTCAGGAGTACCAAGAGGCTTTTGCGTATTATAATGAAGCTCAACAAGGAGTTGAATTGAATAAACAACAAACTAAAACTTTTTTACAAAAAACAGATAATGTATTTGGTGAAAACTTTAAAGGTTTTGATTTCCAAGTTGGAGACAATAAATACCGATATAAAGTTAATAACGTTGCAGACACAAAAAAGCAACAATCAGATATTAACAATTTTGTATCAAAGTTTATAGGTGATGATGGACAACTTAGTGACGCTAAGGGATACCATAAAGCTTTATTTACAGCAAGTAATGCTGATAAGTTGGCAGAACATTTTTATGAGCAAGGCCGTGCCGATGCTCTTCGCACATCCGCTAAGGAGGCTAAAAATATTAATATGGATCCTAGAAAAGAAGGCGTTATTAAAACAAATACTGGACAAAAGTTTAAAGTTGTTACAGGAGATTCAAGTTCTAAGTTGAGAATGAAACTAAAACAATAACTTAAAAATTTATTACAATGGCTTTAACAACTGGCATTGAAAATTTACAACCCTCACAAACTAAAGGGTCTTTATTTCAAAACAATTACATTACAGACTTTGATTTTACAAAGCAATTTTTACCTGATGTATACGAAAAAGAAGCTGAGATTTACGGAAATCGTTCTATCTCTTCTTTCTTACGTATGGTATCAGCTGAAATGCCTTCTACATCTGACGAAATTCGTTGGGTAGAGCAAGGGCGTTTACACACACGTTACGAAGATATTGCTATTGCAGGTAACGTATTTACAGTTACTTTACCAGCTGGCGTAGATACAGCTTCTGCTCCTGCTATTCGTGTAGGACAAACAATTATGGTGCAAGGCGTTACAGCAGCAAATGCTCCTGTTGGACCAGTACTCAAAGGTGTTGTTACTGTAGCAGGCGCTAATACATCTGCATCTACAGGAACTTTCACTGCTGTATGTTATACTGCTGCTGACTGGACTGGATTAACTCTAGGTAACGGAGCTACTGCTGTAGTTTACGGTTCTGAGTTTGCTAAAGGTTCTGCTGGAATGACTGGATCTATTGATGCTGACTACAGCTCTTACACTAACAAGCCAATTATCTTAAAAGATAACTATCAAATCAACGGATCTGACACTGCTCAGATTGGATGGATTGAAGTAACTTCTGAAAATGGAGCTTCTGGATACTTATGGTACTTAAAGTCTGAGCACGAAACTCGCTTACGATTTGAAGACTACCTAGAAATGTCTATGGTTGAGTCAGTTAAGAAAGGTGCTGGATCTACTTTAGGTGCTGGTTATACTGGTTCTGAAGGATTCTTTGCAGCTTTAGAAGCTCGTGGAAATGTATTTGAAGATTTATCTTCTGATACTGATCTTTCTGACTTTGACGTTATCTTAAAGCAATTAGATAAAAATGGTTCAATTGAAGAAAACATGATTTATGCTAATCGTGCATTATCTTTATCTATTGATGATGGATTAGCTGCTAAAAATTCTTATGGTGCTGGTGGAACTTCTTACGGGGTATTCAACAACTCTGAGGATATGGCGCTAAACTTAGGCTTCTCTGGTTTCCGTCGTGGATCTTATGACTTTTATAAGACTGACTGGAAATACTTAAACGACTTTGCAACAAGAGGTGGTTTTGGAGATGTTGAAGGAGCGATCATCCCTGCTGGTACTTCTACTGTGTACGATCAAGATCTTGGTAAAAACATCAAGCGTCCATTCTTACACGTACGTTACCGTTCGTCTGAAACAGATGATAGAAAAATGAAAACTTGGATTACAGGATCCGTTGGAGGTGCTTACACTTCTGATGTTGACGAAATGAAAGTTAATTTCTTATCTGAAAGATGTTTGATTACGCAAGGAGCTAATAACTTCTTCTTATTGAAAAAAGCTTAATAGCTTATAATTAATATAGCCCCTGTTCCGGCAGGGGTTATTTTATCTTATTAAATTATATTATGAAAAATTGGGAAATTAAAGACAGGACATATGTCTTAAAAAACGGAATGTCTCCGTTAACTTATAAAATTAAAAGTTCAAACATTCTTTGGTTTGATGAAAAAGCAGGAGTTAATAAAGAAATTAGATATGCTACTAACCAAAGATCACTATTTGTAGAAGAGCAAGACGGGTTTGCTAAAATGGAACATATTATATTTTCAGATGGTTCTCTTTTTGTACCTAGAAATCAACCTTTATTACAACAACTTTTATCTATTTATCACCCAGGTAAAGATATTAAGTTTGAAGAAGTTGATTATGCTAAAGAAGCAATAGATGATATTGATATAATTGAACTAGAGCTAGAAGCTTTAAAGCTAGTTCAGGATTTAGATATTGAACATTTAGAAGCTATACTAAGAACAGAGATAGGGTCTGAAGTTACATCAATGTCTTCTAAAGAAATTAAGCGGGACTGTTACATGTTTGCTAGAAACGAACCAAAGCTATTTATGGACGTTGCTAATGACGAAGATATTAAACTTCGTAACTTAGCTAATCGATGCGTAGAAGACGGTATCGTTAAGCTAACAGATGACAACACAGTATTTAAATGGTCAACTAATAGTAAGAAAATTATGACAGTACCATTTGATGAACACCCATATGCAGCGTTTGCACGATTCTTAAAAACAGATGAAGGAGTGGACGTTATGAAAGCTATCGAAAAGAAACTTTCATAAAACAATAGGTTATGATTATTCGGTTAATCATAACCAACTAATAAATAAATAAAACTAATGGTAAGCATAGACAACGTTTATAAAACAGTATTAAACATACTGAATAAAGAAAATAGAGGTTACATAGTGCCAGAGGAGTTCAACACTCTAGCTACACAAGCTCAGAATGAAATTTTTGAGGGTTACTTTTCTTTTAGAAACTATGTTGTTTCTAATGATTCTGACTATTCAGACATAAAGAAAAACGTAGAAGAGAAGATAGCTTTATTTGAGAACGAGGAAACAATAAGTGCGGGTACTTTTACCAACGCGGAAGGTAATACAACTTCTAGTTATTATGCTTACCCCGGTAATTTTTATAGACTAGGTTCTGTAGCGGCAAATGCTATACACGTAGAAGAAATATCTAATAAAGATCTTTTATACGTTAATAGAGCGCCGCTAACGAAACCTACTATAAATAACCCAGTGCACGTAAGGCATGAAGGGGGTGTTGTAATTTACCCAACAACAGGTATATCTAGCATTAATATTAGTTACGTAAGAAAACCAGCTGTACCAAATTGGGTAGGTACATCAGTAGCTGGACAAATAATAGCAACACCAGCTAATGCTTTGTATAAAAACTTTGAGTTGCACCCTTCAGAAGAACACGAGCTTGTAGTAAAAATACTAGCTTATGCAGGAATAATTATAAAAGCTGCAGATGTAACACAAGCTGCGGCAGCTAAAGATCAACAAATAACTCAATCTGAACGATAATGGCAGAATCAAGAAAAGTATATACTAATCAAGCGTATTTCGCAAATTTTGAAAATGATGCGGCAAATACACCGGCTGATTTTAAAGGCTTAGGTTATTATCGCAGAACAAGTTTAGAAGATGTTATAAACAACTTTATTGTTGCATATATAGGTGAAGACAAAGCTTTAGCTAAAGTTCCAAGGTACGAGGTTGATTTTTGGGCGCAGCGTGGTCTACAAGAATTTAATTATGATATATTGCATTCTGAAAAAAGTATTGAAATAGAACTTAATGATGCTTTAACGTTTCCATTACCTCAAGACTACGTTAATATTACCAGTTTGTCTATTGTTGATAGTGATGGTCATAAGCATGCTTTATTACCTCAGAGAAAATCAAACAATCCTAGGGCTATACTTCAAGATTCTGATTTTACTTTTCTATATGATGTAAATGGAGAGCTACAACAAGCAGCAGAATCTACAACAACCGATAGGTTCCAAACAAGTCCAAATGTTACAGGCATTACTCAAGATCACTATAAAACTAACTATAATGATAATGATGATTTTAAGCGATATGGAAGTAATCCTGAGGACATGAATACCAGCGGTTCTTATTTTATAGATTATTCTGACGGTATAATATATTTTGGTGGAAGTTTTGGAAATAGAAATAGCAATTTGATTGTTTTAGACTATATTTCTGACGGCTTATCTGAAAACGGAGACTTATCTAAGGTTTTTATACCAAAGCTCGCTGAGGATGCTTTATATGCTTATATACTTTATAATTTAAGTAAAGTAAGACCAGCAAGCGCACAACTTGTTCCTTTATATAAAAAAGAAGCAAGTGCAAAAATGCGTAATACAAAAATAAGATTAACAGATTATAGCTCTAAAAATTTAGCTCAAGTTTTAAGAGGTAAAGCAAAATGGATTAAGCATTAAATATATACTTTTTATGGTATTTATGCAATATATATTATATAAATATAATATATATTCAGCAATATAGCTTTTTAATCACAAATAAATCAAATGGCAGAAAGTAAACGAATATTTAATCAAGCTAAAATAGACAGAGACTTAGACTCTAGGATGTTGCCTCCAGGTGTTTACAGAGATGGTCTTAATGTAAATGTAGGAGAGTCTGAAAGCGGGGATGTAGGAGCTGTTGAAAATCTTAAAGGTAATGAAGAAATTACCGGACAGACTAGTATAGAAGGCACTACTATAGGTTCTGTTAGAGACCCTAATAATAATAGAGTCTATTGGTTTAATAAAGGCACTAATCACGATACTATATATGAGTATGATGAAAGCACTGGTGCTATTAAAACTATTTTAAAAGACAGCACTAGCAGAGATAAAATAAAACCTAAGTGTGCACCTGAATTAAGAGCTTTTTTAAACCCTCTAACAAGTGATGATAACAATCGTCCGCCCAACCCTATTATATTTACAACTCCTGTGGGAGGGTGTACCACACCAGGCCAATTTAACTATGATCCGAACGCTGAGTATGATGACGGTTCTTGTGTACCTATAGCTTATGGGTGTACAAACCCCGCCGCTAGTAACTATGATCCGTCAGCCAATACAGACGATGGTAGTTGTGTAACAACAAGTTTAAGTTTAACTCTATCGGGAGCTAGCTCAGCCACAAACGGTTCTAATGTAAACGTTACTTCAAACGTCAGTGGAGCGCTGGGAAGTATTTCTTATGCGTGGTCTGATGGTACCACTGCTAGTAATAATATTTATACTGGATCAAGTACTACAGTAACTAAAACATTGACTATTACTGATGCTGGAAGGACCGCTCCAAATAATACAGCTCAAGCTTCAAAAAACGTTACATTTACAGCGGCTACCCCTCAAAATTATACACTAACAGGAAGCACTACAGATAATACAGGCAGTAATATTTCTGCAAGTGGAAGCACATCATATCCTGGAACAGCAGGAACGCCTGTTAGTATATCGTTTATTTCTACAGCCGCTTTAACAAATGGTTATGAATGGGTTACAGCACCAACAGCTAGCGTAACTAGCTTGCCTTCGGGGGTAACTGATTCTAGTGTTTCGGGCGGTAGCAGTGGCACTACCGGTAATGCTTCAGTAACAATTAGTGGTACATGGACTCCTTCGTCTAGCCCAAATATTGTGGTTGCATGGTCTGGTGGTACAGCTCAAGTGATACCATCACCTTTAAGTGTGTCACTTACTGGAGGTGGAACAACAGGTAATACAGCTAACTCTAATGTATCAATAGGATCATCTGTAAGCGGAGGAACATCACCTTATACGTATGCTTGGAATGATGGTAGCACTGGAACCAGCACTACTGTAACAGGAGATGGCGTTACAATTAGCACTTCCTTAACAGTAACTGATTCAGCTAGTAATACAGCTAGTGCACAAACAACAACTGGATTTGACTCTTCAACTCCAGCTTGTAATAACTACCAGATTACATACAATGGAAATAATTTGCAGTTAAATTACACTAACTGTACAACTGGTAATGCGGCTATTTATAATCTTAGTAATACAAATGGGGCTACTAGTGTAATTACTATGCAATCCCGCACAACTCCAACTCAAGCTAGTGGAGGAAGTGGATCTATATATAATATACAACAAGTGTAATATGGTAACAATTTATAAGAAAAAAAATTCAACAGTACCAGCAGTTTTAACAGCTTACGTTTACGATGGAGCTGTAGAAATACATTCTACGCATAGGTTAGCTTCTTGTATAAGTTATAAGTGGTTTTATGATGATTTAATGGGAGGTGGTGCTGTTGAAATATCTGGCGCTACTTCTAAAACATATACAGTTGATTTAACTCAAGTTTCTAATTCTGGTGAATTTTATTGTGAGGTAGAAATAGGTGCAACAGGCTGTAGTGATCAAACTACAGAACGTAAAAGGGTTTCTATAATTGAATGTTTATTTCAAACAGAAAGAGTTTTTAATGCAACTAATGCTACTGCACAAGTTGCTGTAAACGCTCCACATTATGAATCTCCTATTTTTAACAACGAAGGAAACAGCTGGATTACTGCAAACGGAAACGTTACAAATAGCTGCACAAATAATGTTTGTACATTTACTCAGAATCTTGTATTAACAGATCAATTAGCTTCAGCTAATTCAGCAAGGAAAGGACAGGTTACATTAACAACAGGTACTCATATTTGTTTTTTTAATATAGGGCAAGACTACATTAGAGATGTAGCGGGTGATGGAGAACTTACAGATGCACCTAATGGTCCAATAATTTCTTTATCTCAACCTATGACCGTACTAGTAGGCACAGAAGCAAAAGTTGTGCCGTCTGTTAATTATGTACCTCCGCAATCAGATCTTTCTAATTTACAAGTTACTTGGACTGCTGATGATAATATTGCCTTTGGGACTTACGACATACTTGGAGTGCGATTAACAAGGTCTGTTGCAAAAACCGTAAAAGTAACAGGTACAGTTACCGATTCAGTAACTAGTCAATCAGCATCAGCTTCTGTTGATGTAGTTTTTGCAGACCCTCAAAGTATACCAACTGTATTTACTGGGGGAACTTATGATACACAAGGAAATGGGCCTACACTAACGTGGCTTAATACATTACCCACATATTTTAATCCAAATTCTGTAAACGCAAAAAGAGCTACTACTTTTGGCGTTGGAGTTGGTGGTGGTGGTAATTGGACCTTTACAATTGAAGTGTGGCCATGGGGGCTTAATGCAATAGAACCAAAGCATGACAGGGATGTTATTGTTAGTTTTTTAAAAACTGGTTATAACTATGGGGAAACAGTCGGACCTGATTCAGCGTGGGAAGCTCTAGACGGGGAAGATGTTTTCATTGTACCCGCTGGCTCGGGAGGCGCACCTGCTTCAAAAACATTTGAATTTAGTGGGATAGGTGATTTTAGCACATGGATTACTTTAAACAATACCCAAGATACATTTAATGGTATTACCTATAATCAAGGTGGAGCTGGGTCAACAGAATTACATGACGACATGGACATCTTTGTACAAATTAAAATAGCAACAAACGACAATTAATGGGAGTTTTAAATTTTTCAACAGACAATCTAATTACTGGAGTTAACATAATTGACGGAAACCTTTATTGGACCGACAACCTTAACGAACCCAAGAAGCTTGAAATTGATAGGTTTAGAGATTATGACCATTCAACGCTTTCCACCAATATAAGGGGCGAACAATTTAATGAATCGGATATTACGGTTATTAGAATGCACCCTTGGAAACCAATAACATTAGAGCTTGAAGAATATAACCCAACTGATGCGGAAAGGCTTCTTAAACCCAATCCTCCTTTTGAAAAAATATTTCCAAGATTTAGTTATAGATGGAAATTTGAAGATGGTCAATATAGCCCATACGCTCCTTTTACCCAAGCGGCATTTATTCCAAAAAGCAGGACTCTAACAGGGTACGCACACTGGGACAGTACTATTGCATACAACCAAAACGCTGTGGTTAATTTTGAAGGTGAGGCTTTTAAAGCTAACGCATATATACCACAACCGACTGCGGGTAATGTTAATCCACAACCGACAAATTCTTCAGCATGGGATTTTGAAGGCAGTGCGGTTTATTCTAGCGATGATGCTAACTATATAGAGGGATATAATACCACTATGTTTAATAATGTTGGTAAAATAAATTTAAACGATATACCTAGAGGACCTAGAGACGTTGTAGCTGTTGACTTGTTATACACTGAATCAATTAGCTCTACAATATATGTTTTAGAAACAATAGACATACCATTACAACATAGAGGTAAAGATTTTATAATAGGAACTAATTATTTTGACGACACCACAAACGGTAGAGTAGGTGGTACCGGGGAACCCAGGTATCCGCAAGATTATTCTTTATTACCACTAAGGTATCAGTTGTCTGCTAGAAAGATATACAGCGCTTTACCAGCTAATCAACTTAGTAGACCTTATGATGAAGTACCCCGTATAGCTAAAGCTCAAGAAATAACTGCTAATAGATTAATTTATGGTAATTATGAAATTGGGTTCGACCAACCTGATAGTTTAAATATAACTTCTTCTTTTATTTCTGCAGGGGCTGGGGATGGGCTTAATGTAAAAGGAAATAGATCATATGAAATAGGTGTTGCATATATCGATGCCTACGGTAGGCAAGGCGCAATGCTTCAAGCTGGATCTATTACAAACACCGACGGGAGTATTGATGAAGCTATACCGTTGTCATCAAGCTTTAATCAAGCAACCAGACAACAAATACAAGCAACTATAACATCTAAAGCCCCATACTGGGCAGATCGATATAGGTATTACATTAAAGATCCATCTACAGATTTTCACAGCTTAATAAGTTATAATATTTATAACGATGGAGGTCCGGATGATACTAATAGTGAATTTGTATGGGTAGAATTTCAATCAACAGATAGAAATAAAATTCAAGAAGCCAGCGATTCAACTCAAGGTACTGTTCTTATTTTACGTAGAGATAACGATAATATAGCTCCTGATAAAAATAGATTTTTAGTTCAAGATATTCAAAATGAAGCTCCAGAAGATGTAAAAATACAATCTAAAGAAACTATTAGTAATACCGTTTTATTCAAAAAAAGCACAACGGGAGAAGATAATAACACCAGGATATCTTCAGAAAACAACACATTTTCGGGTATTAGCACTGGCGATAGAGAACTGTTATATACGACAGATAACGATCGCCAAAACTCAGTTCAAGTATTTGTAAAAACAATACAGCCTGCCATAAACAGCTTTATTGAGGCTTATCAACCAGAAGATGTAGCTTTTAAACAACCTTTAATAGATTTTGGCGAGCCTGCTTTTCAAGTTGCTGGTACCCCAGCTACTGTTGATATGAGTAAGTTAACTTCAGCGTTGTATCTTAGGTTTAGAAAAACAAATGACGTTTATGTAGGGGAAGATCAATACGTCAAAGTATTACAAATTTCTAATGAAGTTAATGCTGGAGGACACCAAACTCAAAGTTTAATAACCTCTAGTAATTTTACTAAGGCGATTCAATTTACACTTGGAGAAAGGTATACATATACAAGAGAAAATGGGTTGGAGCCTGTAACAGCAATTGGCCCTACAGGGGAAGCTGAGCAAGCTTTAGGAATGCCCTCTCCAGCAATAAATAACACTTATGAGAAAATTAGGTTTGAATTGTATGCTAGCGAAGCTACAGAAGAATCTATTGAAAGATTATCCGGTAAGTTTTTTGTAAAAACATCTAGAAAAAATTTAAAGTCAAAACAATCTTTATTTTCTTTTGATGGTAAATTAGATCAACTAAGCCAAGTTTGGTTTGAAACTGAACCAGTTGTAGAAGAATCTAACTTAGATTTATTTTGGGAAGTTTCAGATACATTCTGTGTTTGCACAGAGCATGGTTGTCCTAATAATATACCGTGGTTTAATTCAGTAGCAGAGGTTAATAGTGATGGTGTTTACTTAGAAACCACAAGGCTTTTTAATAAATTTAACACAGTACAATTAGTTAACGGTGTCAAAGTGAATGTGCCTACTGATAAAAACGCAGTTATAAAAAGACCGTATGGTTTAACGTGGTCCGGTATTTACAACGGAAGAACCGACACTAATAGATTAAATCAATTTATAACAGCTGACGGAATTACAAAAGAGTTAGAGCCCAATTATGGTAGTTTACAACTACTGCACACACGTGATACAAACCTTATAGCTGCTTGTGAAGATAAAATATTTAAAATACTAGCAGATAAAGATTTACTTTACAACGCAGACGGCGGGGGTAACATAAGTGCTTCTAATAGAGTTTTAGGGCAAACTACACCATTTATAGGTGAGTATGGTATATCAAAAAATCCTGAATCTTTTGCGAGTTACGGAAGTAGCTTTTGGATTACTGATGCAAATAGGGGTGTTGTTTTACAGGTTACTCCTGCTAACGGGCAGATATTTGAAATTAGCTCTGCTGGTATGAAAGATCATTTTAGAGATCGATTACACTCTGCTGATAGATTAATAGGAGCTTATGATGACTATTCTAATGCGTATGTTTTATCTATGCAAGGATATAATCAAAACGACCCTATGATTGACCTAGAAGGAGCAATTAACGCAGAGACATCAAGCATAACATGGAAATACGAGCCTGCTCGACAAGGGTGGACTAGTAGGGTTTCTTTTATACCCGAAAGTGGGTTATCAATGAACAATAAGTTTTACACTTATAAAGGTGGTAAAATATTCTTACATAACTCTAACAGCGTACCTAGAAATCATTTTTATAACTTACCCTCTACAACTGATCCTAATGAAACGTCAGGAATATCATTAGCTGGAGATCCATTGTTATTTGTAGATAATAATTCTGGACAACCTGCCGGAGATTTTGTTGCTGGTTTACATAGTGGAGGAACTAACGCGGGTGTATCTAGTATTAACTTATCAACAGCCACAGCAGCTACAGTTAATCACTTTACTTTAAACTTTGGTACACAGGCTCGCGCTGATGCGTGGAGAACTAGTGTTGGTTGGCCAGCTTCTGCTGCAACTCAATCAACCCAACAAAGTTTATCTAGCCCTGTAACCTTTACTTTTACATTTGGTAGTGGTAAAACAATAACAGTAACACAGCCAGCAGGAAACATCGGGTGTAATTACCAAGCTAAAATAACAATAGGTAATCCATATCCATATGGTCCATTTACTCAAACAGGTCAAGACCCTGCGTATTCAAATGGGTCTGGCGTTATAACAGCTTGGAGTAATTGGCCAACAGCACCAACAGCGGGTACGGGTGATTATTTAAGTACTACAGAAGTAGGAGAAGTTCCGTTAGAAAATCCAACTTTAATACGTTCATCTTATGTTTCTGAAGTTGAAATAATTTTAAATGACAGCCCTTCGGCTTTAAAAGATTTTTTAACATTAAGTTATGAAGGAACGCCAGGTTGGGTTGCAACATCTATATATTCAGAAAGCGATGACCTAGTTATAACTAATACTTGGCCTTTTGTTAAAAAAGAAGATAAATATTTTGCGCCTATAGTTGGACAAATAAATACTTATGGTTCAACTGATTCAGGCTTAGGTAGTGTAACTGCTGATGATGGTTCTACTGTTTTTATAACAGGATCTCAAGATAAATCAGGTGTTAAAGGCTTTTATAACAAAGTAAGGCTTCAATATCCTTTACAGACTAAAGCAGAATTATTTTCTATAAATAGTGAAAATATATTATCATCAAATTAAATTACAGACTAAACTTAAAAATAAATAAATTATGGCATTACCACTTATGGGTATTATTGGGGGCGCTACACAAATAGCAGGGTCTCTTATAGGTAAAAAAGCACGTGATAGAGAAGCTGCAGCGGCAGCAGCTGAGTTACGAACTCAAAGGCAGGCGTTTAAAGATTTTAGATTTGAAAACCAATTTGCCAACATGGAAAACGTAATGGAGGACTTAACTATAAACCAGCAAGCTTCTCAATTCCAAGCTCAACAAACGGATGCAGCTCTTGGTCAAGGCTTAGATGCTATTGTTGCCAGCGGCGGAGGCGGGGGTGGTGCTCAAGCAATTGCAGCTGCAGCTTTACAATCTAAACAAGGTATTTCAGCTAATATAGCACAACAAGAAGCTAGAAATCAAATGTTAAGAGCACAGCAAGAGTCTCAATTACAATATAGAGAAGCTCAAGGAGCTGATGATTTACAGTTAAGAAATTACGATAGAACTCAGCAATTGTTAAATATGGCAGCAGGCAGAAACAAAGCGGCTATGGCTGCTAAGTCTGCAGCAACATCCGCTTTAGTAGGCGGTATTGGTAGTGCGATTGGTGGGATTGGAACCGCAGCGGTAGCTAACGGTGGTTTTGGCGAAGGATTTGGTAAAGCATTAACAACTAATATAGGTGGAATACCAAAATAAATTATGGCGTTAGGACAAGGAATACATGATATTTTAAAATACAAAGATATCGCAGAAGCAGGACAACCCCAGAGTTTAACTGGAGAAGCTTTAGTACAGTTAGGGGCTTTGTTCACTCAAATGGATTTTGATTTTAGTAAAGATGAAGATACACCAAAAATTGACGAAGGCCCGAAAAAAACAATTGCAGACGTTTCACCTAAAGGATTAGAATTTGAGCATGTAACTAACAGGAAAAATGCTAAAGACATTTTGGCTAATTGGTCGCCTACAGTGCTACCGCCAAAAAAAGTTTATACGCCTAAAGATGATAACAAAAAAGTTTATTTACCAAATACTATGGTTGGTGGTCTCCAGTGGGAGATTGGCAAAAATCAATTTTACGATAAAAGTGTTGTTGATAGACCTTTAACACCAAACGACGCGGGTGTCTCTACTACTAATATCCCTAAAGAACCAAGGTTGTCAGATGAAGACCTTAGAGCTCTTTTGGTTAATTTTAACAGAGGTAAGGTTACAAAAGCTCAAATACCCGCTTACGAAGACTATAAAGCTAACGGAAGAATTAATGAATCTCTTTTACCTGTAGCTCAACAACCTCAGGAACAACCCCAAAAACAAACTTTTACAAAAGAATATATTGAATCTCTTGAAAGAAATTTTTCTAAAGGTAAGTATAGTAAGACTGAAAAACCCGCTTACGATAATTATAAAGTTACTGGAAAAATTGATACATCTTTTTTCCGTTTCAAAGATAATAATCCTATAAAAAGATTACAGCAACATCATCCACAAATACTGGAAACTTTACAAGGTTTAAGATATAAACAACCAAGTGAAGTTGATTCACCTTTATTTAGAGCAGCTCATATAGCATCTTCACCTTTTGTTAAAACAGATGGAGTAGATTACCGCTATATGAAACGAGCTACAATGCCTGAATATGCTAAAGGCTCATTAGGCAGTGCTGCTGCGGAGGGATATAATTTAGTAATTGATAAGCGTAATTACGATCAAGCTGTAAAGAAAGATTACGAAACAGAGCTTGATGATGAAATGGGCGATCTAAATATAGAAGCTGATACTATAAATGAGCAGACTAGAAAAGACTACTTAGAACTTTCAATGAACAAGAAGCAGAAGTTTAATTCGTTATTTCAAGCTTATGCTAATAGTGAAATAAGCAAACTTGATTTTGAAAACGGAAAAGCAGCACTTGTTTCTGAATTAGATGCAGTGGCTGGAGCTCAAACAAATTTAACTAAGCTGCGCACGGATTATCTTGAAAACAAAGGAACATATCATATAGATGCCTCTAAGCCAGAAATAGTTGATTTTTATAATACATTAGAAAAAAATCCCGAAAGTTTTACTATGAAGACTATTGATAACATCGATTATTTTATAGGTTCAACAAGACAGGGTAAAGAAGTAAAAGTACCCACGTCAAAAATAGCTAATGGTACAGCTGGATTTAGACTCGTTGAAAAAGCAAGTATTACACCTGTTGTAGCAAGTGCTTTAAAAGCTGTTGGTACTTATAGTGAAGAAGGAATGACTGATTATGGTTTTGGGAAAAAATCAGCATCTCCAGAAAAAGCTAAAGAAATTGGGATGGCTAACATTAAAAATGCTTTAGCACAAGACGAAAGTAAATTGAGATCGTTCATGGCGTCAATATATGGGGTTGATCACGAAACATATAAAAACTTTATAGGTGACGATCCTACAGCTAATAGGGAAGAAATGCTTAATGATGCTGCGGACCATCTTTATGAAACACAAGTTAAACCTCAGTTTTTTCCAACACAACAAACGTCTAGAATAGATCCTAGCAAAGTAACCTTTGGGGGTAAAACACAAAGAGGATCTGTAGCAGAAAGAAATAGAGCTGCTAACGTAGCTAGATTAAATCAGATGGGTAATATAACACCTAGTAATTTCAACAACGTTGAGTCTGAAATAGATTTAACAAAGTACAGTTTAGTTGAACAAGAGGGTGCTTATTATGTAACCGATAAAAAAGGTAATGTGTTAACCCAACTTAATTTATCTAACCAACAAGACACAAAGTCTAAGCTACTTAACTTCATGAAAGGTGGTGGTGGTATTGGCCAAAAATCAAATCAAACTGAATCAGATCCTCTTGGAATAAATTAAAAAAAGTTTTTAATGGAACAACAAAAATATACTAAACAGCAATTTGCCTCTAAAATTAAAGAAAAGTATCCAGCATATGCCGAGATGGACGATAACACACTGGTTGATAAAATAACAACTAAATATCCCCAATATCTAGATCAGATAGAGGGGGGAAAGACAAACGCTGTTGCGGAGGAGACTGCAACTGTAGCAGCAGATCAACAAAGCGAGTTGGATTTGCAGTCGGAAAATGGTTCATCGGAGCAACAAGAAATTCCTGAAGTACCCACATGGCTTGAAAATACATTCGGGCAAGATACTTTTGGTGTAGACTTTGCTAGTGATATGTATCGCGCTGTAAAATCTGGATGGAGACAATCAAGTGCAGCAGGCGAAATAGCTGATGTATTTACAGGTGACCAATCAGACGAAGCTTTGAATACTATGCGTGAAAAAATGCAATATATTCAAGAAACTGCTCAATCTGAAGAAATGCAATCTTTTCAAAAAGCTGTTGGAAAATACAAAGAAGACGGAGATAGTGGCTTTTTAGCTGGTTTAAAAGCATTTGTTGAAAACCCGAGCATAGGTCCTGAGGTTATGCTTTCTTCTATGACTCAACTAGCAGGTACTGCTTTAGAAGGTGGCCCTGTTTCTGGTTTAGTTGCAGCAGGTGCTGGAGCTGGAGCAGCAATTGGAGGAATACCTACAGCGGGTATTGGAGCAATACCCGGCGCTGTTGCTGGAGCACAAGGTGCGTCAATGATGGCAATGGAAGCTCTTGGCACTTTTAGTGAACTTTTAAAAGAAAAAGTTGAGGAAAAAGGCGGTGAGTTTTCTAATAATAATGACATTAGAAATATACTAGAAAGTAGCGAAGATATGTCTGAGCTCTATAGAAAAGCTATAGGCAGGGGTGTTGCTATTGGTACAATAGAAGCTATTACAGGAGGAATCGCAGGTAAGATTGGTGCTAGCGCTAAAGGATTAATAGGATTGCAAAAAGTACCTAGGTTAGCAGGGGCATTAGCTGTAGAAGCAGCTGGTGGTATGGCCGGAGAAACAGCTGGAATGTTAGCTGCTGGACAAGAATTAAAAGGTGAAGAAATACTATTAGAAGGTATTGCTGGTGCACCAACGGCTATAGTACAATCTACGCTACAAGCAGCAGGTAAAGGAGATCCACAATATACAGTTAGCGGCAAAAAAGTAAAAGCAAGAGAAGGTAAAGCTACTATAAATGATATGGTTAATAATGCATCTGACGAAGACTTTGTTGGAATGCGTGTTAAAATTAAAAACGACCCTAAGCTTGAAGAAAAAGTTCAAGAACGTCGTAAAAAAGTAATTAAAAATAATAAAGAAGCTGTTAAACAAAAAATTCAGCCAGAAAAAGCTACAGATCTTAAAAGAAAAATTGAGCTTGAGATAAAGAAAACAGAAGCTGAAGTTGAAGAAATAAGAAAAACAGACGGAGATACAGTTGCTGAAGCTGCTGAAAATCGTGTTAAAGCGTTAAAACAACAGCTTAATGATATTGATAATCATATAAATTATCAGCTTGATGAATTAAACGAAGAAGAAACATTAAATCTAATGAACATGGATGATGAAGTATCCATGTATCAATCTGTTTTAAACGACCCTAGGTCTTCTGATGCTGCTAAAAAATCAGCTAAAGCTGAACTATCTAGATTAAAAAACAATCAGATAGAGGTGCTTAATAGCACTGATTCATCTGACTTAGCAAACCCGGAAGGACCTCGTAAGCAAAAGAACGTTGATCTTTCTAGGAAAACTCAAGAAGCTTTTGAAAAAGGTGATACCGATGGTATCATAGAAGCTCAAGGCGGTATGATCTCTTCTGTAGCAACATCTTTATGGTCTAGAGTGCCAGCTGACAAGCAAGTAGGCACTTATGATGGTTTTAAAGCAGCATTAATATCATCTAAAGGTGGTTTATTAGATCTTATTAAATCTTACAAACCAGAAACAGGTGTGCCGTTGGCAGCTTGGCTTGGCAACAAACGAACAGGATTAAGGGTTAGAGCTAACCGTATAGTAAAAGAATTAACTAAACAAGATATAGATGTTAGTACAGATTCAACCGAAGCATTAAACTCTTTTTCTAGTAATGAAATAGATGTTGATAAAATTAATTTAGGACCTAAATACAATTCACAAAGATTAGGTTTAGGTGTTAATTTATTGGATGAAGCGGCTAACAATGTAGAGCTTGGTACCGTTGCTATTGAAAAAGCACTCACAGATGCGGATGCTAAAGCAGAGGCTAAAGGTAAACCATTATCTCAAAAACAAAGACAAACTGTTTCTGAAAAAGCTTTTAATAAATTCTTTAAAGATCAATATGCTAAAAGAGTAAAAGATAAAATTGGTAAAAAGCTAAATCAAAAAGAGTATATTAAAAACAATACAAAAGCTCTAAAAGAAATAGTTGTTGCTAATACTAATTTTGCAAAAGGTAAAGGCTTAACCAAAGATTGGAATAAATACCCACCATCAGATCAAGAATTTCAAGATTTTTACGAAGGAACCGATACTGATAATTCACAAACTATTAGTGATAGAAAAGCAGCGTTAGCGGAAGCTGTGTCAGCTCAAATAGGTAAAGATGCTAAAGATAATTACTTTGAAGGTAAAGA
>Ga0209716_1001419_pt1 | contig 18120 bp, 26 predicted proteins | sample COGITO_mtgs_1205_FD_184811 | JGI IMG/M metagenome (GOLD analysis project Ga0209716, IMG submission 184811) | Pelagic marine microbial communities from North Sea - COGITO_mtgs_120531 (SPAdes) (version 2) | ecosystem: Environmental > Aquatic > Marine > Epipelagic ...
AAGGTCCAGGTAAAAAACGTGTAAAAGCAAAGTGGGCTAACAAGAAAAACTACACTGACGATAATATCGAAACAACAAAATATTTTACAATCGACAACAACAGACTAATGAAATTTTTGCAAAAGTCAGCACCGAAGATTATGCAAGCATATAGACCTGCATCAAAGCAATTTGTTATGGAGCCTGCAGAGTATAAAACATTCCGTAACTGGATGCGTTCGCCTGAAGTAGTAAGCAAGTTTGGTGATACTAATGTTAAGGTTGATAAGTCAAAATCATTCTCACAGTCCGTTGGCAAAGAGTTTGAACAGATTGACGAGATATTTGGATTTGCTAGAGGATCAGGAAAAAAACGTGAACCTTATAAAAAAGTACCCGAGCCAACAGAACCTAGTATTAGAGATAAAATAGCAGCAAGACGTAAAGCCGCAGCAAAAGGCAAGAAGGATGCATGGAAATCTGGTAAGGAACTTGACAATGGCGGATCTTGATGATATAATACGTTTAGCAGGTATTAACGAATTTAAAGGTTTTCAACCTTATAATATTGAAAATATATCTATAACAGGAACTGAGAAACGTAAAATAGAAAAAGAAAAAAATATTAAACCTGGCGACAAAGAATGGTTTAAACTATGGTTTAGTTTACCAGGTATGACTGGCGCTAATTTTAGAGGACGCAAAAAATGAAAATAAGCGACCTAAACGAAGACGGTAGAATAGTTAAAGGCGTTAACACTACTGTCGATGTCGGAACAAACGAAATACCAATTCAAGCAAAAAAGTTTGGTAACAGTGTAACTAAGGATGGTACTCCGCCTTCTTTATCTACAAAAGTAAAAGGCAAAAGCACAAACGTACTATTTAATTTAGGACTTGCAGAAGGTTACAAACTACAATTAGAGCGTGACAAAGAACTATTAGTATTACATATCAAAAATACTGCTACAGGCAAGCGTACAGAAGTACGTGGCAAGCCAGGTTATGAAACAGGCAGTTACGATCCTAATGACAAGTTACACACGCTATTAGATCAATTAGGTAAGAGTGTAGATATTTCACAACTAATGAATGGCGAACCTGTAGGTATTAATCCTAAACATCCACACGGTGACAAAGCAAAAGCAGCAACAGACAAAGCATACAATGAGCGTTCAAGTAATATTATGCGTGAAATACAATCTGTACATTTTCTTGAAGCATTAGGTGAAATTGCTCCTAATACAGAAATATATGTTGACATGGACGGCGTACTTGCTGACTTCTTTGGTGAATGGACTAAGTCGCAAGGTGTAAGTAATTGGAAAGATATTAAAGATCCTATGAAAGCAATTGGTGACATAAAAAGTATTGAAGACTTTTGGTTAAAGTTACCTGTGCTTCCACAAGCAAAAAATCTACTGCAACTAATTAAAAAAGTCAAAGGTAGTTACAGTATATGTACAAGTCCACTAGCTGATGATCCACGTAGCGAACCACACAAACGTGAATGGGTTAAAAAGAACTTATCATTTTTTCCTCCTAAAGAAGTAATTGTTACACACAATAAACCACAATTTGCAAAACAAAAAGATGGTACGCCAAATATATTAATAGACGACTATGGTGTAAACATTAGAGCTTGGGAAGAAGCTGGCGGTATAGGATTTAAATATAAAGACTATAAATTTCAAAGAACTGCAAAAGCAATCAAACAAAAAATGACAACTGAAGTTACTATCGATAATAAGAACGGACGTGGCGCAGTACCTAATAATATGGAAGTTGATTATTTTGGTAAAAAGGTTATGATGAAACCTAGTACGTTTATTAAACTTGCTTCAAAATTAGGCAGAGATCCAGATCCAGAGATGATCGATTATATTAAAAAAGGCGGTGCTATTGGTGCGCCATTCTTAGTAATTAATGTGCCATGGGACGAAGATGACGATAGCAAATTACAAGTAAGAGGTCATGAAGGACGCAACCGTATGCTTGCTATATTAAAAACAGAAGGTGATGCACCAGTCGAGACACACTTGTTTTTTGATGGAAAATACAATCGTGCTAGACATTTAGAACCTGAATTTATAGCAGCAATAAACAAAGAATTAATTAGTCAAGATAATCAACTAGTAAAAGGACCATTATTTTCTGAAAGCATAGAAGAAAACTTTGCTGACGGTAAAGTAAAAGGCAAAAGCAGACCAGGGCGTGTAAAAAAGTCAGGTGCTAGTTGCAATGGATCAGTTACAGCACTACGAAAGAGAGCAAAGAACGCAAGTGGCGAAAAGGCTAAGATGTACCACTGGTGCGCCAATATGAAATCAGGTAGAAAGAAATGAAAATAAAAGAACTATGTGAAAATACAGCAGGTGCAATAGCAGCTACAAATAACGGTTTCGCAGGTGGCGGCATCGGTATGCAAAAGCGTATGAAAACTAAAAAGAAGCGTAAAGCACAAGAAGATGCACCTCCTGGTAGAGAAAAGCAAGTAAAAAAATTGAAAAAGAAATTTGACGATCCTGGCGCACCTTATGCTATTGCTTGGGCACAACATAATAAACACGGCAAGCCTAAAAAGAAATAAATACATTATGAACACAAATGATATAACAGAAGGTCCTTTTAAAAGTTTAGGTCGTGGATTTGCTAAAGGTTTCCAAGCAGGAAAAGCAAGCCCTGATATGCTTAATCGCGGAATTAAAAAAGCTCTTGACCCTGATAGCTACAGTGACGATAAAGTTGTTAAAAAAGCTGAATGGAAAGGTATACCTGTTACACCTGTAAAAGTTACACCCGGAATGGAAATTCCAAACAGTCTAAAAGAATTACCAAAAGGCACAGGCTTTAAAGATCCAAAAGGCAATGTATGGCAGTGGGCTGGACGAAGCTGGGTAAAGAAAACGCCTGGTGGTTGGCAAGGCGGACAGATAAATAATAATGAAGCATTTAAAATATATATTAATGCATTAAAGACTGGTAAAGCATATGAACCTATTAAACGGGAAAGCACAATGAAACAAAACGAATTAAGCGAAAAAATCAATCATGATCCAAAGCATGTAAAAATGGCTATTGGCATTGCATCTGATCCTCGTCATAAAGGCGGTGATTACACCGGTGCACATAATAAAATTGAAAAAATTGCTAAGGGGTTAGCAAGTCATCCACAAGTTGCAGCAGTTCTTAAAAAGCAAAACGAAACGGTTAAAGAAGGTCAATTAGGTGATATGGCGCACCGTGCCGAACAAGATCATGAAGTGCAAATGGCTCGTGCAGAACTCTACAAACTAGCAAAGTATGCTATCAAACTACACGACATGTTAAAAGGCGTAAGTGAAGCAGAAGGACTCGAAGGATGGGTTCAAAGTAAAATTACTAAAGCAGCTAATGATATAGGAAGTGTGTATCACCATATGGATTACGAAGAAGCATCGGAAGAAATGCCAGTGTTAAAAGTAGGTGAGTCTCATCCTTATAAAGATAAACTACATTCTAGACTAAGCGAAGCACGTAATAAAGAGTTATCAGAAGGTCCTTTTAAGGGTGTCGGTAAAACGATGATGAAGCAAAAGCTCAAGAAACAATATAAAAAAGCAGACCTTGCAAATTTCGATAAGTCGGGAATAGACACAAGCGGAAAAACGCCTGATGAGATTGGGCAAATGAAGTCAGATTACTATCACGACAATATGGACAAGGCGGCTCGAGCAAAAAAAGCCGGCGACAGGTTACAAAAGAAAAAATAATAAAAAATAAATTTAATGATAATCACGGCCTTTGCCGTGATTTTTCTTGACAACAACCTAAATATAGTATATAATATAAGAAACTAAGGAGACTGTAAATGAGTGACCGTACATACGGACAAGAAGAAAAGGCAAAATTAGAACGTCTAGTCAAAGAAGGCGTAACTGTTTTACAAGAAATCGAAGATCTAAACGCAGGACTTAAAGATACTGTTAAGGCAGTAGCAGAAGAACTAAACGTAAAACCTTCTTTAATTAATAAAGCAATTAAAGTTGCAATGAAACGTGACTGGGATAAGCATCAAGACGAGTTTGAAGACTTAGAAACCATTGTTGCTACAGTTGGTGTTGATACATGATATATTATGTAGATATTGACGGTACAATATGTGATCAAGAAATAGGAAGACCTTACAATTTAAGTAACCCTTTTACTGACCGTATTTTGCATTTTAATGATCTATTTGATAAGGGTAATGAAATTCATTACTATACTGCAAGAGGTAGTGAGTCTGGTGTGGATTATACCGAACTCACTATCCAGCAATTAAAAGAATGGAATGTAAAATACACTTCATTAAGTTTAGGTAAGCCTCATTATGATATATGGATTGACGATAAAGCACAAAATGTCGATCAATACTTTGAAGATGAATATATAAAGGATCAAAAAATAGTTGACACTGTTGTTAATCTGTAGTATAATATGCTAAGAGTCGTTCACTTACGAACAGGTATAAGGTTAGTTGGCCACAAGCAACAACAGGAGAATAGATGAGTTACGTAGACGCACACTTTGATCGCGATCAAGATATGATTCGTGTAGTTGAACGCAAAGACGGTAAAAGAACTTACCGCGAATACCAAGCAAAATATACATTTTATTTTAAAGACCCTAGAGGCAAGTATAAAAGTGTGTACGGTGATCCCCTTACACGCATTGTTTGCAAAAACACAAAAGACTTTCGCAAAGAAGTTGCTATTAACAAAGGCAAAGAATTGTTTGAAAGCGATATTAATCCTATCTTTCAATCATTAAGTGAAAACTATCTCAATCAAGATGCTCCGAAACTAAACATTGCTTTTTTCGATATTGAGACTGACTTTGATCCAGAGCGTGGATTTGCTGATCCTGCAGATCCTTTTATGCCTATTACATCTATCTCTGTTTATTTACAGTGGCTAGAAACAATGATTTGCCTAGCAGTTCCGCCTAAGACACTTACAATGGACGAAGCTAGGAAAACACTTGAAGGTATTGACAACGTAATGTTGTTTGAAAAAGAAGGTGATATGATTGACATGTTCTTAACACTGATTGAGGATGCTGATGTACTATCAGGGTGGAACAGTGAAGGTTATGATATTCCGTATACTGTAAACAGAACTAGTCGTGTATTAAGCAAAGATGACACAAGACGTTTTTGCTTGTGGGGGCAACTTCCTAAGAAACGTGAATACGAAAAGTATGGTAAATCAGCTGTTACCTTTGACCTAATAGGCAGAGTGCATTTAGATAGTTTGAATTTATATCGTAAATATACATATGAAGAAAGACATAGCTATAGACTTGATGCCATTGGCGAAATCGAAGTTGGCGAAAACAAGGTTCCTTATGAAGGCACTTTGGACGCATTGTACAACAATGACTTTAGAAAGTTCATCGAATACAACATACAAGATACCGCACTACTGGACAAGCTGGACAAAAAACTAAGATTTATTGATCTAAGTAACGAACTTGCACACGCAAATACAGTTTTGCTACAGACCACTATGGGTGCTGTAGCTGTTACAGAACAAGCAATTGTAAACGAAGCACATCATAGAGGACTACAAGTACCTAACCGTAAACATCGTGATGATGAAAACACACAGGCTGCTGGTGCTTATGTTGCATTTCCAAAAAAAGGATTGCACAAGTGGATCGGTTCAATGGATTTAAACAGTCTGTATCCTAGTGTTATTCGTGCAATGAATATGGCGCCTGAAACTGTCATAGGACAAATACGTCCAGAAATTAGTGATGCTCGTGTACACGAAGATATGAATCTAAAGAAGAAATCCTTTGCAGGTAGCTGGGAAGGACGTTTCTCGACAGAAGAATACGAAGCTGTTATGGACCAGCGCAAAGACATTGCATTAACTGTCGACTGGGAAAACGGTGGCAGTGATGTACTAAGTGGTGCCGAAATATATAAAGTAATATTTGATAGTAATCAACCTTGGATGCTTAGTTCAAATGGAACTATATTTACAACAGAGTTTGAAGGTGTTATTCCGGGGCTACTAAAACGTTGGTACAGTGAACGTAAAGACTTGCAGAAAATGCTTAAAAAAGCAAAAGACGCAGGTAATGCAGCAGAGATTGAATACTGGGATAAACGTCAGCTAGTTAAGAAGATTAACTTGAACAGTTTGTATGGTGCTATTCTTAATCCTGGTTGTAGATTCTTTGATAAACGTATTGGACAAAGTACTACATTAACAGGTAGAACTATTGTTAAACATATGTCAGCTGAAGTTAACAAAACTATTACAGGTACATACGATCATGTTGGTGAAGCAATGATTTATGGTGATACTGACTCTTGTTACTTTAGTGGATATCCTGTACTTAAAGAACAAATTGATGCAGGCGAGATTCCTTGGGATAAAGATAATGTAATTAAATTATATGATCAAGTATGTGAAGCAGCAAATGCAACATTTCCAGACTTTATGATGCGAGCATTTCATTGCCCTAAGAGCCGCTCAGATGTTATTGCAGCAGCAAGAGAGATTGTTGCACAATCAGGCTTATATATTACAAAGAAACGTTATGCAGCACTAGTATATGATATTGAAGGTTTTAGAAGTGACACAGACGGTAAGCCAGGCAAAGTAAAAGCAATGGGCTTAGACTTGCGCAGATCAGATACACCTGTGTTTATGCAAGAGTTTTTAAGCGAACTATTGCTTATGGTGCTTACAGACAAACCTCGTGAAGATGTACTTGAACGTATTACACAGTTTCGTAAGGAGTTTAGTGAACGTCCTGGTTGGGAGAAAGGTTCGCCCAAACGTGCGAATAAGGTCGGACACTATCAAAGACTGGAAGAAAAGCAAGGCAAAGCAAACATGCCCGGTCATGTTAGAGCAAGTATTAACTGGAATACGCTTAAACGTATGAACGGAGACAAATACTCGCAAGAAATTGTAGACGGTATGAAAGTTATTGTTTGTAAACTAAAACAGAACCCGCTAGGATTTACAAGTGTTGCGTATCCAACAGATGAGCTGCGTATTCCAGAGTGGTTCAAAGAACTGCCGTTTGATGATGCAGCAATGGCAGAAACAATTATTGATAATAAGTTAGACAACTTGATCGGTGTGCTTAACTATCCACTTGAGGATACTAAGAGACACAACACGTTTACTAGTTTGTTTGACTTTGGAGTTTAAAATGTTAGAAGTACATAATCTTTTTCCTAGACCAGTTGTTTCTATACAGATGGATCCTTTAAGTTTTGAAGAAATTGAATATATAGAATCGCTAGATACTAATCTAAGGAAAAACGTCGGCAACTATACAACTAATGATCACTATATACTATCTAATGATCAACTGAGTAGTTTCAAAGATAAGATTCAAGTATTTGTTCAAGAATATTTTGATAACATAATTTGCGCTTCAACAGAGACTATCCCTTATATTACACAAAGTTGGGCTAATTTTACCTACGACGGAGGTTATCATTACCCACACAAACATAGTAATAGCATTATAAGTGGAGTATTTTATGTAAAATGTTCTGATAATGATAAGATTAGTTTTACAGACTACCGCCAAGATACCATTGAACTACCGCCTACATCGTTTAATATATACAACAGTGATTCTTGGTGGTTACCTGCAATTAAAAATCAATTGCTATTATTTCCGTCTAGTTTACGACACAGTGTTCCTAGTATTACAACTGACGATTCTCGTATTAGTATAAGTTTTAATGTTTTTGTTAAAGGTAAGTTAGGTGATGAAAAAACCCTTAATGCACTTACTTTATAGGAGATTAATATGAAAGTAGGATTTACTTGTAGTACTTTTGATTTATTACATGCTGGACACATAATTATGTTGCGTGAAGCAAAAGAGCAATGTGATTATCTCATTTGTGGATTACAAGTGGATCCTAGTGTAGACAGAAAAGAAAAGAACGCTCCTATACAAACTGTAGTAGAACGCTATACCCAATTAAAAGGTGTCGAGTATGTAGATGAAATTATCCCATACGGCACTGAGGAAGATTTAGAAGACATCCTTGCTATGTATCCAATTGATGTACGCATACTGGGAGAAGAATATCGCGACAAAGATTTTACAGGCAAAGATATCTGTCGTAAACGTGATATTGATTTGCACTTTAATAAAAGAGATCACCGTTTTAGTTCAAGTGATCTTCGGAGAAGAGTTTGTGAATAAATTTATATTTGATGTGGACGGAACACTAACACCAAGTCGAGGAAAGATGGACGAAAAGTTTTCACAGTTCTTCTTTGACTTTTGTACACTAAATCATGTTTATCTTGTTACAGGTAGTGACAAACCTAAAACAGTTGAACAGATAGGCAACGTAATTTATGGTATGGCTAAACGTGTATACAACTGTTCAGGTAGTGAAGTATGGGAAGGCAGTAGACAAATTAAAGCAGACGAATGGAAAATTCCTATGCATGTTAAATCATGGTTGGAAGATAAACTAGAAGAAAGTAGTTTTCCTTTGCGTACAGGACTACACATCGAAGAACGATCAGGTATGGTAAACTTTAGTATTGTAGGGCGTAATGCTACAATAAGTGAACGCAAATTATATGTAAAGCACGACATAGCAAGTAATGAGCGCAACTATATTGCAGAGTTATTTAATTTAGAATTTTCAGAACTAATTGCAAGACCAGGTGGAGAAACTGGCATTGATATTAGTCCCAAAGGGGCTGATAAAAGTCAAATTATAAACGACTTTGATCCAAACGATGTATTATATTTTTATGGTGATAGAATGGATCCACAAGGTAACGATTATCCATTAAAGAAAGTAATAATAGATAACGATTTAGGATTTGCTGTTGAAGTGTCTGACTGGAAAGATACTTGGGAGAAACTAAAATGCGTATAATGCTAACAGGTCATAGAGGATTTATTGGAAGTCATTTGTTACGCAAACTAACCAAAAAACATAGTGTAGTTGGATTTGATTTACAAGACGGACAAGATCTATACAATATCGACCTTAAAGAAGAATTTGATTTAATTATACATTTAGCGGGCAAAAGCGGAGTACGTGAAAGTATTAACGATCCTGCAGGATATTGGCGTAATAACGTAGAAGTAAGTAAACGCTTGTTTGCCCGCTATCCTGATACAAGAGTGCTTTACGCAAGCTCTAGTAGCGCCTATGAGCCCGATTTAAACCCATATGCTGCAAGTAAGTATGTTGTAGAAGAAGCAGCCGCACGATATCACAATATGTTAGGTATGCGGTTCCACACAGTATATTCTAGTACACCAAGAAAGGGTATGTTTTTACAAAAGCTCATAGATAGTGAGCTAGAATATACCACAACGCATTACAGAGACTTTATACATATTGAAGATTTATGTAATGCAATACAACTATGTATGAATAGTAAGTATACAGGCACTATTGATATCGGATCTGGACACCCATTTAAAGTATCAGACTTTGCTCCAGATCTTCCTGTCCGCCTAAATACACCATATGAACGTAATTGGACTTGTGCTAATATGGAAAAAATTAAGACCTTAGGATTTAAACCTAAATACTCAGTAGAAAACTACTTGACAAATGTCAATAAAGGCAATATAATAAAACTTGAAATAGGAGAAAACATATGAAAGATATTTTACAGGACATTGTTGCACATACACATTCACTAGGCTTTCTTAGTTTAGTAAAAGTTAGCAACGAAGGCGGCACTACAATTGATTCAATGGCAGATGATCGAAGTGTTATCCTTAGCGCAGAAACAAATACAGCAGTAGCAGAGTTTACAGGCACATTTGGTATGCCTAACTTAGACAAGTTGGCATTACATCTAAAGAATCCTGAGTATCAAAAAGATGCTAAGATTGATGTTGTACAAGCAGAACGTAACGGCGAAACTATTCCAACTCATATTCACTTTGAAAATGCAGCAGGTGACTTCCAGAACGATTATCGCTTTATGAATAAAGCAATTATTGAAGAAAAACTAAAAACTGTTAAGTTCAAAGGTGCTAACTGGAATGTTGAATTTAATCCGAGTATGGAAGCTATTTCACGTATGAAATTACAAAGTGCTGCACATTCAGAAGAGCCTACATTTAATGTAACAACTAAAGCAACAGGTGGTACAACTGATCTAGTGTTTAGCTTCGGTGATGCAAGTACACACGCAGGTGAGTTTGTATTCCAAAATGCAGTAGAAGGTTCATTACAACATACTTGGAGTTGGCCTGTAGCACAAGTACAAGCAATACTTGGATTAATTGGTGATGCAACTATGAGTATTTCAGATCAAGGTGCAATGAAAATTAGTTTAAATTCAGGATTAGCTACTTACGATTATATTTTACCAGCGCAGAGCAAATAGAATATGCATAAAGACTTAACCGCAGAACAAAATGATTATGCACGGTTTTTACCTGCACTAAGTGGCTTTTATGCAACTTATGTAGGTAAACAACGATACGACGAGTATGTGGATAAGTTACGAATCCCTAGCAATTTTGTTAATGGTATAGAAAGTCTTAATTATCTTAACTCCAAAGAAGGAGCGTTCACATACAAGTGGACGCTCTACTCTGCAGGTCACGCTGACTTAGATACAACTAAGCATGTACCTAAAGAAGACATGATTCGTAATAGAGATAGAGAAAACTCTTGGTTACTAGGTGACTCAGGCGGCTTCCAGATTGGTAAGGGTGTTTGGGAAGGCGAGTGGAAAGATCCTACTAGTCAGTTTGTTAAAGACAAGATGGCAGACTGTGTAGCACGTGGTACAGAAGAACGTGTTGTAACTACTACAGACAAGAACGGCAAAGAAGTAACAAAAACTGTTACAGTTGATCTTGTAAAGGAATATCAATCTAGATTAGATATGGCGCAAAAGAAACGTGATGCTGTCTTAAGATGGATGGATGCTTATGCAGACTACGGAATGATCCTTGATATTCCAGCATGGGTATCACGCTCTCCTGCTGGAGCATTGGCGACAGGTATTAGTGAATATCAAGATGCTGTTGAAGCAACAAAATACAATAACGAATATTGGATGAAGCATAGAACAGGTGCTTGTAAGTTCCTTAACGTATTGCAAGGTGAGAATCACGCAGACGCAGATGACTGGTACGAGCAGATGAAAGACTATTGCGATCCAGTTAAGTATCCTGACAATCACTTTAATGGGTGGTCAATGGGTGGTCAGAATATGTGTGATGTACACTTGGTACTCAAACGCATAGTTACACTATACTTTGATAACCTATTACAAAAGGGCGTACACGATGTAATGCACTTCCTAGGTACTTCTAAACTAGAATGGGCTACATTGTTAACAGATGTTCAACGTGCAGTACGAAAGAATTACAATGAAAACTTTACTATTACCTTTGACTGTGCTAGTCCTTTCCTCGCAACCGCAAATGGACAGATATACATACAGAACGAAACAGCGGATCGTACGAAATGGACATATCGAATGGTGCCGAGCGTTGACGATAAAAAATATGCTACAGACAACCGTGGATTTAGAGATGCTGTTATACAAGATGGGATATTTAAAAACTTTGAAGACAGTCCGATTACTACCGGACTCAAAGTATCAGACGTTTGTACATATGCTCCCGGAGACCTAAATAAAATAGGCAAAGAAGGAAAGACATCATGGGATAGTTTTAGTTATGCTATTCAAATGGGTCACAATGTATGGAGTCATATTAATGCTGTACAAGAAGCTAATAGACAATACGACAACGGTATTGTGCCTAGAATGCTTGTACAAGAAAAACATGACAGACTTTATTTTAAAGATGTCATTGAAGATATATTTTCTATTAAAAACAAAGACGATGCACTAAAAAGAATTGATGAATATTCAAAATTTTGGATGAGCATACCAGGTACAAGAGGTGCTATCGGAAAGAAAACAGTAAACGCACAAACTAAATTTGGAGAGCTATTTGGATGAGTGATTATACAGATCAACATGATAAACTTGCTGTACATTTACAAGAATTATATAAAAAGCATAGAAAACTTGACGAAGAAATAAAATTGTTGTATAATAGTTTTGTAGATGATCATGAAATTAATGTTTTGAAAACTAAGAAACTTTGGCTTAAAGATGAAATACACAGACTAGAAACAGAATTAAAGGAACTATGATGACGTTAAAGTTAACCGGACTAAAAAACATAATTGAACCCGGCACTATTATTCCTATGGAAGAACGTGATGGTAATATCGGTTTATGGGCAGAAGACAAACTTGAGAGCTTGGGATGGACAGTAAACAGAGGAAAAGGTATTGACTTGCCAGAAGTTGGCGCTGAACTAAAAACCCGTAAATGGGGTAGTACTAGCGGACACACAGTAGGCGCAATGTTACCACAAGATATTCTACATACTCAATGGCACAAAAGTAATATCCGTGATAAAGTACAACGTCAACTGAGAATATATCATAAAGTAAATGAGCTTACAGGTGATAATGTTGTTGTAAGCGCACAGTTGTATGACTTTACTTGCGATACAATTCAAAAAAAGTTAGAACAAGCATGGCAACATTGTCGAGGCGTTCTTCACCAAGGCGATTTGTTAGACTATATTCGTGGCGTAGATAAATGGGCTTACTTAGAAATGCAAAACAATGGTTATTATCAGTTCCGTATTACACCAGGTATTATGGATAAGATGGAACATATAGCACATGCAGATAGATCAAAATTATTTGACTTTGGAGACTAATATGAAACGTGATTATGAAAGTGGTGTAAGTGATACACCGATATTTTTTACAGGCGTAGAAGTTGAAAAGACTCCTGCATATGGAATGAAAACATTGTTTGTTACAGGTGTACAACCTTGTGATGTTATTCAAAAGCATTACGATGAAGAACAATGCGAACACATCTTTTTTGGTGCTAATCATAGTTTTAATCCAGGAACAAACTTTCCTAAAGATGCTGATGAATGGACACCTTGGGAAAATATGATCACAGCATTTCTAACTGCTGGCAAACTGTGTAGTTTAGATATTCCTATTACACTTGCAGAAGCATTTTTAGAATCAGGATTAATTGAATATGATAACTTTATTCCACAACTGCGCATTCCATTGCCTTATGCTAAATTGTGGAACTACAACACTATGTTGAAGATTGATGATAAAGACTTTAAGGCAACTAACCCAGGCGTCTGGTGCCATAGCCTACATGATTTGATGGACCGTAATAAATTTACGGATTGGAGCAAATATGGCCTTGACAAAGTTCTAAAGTGATAGTATAATGAATACAGTAAATGAACCATACTACGACTATATGATGCGTAGATCAAGAGAGGAAGATGCTAAAATGGCACAAAGCAGTGCATTAAATAAAGCTAAACGTAGCATTTGGGTAACTTTTAGAAAAGAAGGTATTCACGCATATCCAGCTGCACTAGACGATCCTGCACTAGCAACAGGTGACGAGTACGATGTGAGTTTTCTAGGATACCCGCATCGTCATATGTTCCATTTTAAAGTGCAGATCCAAGTAACACACAACGATCGAGACATTGAATTTATCCAGTTTAAGCGTTGGTTGGAATCATTGTATGCAGGCGATATCCTGCAACTAGACCACAAGTCATGCGAAATGATTGCAGATGACTTGTATTTACAGATTAACGCAAAGTATCCCAGCCGCTTTGTTGTTATTGATGTCGCCGAAGATGGCGAAAACGGCTGTCAAATTGTTTACCCATAGTAAGAAGGAATAGGTAAATGTCTATTAAAGATCCTGTTGTTCGTAGAGTGTTCGACGACTTGGAAAAATTTCGTGACTTTTGTCGTTTTGAAGGCAAAGTATTTAATGAAGCAGATATGTATAAGAAAGAAGCACCAGTTTGGATTGCATATCAAAAATACCAAGGATGGATTCGTGCTAAGGCCCGAAATGGAAATAAGCCGTTTCAACAACGGAGAAACTAATGACAATTTATATTGTAGATATTGAAGCAGTAGATACACGTTATACTAAACAGTGGAAAGAGTATCTTCCAAAACAACTGCAACGAGCTACAAATGAAAACGTAAAAGTTATTAGTGGAGGGGAAACGCCTCAGGCAACTACGCCTGGGGCTTTTCTCAACTTTGGTGGTACTAATGTATACAAATCAAAGCAACTTGAAACTATTGGAGAAATGTTCTGCAATGGCAAAGTCAAAGACGGCGATTATTTTTTATATACTGATGCCTGGAACCCTACAGTTATACAACTACGCTACATGGCAGAGTTATTGGGTGTTGATATTAGCATTGGTGGCCTCTGGCATGCCGGTAGCTATGACCCACATGACTTCCTGGGTAGACTTATAGGTGACAAGCCTTGGGTAAGACATGCCGAAATGTCAATGTATGAATGTTATGATGATAACTTTTTTGCAAGCGAATTCCATATTGACTTATTTACAGACACTATGATGGACAATTATGATGTTGATATGGACAAAGCAATTAGAGTTGGCTGGCCTATGGAGTATCTTAAAGATAGCCTAACTAGCTACAAAGGTATGGAAAAGCGAGACTTAATCTTGTTTCCACATCGTGTTGCTCCCGAGAAGCAAGTTGAAATCTTTAGAGACTTAGCACAGCGTTTGCCGCAATATGAGTTTGTTGTGTGTCAAGATCAACAACTTTCAAAGAATGAATATCATAACCTACTAGGCGAAGCTAAGATTGTATTCTCAGCTAACCTACAAGAAACACTTGGTATTAGTTGGTACGAAGGTGCATTAGTTGATGCTATTCCTATGGTGCCTGATAGACTTAGTTACAGTGAAATGGCTGTACTTACATAATAGAGATAAAGTAGTTGCACAAATTGTAAACTATATGGAAAATTATGATGATTTACAAGTGTCTTTAGAAAAGCAACGTACTAAACTAAACAAAGAATTTTTTAGCGGAGCAGCATTGTATGACGCAATCAAAGGATAACAATGAATATACAATTGATTTGTCTAATATGACCACAGTTACTATTGATTCAACAGTAGAAAATACAGATTATCCTTTTTGTGTATCTGAGATTAATACAGATTGGCTTACGATTGATACAACTCAGACTATAACAGTTGATACAGATTTTGAATTTGATAGTATTATAATTACACCTACACTATGGTCTGAAACGTTACCAGATATTGACACTGTGACTAATATGTGTGAAGAGTATCCTGCACTTGCAAAAGCATATGAAAATTTTAAAACTGTCTACAAATTAGTAGAACAAGATTACAAAGGTAAACATAAAGATGATTAAAAAACATTATTATAGCTGGACTGACGTCGAACGTATGTGTGTTAGCATTGTAAATCAAATGTACAAGGACAATTGGCGTCCTGACTACATTGTGGGCATTACTAGAGGCGGCAATATTCCTGCCACTATTATTAGTAACATGACAGGCATCCGCTGTGAAGCACTTAAAGTAAGTTTACGTGATGATGACAGTGAAAGCGAAAGCAACTGTTGGATGGCTGAAGATGCATTTGGATACGAACACTATAAAATTTTAGAACACAATGCAGACATTAGTGCTAGTGCAGGAGAACCTATTGTAGATCTTCCTATTAGCAGAAAAAATATTCTTATTGTAGATGACATCAATGATACTGGTGCTACGTTTAATTGGATTAAACAAGACTGGCCTGCAAGTTGTTTACCTGATAGTTCTGAATGGGATAATGTTTGGAATAACAATGTTCGCTTTGCTACACTAACAGACAACTTAGCAAGCGACTTTAGTCAAGTACGATATACTTGCCACGAAATTAACAAAGCAGAAGAGGATGTATGGTTAGTATATCCTTGGGAAAATATAGCACAATATTAAGAAAGGAAATGCTATGAAAGAACAATTAGTAAAAGCAGCACGAATGCATGCCGAAGGAGAACTCGAAAGAGCAAAAACAAACATCTTGGTATACATGAATCACAGTGTAGGTATTGGTGAACACAGTGACATTGTAGAAGCTATTCAAGAAGAACTTGATAAAATGGCAGCAGCAACCGATCGTATTGAAATGTTAAACGTACATTTTAGTTGACAAATTGCCTAAATAATGTTACTATAAACAATGTAGACATCCTCGTCTATAACTCGGAGAAACAAATGAAAAAATACGAAGAAATTATCGAACGCTGTAAGAACGCAGACAAGCGTTACTGGGCCGGCGACAACATTGCTCGCTTACTACAAGACGGCGACAAAGAACAACTTATCAACGAAGCTACAGAGGCGTTTGAAACTGTACTAGACACACTAGTAATTGATAGACATACTGATCCTAATTCAAAAGGCACAGCACGTCGACTGGCTAAAATGTACTTTAATGAGATTATGGCAGGACGTTATGACTATCGTCCAGATGCAACTGCATTTCCTAATGACAGCGAAGATCGCTATGAAGGTATGCTTGTAGTGCGTTCAGAACTAAAGAGCATGTGTAGTCACCATCACCAGCCAGTAAGCGGTGTTGCATACATTGGTATTATTGCCGCAGACAAACTTATTGGACTATCTAAGTACACACGTATTGCACAGTGGTGTGCAAGACGTGGCACACTGCAAGAAGAACTTGCAAATGATATTGCACGTGAGATTGCTTACTCAACTGGCGCAGAACACTTAGGTGTGTACATTCAAGCAACACACGGCTGTTGTGAGAATCGTGGCATTATGGCACATAGCAGTCTTACACAGACAACTGTGCTAAAGGGTTCATTCAAAGACGATCCTGGTACAAAGAAAGAATTCTTTGACAACATTAAGCTACAACAAGAGTTTAGTTGCTAATGATTGAGAAATTAATTTATAGTGCAGCCGCAATTATCTTTATTGTAGGTGTAGGATTTTATTTAAATCATATCTGGAGTGATTGTCTTGAAGAGAATTCATTCCTAACTTGTGCAAGGATGTTAAACAAATGAGAGTAGTAGCATTTGGGTGCAGTTATACATACGGTCATGGCCTTGAAGATTGTGTAAATGAATATATGCAGCCTGGGCCTACAGCAAGTAAGTTAGCGTGGCCACAGCTATTAGCAGATAAATTAAATCTAGAATGTGTAAATGAAGGACAACCGGGTGCTAGTAATAAACAAACGTGGTATAAAATAATTGATTATAATTTCCAGTCAACTGATTTAGTTTTTATTTTGTGGTCTACTAATGAAAGACATTGTATAATTAATAAAGACCATACAGTTAGCCAAATCGGACACTGGGTTACATCTAAGCCTTCTAAGATGTACTACAAACACTTGTTTAATGAAGTAGATCAAGCTATTGATTCTAATTTAAGAATAGAACATTGTAGTTATTACTTAAATAATAAAGGTATAAAACATTATAATATGCTGTTTAGAAAAGATACAATAGACAGACCTAGCAATGCTACAATATTACACACTAATTTTCGTACAATTAAACATGGTATGCCTAGAGCAGTAGATAAATTGCATCCAGGTAAAGAAGCACATAATAAATTTGCACAGGAAATATACGGAGAGATAAATGAAACTTAGATATTCAGAAGCGTTTTATAGCGTACAAGGTGAAGGCAAGTTTGTAGGAGTACCTAGTGTATTTCTACGCACCTTCGGGTGTAACTTTCGTTGTATGAACTTTGGTTTAAAGAACGAACCAATGCGTGATGTAAAGCAAAAAGCAGGCATTATTCACAATGCTGAAGTACAAGGATTACTTGACGCAGGCGTGCATGAAACAACTAAAGAGTTTAACGACTTGCCTATTATACATACAGGTTGTGATACATATGCAAGTATCTATCCAGAGTTTAAACACTTTAATAAACAAGCAACTGTAGACGAAGTAGTCGAACACTTGCTATCGCTCACTCCAAATGGTAAGTGGGTACAAGACAATGGTCAAGATGTACACTTGATCATGACAGGCGGTGAACCGTTGTTAGCGTGGCAACGGCTTTACGTAGAGCTGTTTGAACATCCACGTATGAAGGATTTAAAAAATGTTACATTTGAAACAAACACTACACAACATCTACACGACGATCTCTACGAGTATCTCAACAACAGCGACAGAATTACAGTCACTTGGA
>Ga0209716_1001427_pt1 | contig 18057 bp, 10 predicted proteins | sample COGITO_mtgs_1205_FD_184811 | JGI IMG/M metagenome (GOLD analysis project Ga0209716, IMG submission 184811) | Pelagic marine microbial communities from North Sea - COGITO_mtgs_120531 (SPAdes) (version 2) | ecosystem: Environmental > Aquatic > Marine > Epipelagic ...
AGCCAATTTATTTGGAAGATTGCCTGCTGAAGTTCCGCTTTACACGCGCATAATGAAGGATGCCGGCTATGCTGTAGGGTTTACAGATAAAGGTTGGGGCCCTGGTTCACACGATCATTTACCCACAAACCCAGCAGGAGCATATTTCGAATCCTTCAAGGATTTTACTGGACAAGTAGTCCCCGACCAACCCTTTTGTTTTTGGTTTGGAAGTTATAATCCGCATAGAGGTTATGAGGAAGGTTCCGGAAGACAAGTGGGTGTGGATATTTCCAAAATATCGCTACCCAAGGTATATCCAGAAAGTGACGTGGTTCGATCTGATATGGCAGACTACCTAAAGGAGGTACAGGATTTAGACGACGAAGTCACCCAACTAGTCAACCATTTAACATCTAAAGGACTCCTTGATAATACCATCATCATCATAACCAGTGACAACGGTATGCCTTTCCCCAGAGCAAAGGGTAATTTATATGATTTAGGGACTCGTGTGCCTTTGGTCATATGGTCTGGAAGGAATGTTAGGCAAGAAGGATTTCGCAATAATCGGCTGGTCAGCCTGACCGATTTAGCACCTACGTTTTTAGATTGGGCCGGATTGGAAATTCCAAAAGAGATGACAGGTAAGAGTTTGGTTAAATTGTTGGAAGACTCTTCTTATAAACTCAGAGAAGCAATTTTTTTTGGTCGCGAACGTCATGTTCCTGGACAAGAAAATGGAGACTGGGGAGGTTATCCCATGCGGGCTATTCGAACACAGGAGTACCTATTGATCAAAAATTTTTCTCCTGATAGATGGCCTGCAGGCACGCCTAATTATGAAGAAGCTTCTTTTTTCCCTTCTTACTATTCAGATGTAGATGGAGGGCCTACTAGAGCATACATGATCCATGATCAGAAAGATGATATAGAACATCAGCGATTGTTTGAAAAAGCCTTTGGCAAAAGACCAGCCTTCGAGTTGTATGATATCAAAAAGGACCCCTATCAGTTAGAAAACATTTTCGATAACCCTACATCTTCAGCCATCAAAATACAACTTCAAAACTTACTGAGTGCTGAATTAATTAAAACCAAAGATCCACGTCAAATCACAAATGGAGAAATTTTTGAACAAAATAATTATGATGGTGGCGCTCCTTTTCCCCCAGATTTTGTCAGACAAGGCAATCGGTATGCGACCTTAAGAATTGATAGCTTTCCTTCCAAATGGGTAATTCCAAGACCCATTGAGGTATTATTTCCAGTCAATGTTTCTCATAGTGACCGACTTCCGGTCATTTATATGCTTGACGGGCAGAACATATTTCATCCAAATAATGCAGGGTTTGGTAAGAAGGGATTAGAAAGAGGTTGGGATGTTGATTTTATTTTAGACAGTTTAAATGAGACAGGCTTTAACCAAAAGGCCATTATTGTAGGCGTTTTTAACACGGGCATAAGGCGTCGAGCTGAATACATGCCTGAAGAGCCTCGGGAAGAGGTATCAAGAAGGCTGAATTTAATGGAAGACGATTATTTCAGCAATATTCCTATGCATTCTGATAATTATTTGAGATTTATGGTAGAGGAGTTAAAGCCTTATATCGATACTCATTTTAAAACATTAGCCGATCGGGAGCATACCTTTATTGCGGGCTCTAGTATGGGAGGCATGATTTCTGCTTACGCCATCAGTAAATACCCAGAAATATATGGTGGCGCTGCCTGTTTGTCTACGCACTGGCTACCCTTGGAGGGGGTATTTGTTGATTATTTTGAAAAAAACCTTCCAGATCCGACAACACATAAGCTGTATTTTGACTTTGGGACAAAAGGCCTTGATGCACGTTATGAGCCTTATCAAAAGGAAGTAGACCAAGCGATGCATCGTAAGGGGTACAAAAAGGGTATAAATTGGATCACTAAAAAAGTTGCTGGAGCAGATCATAGCGGAGCCGCTTGGCATCGACGGTTTCATGAGCCGTTAATTTTTTTATTATCAAATAATTAACGGATATACTAAACTATTTATAAAGGCATCTCTCAAATGCATGAGCTGTTGGGGTCGTACATCAAATGGAGCTGAGGTAGAAAGGTGAAATTATTTTTGGGTGATATAGGGCTTTACAATGCTGACCCAAAGTGCATACCCTTTCTCATTCAAATGTGTGCCATCATAAGTGAGCAAAGGGCTCATCAATCCATCTTCGGCAGCAAAATGTAGGTAAAGATCAATCAAATGATAGGTCCCATCTGATTGATGCGTTTTCATTGCGTTATTCACCATTTTTACATTCTTATTGATAAAATCTCTTGCCGTTGGTAAGAGTGTTTGAACGTAAATCTGTGTATTGGGTAATTTTTCATGGAGCAAGGTCGTAATTTTAAGTAAATTTTCGACCACATAATCTGGTGAGGGGATTTCCTTTTGATAGTGCAGGTTAGATAAGTCATTGATGCCAATCATGACAAAAATGGACGTAGGTTTATATTTGATTAATTCTCCAAGTCTTAAAAGAACCCCATCAGTAACATCTCCAGAAATACCTCTATTTTTCGCATTATCAATGCCTAATTTAGCTCCCCAATCTTTACCTCCCTCAGTGATACTATTACCTATAAAAACGATATCCCCCATTGATAAGGGATGCTCCTTAAATTCTTTGATTCTCTCTTTATAATGATTTTCTGTCCATTCAGTATGGTATACTACAACAGTATTTTCTGGGGGATAAAGCAGCTCTAAGGTGGATTGGCTTACCGCATATTCAGTATCTATTATGAGGGTTAAAAAAAATAAAAAAGGATAGACTTTTTTATCCATGATTAAGAATATATTGTTTTTTGTCAACTTAATGACGAATTATGGGGAACTTTCCCCCAATTGTATCTGACATTTTAGAGTCATATCTAAAAACAGTATCATTTAGGGGGAGAACACTTTAGATACGTCATGTAAATGAACAATATGAAAAAATATTTTCATTTATCTTTTTTTCTTCTGACTATTATTTCTTTCAGCTGTGGCTCTGATAAGGGTCCTGGTATTAATAAAGATAATTTACAAAAATATCTTCATGTCCCTTCTCCTTCTTGGCAAGATCAAATCCTCTATTTTATCGTGACCGATCGATTTATGGATGGAGATTCAACCAATAATGATCAAGGTGCAGGTGAGTATAAAAAAGGAGATGGAGCTTATTGGAATGGAGGGGATCTTAAGGGGATTACGCAAAAGATTAATTATATTCAAGAGCTAGGTGTAACAGGAGTTTGGATCACACCACCAGTAGCCAATCAATGGCGAAATCCACAACATACAGGAACTGGAAATCATGGATATTGGGCGAGTAGATTAGATCAAGTAGATAAACACTTAGGGGATTTAGGGGATTATAAGATGCTGTCGGCGACTTTGCACTCCAAAGGAATGTATCTTATTCAAGATGTCGTAGTAAATCATTTTGGAGATTATTATACTTATGATGGGCCCTATGACCCAAAAGATGTATCAAAAAACTTTAAGCTGCATGACGTTGAACAGCCCATGCAATATCCTTTTAACCATAATGATGCCAGAGAAGAGGAAGACCGTGAACTGGGTATTTACCATTTTGCACCAAATTTCACTGACCATTCAGATACGATTCAAAAAACACAATTTCAATTTGCAGATTTGGATGACCTCAATACGTCCAATCCTTTGGTTCGTGATGCTTTGAGAGAGAATTTTGGCTACTGGATTACAGAGGTGGGGGTTGATGGATTTCGATTTGATACACCTCATATGGTCGAACATGATTTTTGGCATAGTTTTCTTCATAAAAAAGAGGGGGAGCATCTCGGTATTGATCTTTTGGCAAAGCAGCAGGGCAAGCAACATTTTTTAACTGCTGGAGAAGTTGCTTTTTTCCCAAAACCTTTTGATCATTCGGGAACGAAAGATGCACGAAAATATTTAGGAACTAAGAACAAACCTGAAATGAATTCGATATTAAATTTTCCATTAAACACAGCTATTAACCGAGTTTTTATTGAGAAAAAACCTACCAATACCCTCTCTTTCAGGATCAAGAGTATCCAAGAAAATTTTCAACGGTCTGATCAGTTGCTTAATTTCATTGATAATCATGATGCGCCTAGAATCCTCGCTAAATCTGATCGTCAGACCATGAGACAAGCATTGTTGTTCATCATGACCATTCCAGGAGTTCCTGTAATATATTATGGAACCGAACAAGAGTTAACCGGAATGCGTCAAACTATGTTTAAGGGGGGTACGGGATCACCCGACCGCGATTATTTTGATACAGAAAGTGACTATTTTAAATTTGTTCAGAGCCTAGTAAAATTAAGAAAGACAAACGAAGTGTTTCGAAGAGGCCAACTTAAAGTAGTAAGAGACAATTCTTATGGTCCTGGGTTATTCGTATACGAAATGAGATTAGATGATGTTTCTGCATTGATTTTGATTAATACTTCAGAAAAACTTCAATTGGTTGATGGATTAAGTGTACCCACATTTAATCCAGGAAATTATGTTGCCAAATACAGTATTGGAGCCCAAAATGAAATTTTATCGGTTTCCCATGATAGAATTATAGATATGATTTTAGAGGCTAAAAGTGCACAAGTTTATGTGAATACTGACCATTCGCAGACAAAGTTCGATTTGCATGGAACCATAGGGTTAAATAATGATTTTTCGGAAATTTTGACTACTTCAGCCATTCAATTAAGTGGAAAAGCAATGGGAGTCGAAAACATGGGTTTGGTAATAGATGGAGACTATGAGCATTTATTACCCATCACAAATAGGAATCAGAATAGCTGGTTCCACGATTTAAGCTTGAGTAATTTGATGAATGGAAAACACAGGATAACTGCGATTGGCTATGATGATAAGGGATCTTTAATAACCTCATCTAAATATTTTACTTTGGCCTTATCCACTAAACATTTATTCCATTTTGAGGATGAAATCCAAGATGACTACGGTCCCAATGGGGAATACACTTATCCTAGTCATAGAAGCTTTAGTCACCAACAAGATATAAAGGCTGTGGACGTCTCCCTTACCGGTAATAATCTAACCTTAGAAATTACTATGTCAGAAATCACTCAAATATGGATACCTCCAAATGGATTTGATCATGTGTTATTGAATATTTATATTGATATGCCCGATAAACAGGGAGTGAAATCTTTACCTTTTCAAAATGCTTTTTTTCCTAATCAGGGTGAGTGGGATTATCGATTTGCTTTGGGTGGCTTTAGAATAGAAGCATTTGAAGGTCATCCTCTAACTTCGGGTCCTGAAAAATTAGGAAAATCTATCATGACCCCATTTGTAAATGTTCATTATGAGCAAAATAAAATAAGTGTCACGCTTCCAGCTAAAATGTTGGGGAACCCGACTACATTGAAAAATACTAACCTATACATCAATACCTGGGGCGGAAGCGCCGTCTACCCTAGGACCATAGATAAGACGAGAACAACTTGGTCCTATGGGGGAGGGAATTCAAACAGTCCGAAAATAATGGATGATATTAACGTAATCACATTGGAATGAGAACTAAACAATATCACTGGATAACAACTTTTGTCTTTTTTTGCGTTTGCTTTTTGGCCTGTAAGCCATCCGTAGAAGAGATCACCCCACCTAATTTTATCATCATCTTTGCCGATGATCTGGGTTACGGTGATTTGAGTAGTTTTGGACATCCCACCATTCACACACCCAATCTTGATCAAATGGCCCAAGAGGGGATGAAACTTACGCAATTCTATGTAGCAGCCTCCATCTGTACTCCTAGTCGGGCAGGTCTGCTTACAGGGAAGTTACCGGCAAAAATTGGGATGGCTGGTGCGCGTCGGGTTTTGTTTCCAGACTCATACGGAGGTCTTCCAACCACTGAGCCGACCATCTCAAGTATGCTCAATAAAGCTGGGTATGCAACAGCATGTATTGGGAAATGGCATCTAGGACATAAAAAAGAATTTTTACCTACCCAACATGGTTTCGATTATTATTTTGGTATACCTTATTCCAACGATATGTCGCCACCTAACAATAATTGGGATTACGCCAAAGCTGCCTTTCCTCCATTGCCATTGATGGAAGGCACAGAAATTATTGAGTTGGAACCTGACCAAAGTCAATTGACGACAAGATACACAGACAAAGCGCTGGCATTCATCGATAAATATAAAAATAAGCCTTTTTTTCTCTATATGCCACAGACCTTTCCTCATGTGCCTTTGTATGTGGACAGTCTTGATGCAGGAAAAAGCAAAAGGGGTCTTTATGGAGATGTGGTTCAAGTATTAGATAAAAGTGTAGGTGCCATTTTGGACAAATTAAAGAAACTAAATATTCATGAAAATACTTTTGTCATCTTCACCAGTGATAACGGTCCTTGGGGTTGGGTAGGAATTAATGGAGGGTCAGCGGGACTGCTAAGAGGGAAAAAAGGCTCGCCTTGGGAAGGGGGTTTTCGCGTGCCAACCATTGCTTGGATGCCAGGAACTATCGGTGAAAATAAGATTTTTGATGGGGTAGGGAGTACGCTTGACTTACTACCTACATTCCTAGGTATGGCAGGTATTGAGTATCAAAAAGAGGAACTGGACGGGATAGATTTATCTGAGAGCTTTACCCAAGGGAAAGCCCTAGATCATCCCATTTACTATTACCAGCAACAAGAACTGATGGCCTTGCGGACGGGTGCTTGGAAAATCTTCATAAAAAACCCAAATCCATGGAAAGAGGAATTTACGGATGCTGATATGCCTCTATTGTACAACCTTGACCAAGATCCCTCAGAACAGTTTAATTTGGCTGATAAAAATGATCAAAAGGTTAATGAAATGATGAATATTGTGAATCTTCATATTGAAAAAACGAAGATTAAGCATTCTTTAATTGACTCAATAGCGCCAGCATATCAAGTCATCCACGATCGGTATCATTAACTATTTTTTCATGGACCAAAAATAAAAAATCATAGTTGTCTGATAGCCATATATTTAGTGAGTCTATTCCATTTAAAAAGAAGCTAATCTGATGTGTTTTTTAAGTAGGCACTTCTGATCAACAGAAAACCTAATAAAACAAAAGGAATACTCAAGAACTGACCTTGGTTCAAGACAAAATTATTTCCAAAGGTGACATTATTTTCCTTAATGACCTCTTGTAAAATTCTTGATCCAAAAATAAATAATAGAAACAGACCCCAAATTAAGCCATGTGGAGTTTGATCCTTTTTTTTACTCCAAACGAGCATAAGTATTAAAAAGGTTAACAGACACACGGCTGCTTCGTAAAGTTGACTAGGATGCCTAACAATCCCATCCATTTTAAAATAACCTTTATATCCTTGACTTGTTTTTATAACATTCATTCGACCGTCTTCAGTATGGATTAAGGTGGGAATTTTTTGTTTTTTTAGCAGCAGAGGTTTCACGTTTTTTATAAGAATATTTGTTGCTTGTTCCAGGCTGGATATGCGTTCATAAAGTTGGATTTCAAGGGTAAGCTTGGGATGATTTGTATTCAAATTGGCATCTTGATCTATTATTGAAATCATTTTAACTGCGGGGATACGATTTTTAATTTCCTGAATTTTTGTTCCAACAAAAACAACTCCAAAATTGGATCCTGTTGGGGTACCTATAATTTCACTATTCATGAAATTTCCGAATCTAATGAAGATGGATCCCAAAGCGACTACGATGGCCATACGATCTACAATTTGCAACCAACTGTGGCCTTGTCGATGATGTTTAGTGATTTGCCATTTTTTTCCTTTAAGTTCAATCTTATAAACATAAAAATAGAGGGCAATTAAGATTCCGATAGCACAACCATGAGAAGAAAGACCCCCTTCCCAAATTTTCAAAATATCGATGGGATTATTCAAATACTTAAAGGGTTCGTAAAAAACGACATGACCGATTCTTGCACCTATCACGGTGCCTACAATCATATACAGGAGCAAAAAGTCTAAATTATTTTTAAATCTTTTTTCTGTTTTGTAAATAGATATGATCACAAAACGGCTAACAATGAATCCTAAAGCGAACAAAAAACTATACCAAAAGATGGTAAAACTGCCAAATCTGAGAAAAATGGGATTGGGATTCCAAATGATGTAGCTAAACAGATTCAAGGGGTCAATTAATTTTTTTATTATCTTCCATAAAAATCCAAGTTATATATTTTCTAATAGAAGAAAATCTTTTTTTTCATTCTATTATTTTGGGGGATTGCTTCAAAAAAAACGTCCCTAACATGTAAATTAAAATTTTTGTTTTACATGTTTGATAGGTCTCATATTTCCGATATTTTTTTGCGTGTTTTAACATTTGAATCTTCTGAAAAAGATATCAAGGAGTTACAGTTATGGATTGATAAACAACCCGAAAATAGAGCGAAATTTAATGCCATACGTACCTATTGGTATGAAAACTTGCAAGAGAAGTCTCACGATAAAATGTTAAGTAATATAAAATCTAGAATTCAGGAAGATCAATCCCGAATGAACCCTATTTTGAAACCAAGGCGTATAATAAATTTTTATTTGACAAGAGCAATTAAAGTAGCAGCATCAGTGTTGCTTTTTGGGTTATTTGCTTACCTTTTTAATGTAGGCGTTACGACTGACTCAGTAAAAGATGAGGGGATTCAAGAATTAGTTACAAAAAAGAATCCTTATGGCCAGAAATCAACAATTTTTTTAAGTGATGGGTCTATTATTTACCTGAATTCAGGGAGTAGTGTCAGTTATTTAAAGGGATTCAAAAATGATAAAAGGGAAATTCAATTGACTGGAGAAGCTTATTTTGAAGTAGCTCAAGATATTAATCGTCCCTTCACAGTTATTGCGCATGGAGTTGCGACAACTGCTCTAGGTACAATGTTTAATGTTAATGCTTATTCAAATAACGAAGTAACTGTTTCTTTAGCAGAAGGCAAGGTACAAATTGAATTTCATAATGAACATGAAGGGTTTCAGGATCAATATCTAGTGGCTGGAGAGCAAGTGGCATACAATAGAGATTTAAAGACAGTTAAAAGAGGAATTTTTAATCCAAAAATAAATGCTTGGAAAGATGGTGTGTTATTTTTTGAAAATGCAAGTCAAAAAGAGGTATTTGAAGCATTAGAATTATGGTATGGATTAAGTTTCTTGATAAGTGAGCCTTTTAAAAAAGAATGGCGCATAAATGCGAGTTACGATAATCAAAGTTTAGGTTGGGTTTTGGGATCATTGGGCTATATTCAAGGATTTGATTTCGAAATATTAGATAAAGAAGTATTGATTAAAAATAAATGAAATAAAAATGTTCCCGTTTCAGATTCCTCAAAAAAAAATGCTACCTACCAAAATCTTACAATTTAGTATTCATCTAAAATACGGGATGGCCCTTTTCATCTGGCTTTCCCAGGGGATAGTTTTGGCAAAAGTGGATAATAGGGCACAGAATGAGAATTTTGAAAGTATTAAGAAAGTAAAAATTAATCTCATTTTAAAAGATGATGATCTTAGATCAACCTTTAAAAAAATAGAAAATATAACATCCTTTGTATTTGCATATGATGAGAAAGATGTTGCTATGAATCGATCTTTCAATGGCTCTTATGTAGACCAAACTGTTTATACAGTATTGGTAGATATTGCCAAAAAGTCTAATTTGAATTTCCGACAGGTTAATCAAAGTATTAATGTTCAAAAGAGTACCTCAGAACAGAAATTAGATCCTGTTATCTCTAAACAAGAGCGGAGTGTATCAGGAATTGTATACGATGAATTGAATGAGGGATTACCAGGTGTCAATGTTGTAATTAAGGGCACTTCCTCAGGAACTATTACCGACTATGAAGGGAATTACCGAATAACTATTCCTGATGAAAACATTACTTTAGTGTTTAGCGCCATTGGTTATGATGGTCAAGAGATCTTGGTTGGAGCACGATCGGTAATTGATGTTACATTGGGCGTTAATGTAAAAGAGTTGGAGGAGGTTGTAGTGATGGGATATGGCACTCAGATTAAACGTAAAATGACCAGTTCCGTTTCTAGGGTTAATGTAGAGAAGTTAAATTCTGCTGCTACTAACTCATTTGAGGGGGGGTTACAGGGAATCGTTCCAGGAGTCCAAGTTACCACAAGTAGTGCTCTGGGAGGGTCTGCTATCCGGGTACGGATCAGAGGAACATCCTCTGTGAGTGCAAATAGTGAGCCGCTATATGTTATAGATGGAATTCCCATTGAAAGTGGAGAAATAAGTACTTCTCAGCCCGGTGGGGGTATACAAGAGTGGAACTTGCAGCAGGCAGCCAATACAAATGTATTGGCCAGTTTGAATCCAGCAGATATTGAATCGATGGAGGTTTTAAAAGATGCTGCAGCAGCAGCAATCTATGGATCTCGTGGAGCTAATGGCGTAGTCTTAATTACTACTAAAAATGGAAAAGCCGGAGTTACTAAGGTTACTGTGTCCGGCTCCTTTGGATTATCCGAGGCTACCAATAGGATCAGCCTGTTAAATGCGGAGCAATATTTGACCCTAGCCAAGCAAGCGTGGTATAACTCTGGTTTCGATGTGGCTGATTTTTGGAATAACAGTGGTGTATTGGTAGATGGGCTTACCCAAGAAGAAGCAGAGCGCACAGATACGGATTGGGTTGATCAAGTGTTACAAGTAGGGCAAGTGGCCGATTACAACGTTTCTATTTCAGGAGGCAGCAAAAAAACCACTTTTTATTTAAGTGCAAACGTTAAAGACCAAACGACCATTTTAAGAGGAAATAAATATCAAAGATTTGGTACACGACTCAATGTTGATCATGAAATAAATGAAAAGTTATCGATTGGTGGACGTTTAATGCTTACTTATATCAATGACAAGCAAGTTCCGACCAATTGGGCAGGGGGGGTAAGTAATGTTTCAGAAATGCTTCCTATTTGGCCAGTGAGAAAAGAAGATGGGTCATATTTTAATGTTTCTGACGAACAACCAGTTGCGGGTGTAGACTTGAGAACAATTAATTTAAAAAGTAATCAAATCTTGGGTAATTGGTACTTCAAGTATAAAATTTTAGATGCCTTGAGTTTTCGATCAGAGCTCGGTAGTAATTTATTGTTCAATGATGATTTTCATTTTCGCAATGGTCAAATTACAAGCCATGGTAGATCTGTGGCGTCTACTGTGAATGGAAAACGTATGGGTTATAATTGGAAGAATATTGTGAATTACACAAAATCTTTTGGCCAGCATAATTTGGATTTATTGGGGGCATCTGAAATGCAATCTTATACGTCTAAATTGAACTCTGTATTTGGAGATACATTTATAAATTCTACCCTTACTAGGCCTCAAGATGCAGCAATTATAAATGCTTCTAATAGCGAATCAACTTATTCTTTTTTGTCTTATGTAGGCCGTGTAAATTATGATTTTCAAGCGCGTTACTTGCTATCCGTAAGCTTCAGAGCAGATGGCTCTTCTCGTTTTGGCCCAGACAATAGATGGGGATATTTCCCTGCAGTCTCATTGGGATGGGTATTAAGTGATGAAAACTTCTTTTCCACGCTGGCTACGACTGTAAATTTCTTCAAAATTCGGTTGAGTTACGGTTTGGTGGGTAATTCTGAAATTGGGGACTACTCATATCTTTCTACTTATGGGACGTCAACTTATGATGCCAATACGGGCTTGGGGATCTCTAATGTTGGTGATGATGAATTGGGATGGGAAACTACTTCTCAACTTAATTTAGGAATCACTTTCGAGATTTTAGAAGGAAGAATTAGTGGAGAATTTGACATCTATGACAAAACAACCAATGACTTACTTTTGCCTTTTCCAGTATCACAAATGACCGGAGTTTCATTGGTGACAAAAAATGCGGGTACGCTGACGAACAAAGGCTATGATTTGATGTTGAGCTCTGTGAATATTAATACGAGCTCATTCAAATGGTCAAGTTCTGTTACCCTGAATTATAATGAAAACTTAGTCACTAGTCTTGGAGATGAACTGATTGAAGATGGGATCTCTGCGAGTCAAGGCTTAGGCGGGATCTCAATTTTTCCAGGTTATCCCGTTGGTGTAAATCAGCTAGTTGAGTGGGCCGGAGTAGATCAAACAACAGGTGAAGATACTTATAAGGATTTAGAGGGCAATGTATTGAGTTACAGCCGAGCAATTGAAGATTACGGTAGTTTTGCAAATTTTGCTCAAGAAAATTATAAGCCTATGGGGAATCCTTGGCCAAAATATACAGGAGGTGTAGAAAACAGATTTAGTTTTAAGAAATTCTATGGAAGTTTTCTTTTCACCTTTGCCACCGGTCAAACCTATGAGGATGGTTACATGAAGGCCTTGACACAACCATTTGGTGGGGATAAATTAAATCCACCGAGTCATATGTTGAACTCATGGAGCTCACCGGATGGTAATATATCCCGCGTATCTCAGATAAACTCCAGCAATGTTTTTTGGGAAGGAACCTCTGAGCACTTATATAGCACAGATTATTTAAGATTACGGGATTTGACCATTGGATATAAAATAACTACCCGAGGCACAGTCGTAAAAGGGTTTGATGTCTCCTTAAAAATGGTCAATGCCCTAACTTTTACCAAAGCGCCCGATTTTTTCTGGGATCCTGAATTTACAGGAGTTGTGCAAAGTCGTCAATCAAATAATATTGGAGCAGGAGGAGCTTTTAAGCAATCTCCGCAGGCAAAATCAATAATTTTGGGTCTGGTTATTAATCTATAATTATGTTTAGGATGAAAAAGTTAGTCATAATATTAGTTTCTACTATTTTTTGGTCATGTGGAGATGATTTTTTAGACAATCCTCCCAATATCGGATTGACTCCAGATAAATTAACTGATTTAGCTTCTGCTCAGGCATTATTATATGGTGCCTATGCTCAAATCAGACCATTTGTGAGTCAGTCAGCGCTGTATTCTGCGGGAATGATGCGAGATGTTCTCAATAGAAATAGGGGAGAGTACGATAATTTTTATGGCCATGAAATAAGTACTAATATGACTTCCTGGCAATATACATCCGGTTTTACGGCCCTCGGAACCATAAACAAAATTTTCGCAGATGACTTGGCTAATACCGCCGCAACGGATGCAGAAAAGGCAGCAGTACTTGCAGATGCTCATTTTTTAAGAGCATTGATCTATTTTGATTTAAATAATTACTGGGGAGATCCTATTACAGGTTACACCGTGCCGTTGCTTGAATTACCCTTGAGCATAGACGATAGGGTTTCATGTGCAAAAACTTCTGAGCTCAGTTCATTTATAGAAACTGAAATTGAGGCTGCCAGATTTCATTTTCAAGAGGCATCATCTGGGATTTCCAATTATTATGCTGCTACTGCTTTGGCCGCTAGAATTTACTTTTTTCATGAAAAATACGATTCGGCATATGCTCGAGCCAATGAAGTAATTACGAGCGGTCAATATGTATTAGAGTCTGATGTAACGGAAGTTTTTACTGCACCAGGGAATTCAAATGAAATCATATTTAAAATCATGTTCAATTCTGTGGATGGCTCAGGAGTCAGTCCCTCTGCACGTATTTTTGAGGCTTATCAAGCCTCATCAACTGTAGGGTTTTATAGTATGAACACTAATGGCGTAGCCGCGGAAATGATTATGGATGAAGACGATGCCCGTTACACAGGTCTTTACTCCTCTGATGATAACTACGTTTACGTTGAAAAGTATACTACGGATCAAATGCATTATCAATATATTCGATTGGCTGAAATGCACTTAACTCGAGCAGAAGCTAATATTATGGTTAATGGCTCTGTTAATCAACAAGATGTTGATGATATTAATGCATTAAGAAATAGGGCGAAACCATCTTCCGCATTAACTTCCATTCCTACAAAAGATCAAGCACTTAATATGCTTTTTGAAGATCGTACTAAGGAATTAGCTTTTGAGTTGGGAGATCATTTTCTCAATACCAAGCGTTTGAAATTTGGAATTATTAGAACTGAGGATGAAGGAGATGGATTCAAAACGTATTCAGAATGGATCGAATTATTGTTGTATCCATTCCCCACAAATGAAGTGGATATACATGGTTTAACTAGATCAGGAAATTAATGAAGGTTAAAAAAATTATTATGGCATTAGCTATATTGTGCCTATTTAAATGTGATGAAAAATGGCCTGTTAATGAGGAGCTATTGAACAGTGCGTCAACTGATATCTCAGGTTCCTGGTCAATTTCGAAAGTTGAACAAAATGAAATAGATATCTCAGATAACTATGATTTTAATTCATTTGTAATTGCCTTAAACTATGGTAATGGTTTGCCTGCAGATTTTTCGATAATTTCTGAAGCTCCTGTGCCGTTTCCAACTTCGCACAGTACAGGGTTATGGCATTTTGATAATAAATTATATCCCAGCAAAATATATTTTGTTAACGGAGATACTGCCATTTCTATAGTAGATCAACCTCTATTGACTACTGGAAACGAGGAACTTCATCTAGAGTTTAACTTGGGATGCAGTGATGTTTCATATGTTTATTATCTAACTAAAAACAATACATTGTGAGAGTCATGAATCGGATCATTAATAAGATAGCTGATCGAAAATTTTGGAGTCCGTATTTAACAAGTGCGGTAGTTATTCTCATTGCGTTGTTTTTGACAAGATGCTTTGACATTATTTCTTTTGAACAACCCGAAACAGCAATTGCTGGCGAAACAATATCAATTAAATTAGATATTGAGGTTTTGGAAGATAATTTCAATCCAGGCAATGTATCGGGTACGATGCCAGTAGTTGGGTTTTTAGCCCCAAAATCGTGGAATGCTGGAGCAAATACGGTTATTAATATTACAAGTGAGGTATATAACAGTACCATGAGTCCGATGATCGAAGGGGCTATTGAAGGCAATGGTGGCAAACCATGGTCAGAAACGCTGGAATTTATGTATGGAATGGGTGAGAACTATGATCCAACTAAAATGGAATGGGTCATGTTTATGGCAGATGTGCCTTATGATCATAATCCAGCATATCTCCCCATTTATGGTACGGTTAATATTGAAACGGTGGTAGGACCAGATAATATAACAGCTCAGCTAGGGTATTTTATTGGAGAAAATGATAGGGGGATTTGGGTACTCAATGAAAATCAAGATTTTAGATTAGGAAATTGTATTGAAATTACGGGAGGTACAGGGGCACCCATAAATTATTGTGGTCCAGAGCCAGCACCAGGAACAAGTGTTATTAGCCCCGACGTATTTAGCTATAACGATTTATTGAAAATTACCTTTGATGGCTCAATTGGGGCAAATGACGAAGTAACAAGGCTTAGCGGAGCCAGTTTCGTATATTTTTGTGCAGAGGCTACATTAAATGATGGGACGATCATATCTGTCTGTGATAAATCGGATAAAACAGCTTTAAATTTTATTGGTGATGACATTTGGGAAATTACTGTTTGGCTAAAAGATATTTTTGATTTGAATACTACAAAGGAAATTTCGATGATTACTTATAATTTTCAAGATCAAAATGGGGATAATATAGTTAGAGATTTTTCTACTGGTGAAGACTTTACAATGATTGCATCTTGTCAATAAAGGCACAATACTTCTATATTCTAATTATGAAATTCTTTTTTCGATACATCACTCTGTTTGTTTCTTTTTCATCAATAGCCCAAACCTTTACCAATCCCATTTTATCTGGGGCATATCCCGACCCTTCTATTTGTGAGGTAGAGGGGAATTTTTATTTAGTCAACTCTTCCTTTGAATATTTTCCTGGGTTGCCCATTCACAAGAGCAAGGACTTGGTGAATTGGGAGTTGATAGGTTATGGACTAGATAGAGAGGACCAATGCAATGGAACCAACAATCTGGTGGACGTGCAAAGTAATGGGGGCATTCATGCGCCCACCATACGTTATCATGAAGGTATTTTTTATATCATCACGACCAATATTTATAGCCCTGTGAAGGGGCCTACGCAGTTCATTAACTTTATCATCACCGCTGAAGATCCTGCGGGTTCATGGTCCGAACCTCACATCATTGAGGGGGCACCGGGTATAGATCCTGATTTATTTTTTGATGATGATGGGAAGGTATGGTTTGTCGGTACCCATGATAAAGGGGATAAGAATGCTAATGGCATAGGTGAACTATGGGTACAGGAATTGGATCTTACCAAATGGCAACTTAAAGGTGAAAGAACCTCCGTTTGGACAGGGGCGTGTGGAGGCTGTTGTTTGGAAGGGCCTCATATGTACAAAAGAGAGGGGACTTATTACCTGATGGCCGCAGAGGGAGGAACTTCTTTCAATCATGCGGTAATGATTGCTGCTAGTGATAAAATTACTGGGCCTTATGATTCCAATCCCAGAAATCCGATTCTTACCTCGAGACATTTGTCTAAGGACAATTGGGTACACAGCACGGGGCATGCCGATTTGGTTAATGTTCCCGATGGACGATGGTTCATGGTCGCTTTGGGTAAGCGAGGGGATGAGCAACGAGAATCTAATATGGGTAGAGAGACCCATTTGATTCCTATTTCATGGGAAAAAGCAATAGTCCGATGGCAACAAGTAAGCGATAATGAATGGGCCCCCGTTACTTATGATTTTCCCGTTGGAGCACCTCAAACGGGTAAGGTGGAGCGTATTAATCCCATGCCTTTTATGCAAACCCGCCAATATCAGAAGGATGCCTTCAATGACAATTTTGATGAATCTAAATTAAATTTAGAGTGGAATTTTAGAAGGGTACCCCAAGTTAATACCTTTTCATTAGCTGCGCGATCGGGGCATTTAAGGTTATATGCCAAGCCAGAGGTCATTGAAAATAGGGTACAGGCTAGTTTGATGGGTTTTAGACAGCGGGAAAGCGATTTTGAATATACTGCTAGCATCTACTATCAACCTAAAAAAGAGGGCGAAGAGGCAGGCATGAGCCTTTTTCAAAAAGATAATAATTATATCAATTTTACCTTAACTAAAGAACAAGGGCTGATGGTGCTTAAGGTGATATTAAAAGATCCTAAAGAGGATTCAAGAATCTTGAAGCAAGAAATTTTATCCAATTATGAGGGAGAGATTATGTTAAGAGTGATTTCAAAAGATCATCAATATCAATATCAATATTCTCTTGATCAAGGTCGGGAGTACATTACATTTATGAGTTCAAAGGGAGATTTAATTTTAAGCCATCGAACAGGCTCATATACCGGTGCTTATTTAGGCTTGTATGCTACAGGGAATGGTAAGAGTACCAAAGCTTTTATGGATGTAGATTGGGTATTTTATCAGGGATTCCCTAGATCTTAACTTTCTTTAACAATTAAATCTCGACACTTGACCTTCTGCGACCCTGTTTTCTTTTAAAGTATCCTTCGATATTTTAAATTTGAATTTCAGTGGGGACACGTAAAACTATTCATTTGATATTTTTTGTTTTCCTAGCGCTACATTTGCCGTCGGTATGAATATAGTTAAAGTTATATTGTTAAGTTTTATAGGCCTGTTGGGGCTTTCATCAACGGCTTATAGCCAAGAGGTAGCGATAAGGTTGGGTCCTGATCAATTTGCCATCAATCAACTTTGGACCATTACCATTACGGTGCAAAACGAACGCTTACGTAATTACAGCAACTTTCCAGAAATTCAAGGGTTGGTAAAAAGGGGTACTTCCTCTTCCTCTTCAACAAATTATGTCAACGGTAAGATGAGTTCATCCCAAAGCATCATCCAGAATTATCAAGCCACGAGTGAGGGGAGCGTGGTCGTTCCTGATTTTGACATAACAATTAACAATCAGTCATTTTCAGTGAAGGGTAAAAGCATAACAGTGACCGCTCCTGCCCAACAGCGTCGTTCCAATTTTCAAGACCCCTTTCAAGATTTTTTCCAGCAAAAAGCACCATCTGAATTTATAGAAGTTGAGGCGGATGCTTTTCTAGCGTTAACTACGGACAAAAATGAAATTTACCTAGGGGAAGGAATTACCACTACCTTGGCT
>Ga0209716_1001428_pt1 | contig 18034 bp, 40 predicted proteins | sample COGITO_mtgs_1205_FD_184811 | JGI IMG/M metagenome (GOLD analysis project Ga0209716, IMG submission 184811) | Pelagic marine microbial communities from North Sea - COGITO_mtgs_120531 (SPAdes) (version 2) | ecosystem: Environmental > Aquatic > Marine > Epipelagic ...
TTCATTAAGCGAATTAGTAACAGAATTAAACTTAAACACATTATAAGATGGCGAATACATTAAAATTTGGTAACGGAGAATGGTATGGAAAGAAAGATACTATACTTGCTTACAATGATGAAAACAATAACTATAAGCCATTACCTTTTGACTTTAGTAGAGCATCATCTGCTACGGTTATAAATAAAGATGGTTTAATTGAAACAGTTGGTAATGGAGAACCAAGAATTGACTTTAGTAATGATAGTAAAGGTGCTTTATTGTTAGAGCCGAGTAGGACTAATTTAGTTTTAACAAGTGCAAGTGGTACTTATGGTAATCAACCAGCTTCTGAAACAAACACTATTTCTCCAGATGGTACAAATAACGCAGTAATACCAACACCAGATGAAGTTGCTGATAGATACCAATATGATGTTTCAAGTGGTACTTATGCAACCAACACAAAATTATCCTATTCTTGGTATAGAAAAAGAATATCAACACCTATTATTCCATCTTATATAGGAGATTTACAAATGAATGTTTTAGTAAATGTTACGCAAGTAGGTTCAACAACTCAAATAGAAAGTGATGTAAATGGATTTGATAGATTTCAAGCTATTTTTAACATAACGAATGGCTCTGCATCAAGTATTATCAGAGCATATTTTGGAGGTGCTGTTGGAATAGGTAATTCATCAGTAGCGTATTTTGGACATCAATTAGAACAAGGAAGCTACGCTACATCTTACATACCAACACAAGGTAGTGCTGTAACGAGGTTGGCTGAAAGTTGTAATCAAACTGCTCCAGATGGTGTTATAGGGCAAGCAGAGGGGACTATATTTTTAGATAGTAAAATGGCTTTGCAAAGTATAAACAACTATCAATTATTTTCAATAAATAATGGAGGAGGTAGTGATAGAATAAGAATATTAACTGCAACTGATAACAGATTAAGGTTTATTTATCAACTTGATGGAGGTGCTTTAGCATATAGTTTTTATAACCCAACAGATTATGGCAATTTAACAAGTTTAAAAATTGCTTTTACTTATAAAAGTGGGGACATTAAAGTATATATAAATGGAGTTTTAGTTGATAGTTCTACAAACACTTTTACTATTGCTGAAAAACTAATAGATATCGATATTGCATCAAGTGCTGGAGGTTATAGTCAAATGTTTTTTAATAACGTAAAACTATACAACACAGCATTAACAGACCAAGAATTACAAGCATTAACAACAATATAAATTATATACAATGAGAATTTCAAAATACGAGTTTAACAGTAAAGAACAAGCACAAGAAAAGATTGATGCTTTAGGTACTGCAACAGATGAAAACGGAAACGAATATCCAACTCACAAAAGTACAATAGTACAATTAGGTAACATCGTTTTAGAACAAGGGGAATACGATGAAGATGGAGAAGAAGTTACTGCTCCAGTATTATCTGAAAAATGGCATTTAGATGTTTTATGGAAAGAAGAGCAAATCACAACAGTAGAAGAAGAAGCAGTTTTAGATGATGAGGGTATGATATTAACACAAGAGGTAACATCTGTTGACCATCCTTACGGTTGGAAATCTTACGCAGTAGATATTGAGGGCGATGGAGTACATTCTTTTTTTGGGTTAAGTTATGATTCATTAAAATTGTAAAAAGTGGATATGCAAGACCTAAAATTAGCGTTCATAAATTTCCTTACTTTTACAGTGAGTTTCTCTGATGCAGAGCAATGGCTAAAATTAACGCTTTTAGTAGTGTCTATTGCATATACAGTTCTAAAGATTTTTAACATAAATAAAAAACGTGAGTAAACACTTTAAAGAAATAGAGTATAAAATGGATGCTGACTTTCTTGATAAATTAGATAAAGCAAGAGAGTTTGCTAATATACCTTTTATTATTAATTCTGCATACAGAAATCCAGACCAAAATGCAAGAGTAGGTGGTACATCTAATTCAAGCCATTTAAAGGGGCTTGCAGTTGATATAAGGGCAAATGATAGTAGTACAAGATATATTGTCTTAAACGCTCTTATAAGCGTTGGCTTTAATAGAATAGGTATTGCAAGTTCATTCATACACGTTGATGACGATAAAGAAAAAGCGAACAATGTAATTTGGACATATTAAGAGGATTATTTCATACGGTTATGTTTATTATGGGGGCAATAATAAGAACTGACTGTGTTAAATATCCAAACCTGCTAATGTTGTTTAGTTGGTTATTAATAATAGTATTAAGTATAGAAAAGTTGTTCTTTGTAAATACTTAAGTTTACAAAACACAAGTAATGTAAACCCTTATGTTTACAATAATAGTATTCAAGATTATATTAATTAATAGTTATAACTAAAAGTGATTATGGAAATAAACTTAATTTTATTAGTACCTAATGCAATGATATTAGGATGGCAGTACCACGAACCAGAGAAAGGATTTGAGTATTCAGAACTTAATCTGTTTTTATTCTTTGGACAGATACAAGTACGATGGGAGTAATTACTCTCGTTAATCAAACAAGGGTAAATAACTAAACTTATACAGATGAAAAAGATACTAAATTGGTTTACTGGTGGTGTAATTAAAGAAATAGGTAATGCGATAGACAAACTATTCACCACAGAAGAAGAACGTTTAAAAGCCAAGAATGAAATATTCAAGGTACTACAAGAACAACAATTAGAATTACAGAAACTACAAACAGAAATAATTGTTACAGAAGCAAATGGTAATTGGTTACAAAGAAGTTGGAGACCAATACTTATGTTAGCATTTGGCTTTATAGTTATCTATGTTAAATTTATTGCACCTTTATTTAGTTTACCTATTCCACCTTTAGAGAATGAGTTTTGGAACTTATTACAGTTGGGTATCGGAGGATATGTAGTTGGTAGAAGTGTAGAGAAAGTAGCTGGTAACATCACAATTAATAAATAATTTACTTTTTATTTGGTTATTTAAAAAAAAATATATAACTTTGTAATTTATTAATACTTCACTATTATAAAAATAATTAATATTATATTTAAAAATAATACAAATAAGTATAAAAATAAATATAAGATACCTGACCCCTATTCAATAAAAAAAAACACATACTTATTAACAAATAGTTTTTTATTCATTACATAATGATTATATTTGTATATGTCTAAGGAATATAAGAGAAAAGAATATAGTTTTTCTTTACATAAGGTTGATTATACTGATTCCTATACTAAAGAAATGGATTGCGAAGGTTTATCTGTTTTAAAGTGGAGTATGTTTGATAGTCCTGACAAATTAGGTAGTGGAAAATACTTTATGGAAAGTGAACCAGTTTTCATATTAGATGAGGTATTTAGGAAAGATAGAATGTCAGGATTCATACTTCAAGGATATACGAGTAAGACTTATGCTGATAAAATAGCATTACCGAGTAATAGTGGTCATAGAGTTGGTAAATCAATTAAGTTTAGGTGTATCAACAAGACTAAGAGGTTTAAGATGATTAGGGGTCTTATTCAATATGGTATAGAGAGAATACAAGTTACTAATGAGTGGATATACTTCGATACGGATAACTACTTGAAAGACCCTGAATTTAACTGCGTTTGATTTTGTTTTTTTTTGTTTTTAGATTAGAGAGGTCTCCAAACCTCTCTTTTTTAATTTTAACATTTCTTTAACATTTCTTTAACATTTACTTTAAATAATTCTTCGTAGGTTTGCATAGAACAAATAAATAAGTATTATGGAGCAATCAAATTGTTGTGGTGCAAGTAGATTATGGGAAACAGATATTTGCAATAACTGTAAAGAACACGCTGACTTTGCTGATTGGGAACAATTTGAAGAGCAGGTGTATAATAAAACAAGTAAATCATTTATTAATAAACTTAAAAACTTTTGGGAACAATGGAAAGTATTACGAAGATAAACGACTCTGCTTGGGAGAAGTTAAAGAAACAGATAGAGTATCATTTAGAACAAGATAGTAATTTAACTGATATAAGAATCAACTATCAAGTAAAGATACCAGAAAGAGGTACAAGAAACTACTTAGGATTAAACGTAAACATAAACGAATAAATAATGAAAGACTTAATAGACTTTAAAAATGCACAGATTACTGCATTACAGAAAAGATTATTTGAATTAGAGACTAAGGTAGGTAATTATGAAACCTACATCTTTGAACTAACAGATGAAAATTACCCAACAGAGTACAAACAAATAGTTAAAAACGAATTATTAAAAACAGAGTAAATTATGACAATTTTAGAAAAATTACAGAAGATTCAATTAGAGTTAAAAGTATCTAAAGCACAAACAAATGCTTTTGGAAAGTACAAGTATCGTTCAGCAGAAGACATCTTAGAATCTGTTAAGCCATTTGAAGAAAAGTACAAAGTACTATTTAAGATTAATGATAAGTTAGTTCAGTTAGGAGAGTACATTTATGTAGATTCAGAAGCTAAGATTATAGACATTGAGTCTATAGATAGAGAGAGTTCAGTATCTTCTACTGCACAAGCTATTATAGACTTCCAAGCTAAAGGTATGCAAATGCCACAGAGAACAGGAGCTGCATCTTCTTACGCTAAGAAATACGCTTTAGGGAACTTATTATTGATAGATGATACTAAAGATAGTGATGCTACAAATAATCACGCTAAGAGTTCTAAAACTACATTAACGCAAACAAGTAGTGAGTTTGATAAAGTGAAGAAATACTTGAAGGATGGAGGTTCTATACAAGCAGTAGAAGCAAGATACATTATATCAAAAGAAACTAAAGAAGCATTAGTTAAGTAATATGTATAAGCCATTACCGAAAACTCTTACAATAAAAGAGTCTGCAATACACGGATTAGGTCTATTTGCAAAGAAACAAATTGTAAAAAATACAGACTTAGGAATAACACATATACTTAATGAAGACTATGAACACAATTATATAAGAACCCCTTTAGGTGGGTTTATTAACCATAGTGATACACCTAATGCAAAATTAATAGACTTAGGAGGTATATTGCGTATTTTAACAATTAGACTTATAGAGCCAGAAGAAGAAATTAAAGTTAAATATAAACTTTATAAATTATAAGTAGTAATATATAAATCATCAAAATATTAAATAATATGAACGATATAAAGTTAAAACCAACAGAGAATGAAGACCATTACAGACTTCTTTTAAACGGAGTAGATGTAACTGGAGAACAAGAGAGAAGTGTGTTTAGACACATTATAGAAACTATAGATAACGGAATAGAAGTAGGAATATAAATATTAACAATTAAATTAAAATTAGAATTATGAGTTTACAATTAACAGGAACAATTAAATTAATCGGAGAGAAACAAGTATTTGACTCTGGATTTCAGAAAGTAGAATTTGTTATCACAACAAATGATGAGAAGTACCCTCAAGATGTTAAGTTTGAAATCGTACAAGATAAGGTAGATGACTTTATTAAGTACAACAAAGTAGGAGCATCAGTAGATGTAGATTTCAATGTTAGAGGTAATGAGTACAATGGTAAGTACTATGTGAGTCTTTCGGCTTGGAAAGTGTTTAAATCAGGAGCTAATGCACCAGCAACAGATATTGGTGTGCCAACAGAGGAGTTAGCAACTAACGATTTACCTTTCTAAATTAGATAAAGGGAGGTTTAAAAACCTCCCTTTTTTTATTAATAAACAAAACAAAAACAAATGACAGAACAAGAATTACAAGAACAGAACGACCATTTAATGTATATGAAATCTATAGAGGAAGAATGTGCTATAGATATAAATAAAAAGATAGAACATCCTCCTGTAGCAATTAGCTTTAAGAATAAAGAAGTAGTTACTAAGGATGGTAGTGTTAAAGAATTTCCTATTCCTATTGGAACTTATGGTAACTTTAGCTTTATACAAGCACCTCCAAAATCAATGAAGACATTTTTTGTTAGTTTATTAGGTTCAGCATTTTGTAATCCTAATGGCGAGTTTACTAAAGGTATGAGTTCTTTTAGAGGTAAGAAACACTTTGTACACTTTGATACAGAGCAAGGAGACTGGCACTCGCAAAGGGTGTTTAAAAGGGTTGAATGGATGAACAAGGGATTAAACTTAGATTTTTATCACACATTCGCTTTAAGAAAAATAGGTTATAGAGATAGGATAGATTTTATACAGTACTACTTAGATTGTATGAGAGAGGAAGGTAAAGAAATAGGTTTAATCGTTATTGATGGTATTGCTGATTTAGTTAGCGATGCCAATAATTTAGAAGAGTCTAATTTAATCGTACAAAAGATAATGGCTTGGTCAACTGTTTATGATTGCCATATAGTAACTGTAATACATAGTAACTTTGGTTCAGATAAACCAACAGGACACTTAGGTAGTTTTTTAGAGAAGAAAGCAGAAACACAAATACAATTAGAAAGGGATGAAAACAAGTTCGGTTGTATAACAGTATCTTGTAAGAGAAGTAGGAATACACCATTTGAATCATTTGATTTCATACTCAATGAAAACGGACTCCCTAAGATAATTAGTGCTGATGAATTACTTAGTTTCTAATAAGTTGTTAATAACTTATCAATAAAGATTAAACAATAAACATTATATTTATAAAACAAGATACAATTTATAATATCAAAGTATTATGATAGAAGAACAAACAAAATAAAAAATATTTGTAAAATACAGTCTTATATTGGAAAATATTTATCAATTTTGTTGAATTAAACAGTTATAATGGAAAAAAATGACCAAATTAAGGTTGAAGAAGAAATTAAACGTCTTGAAGAAGAAATAAATAACGAAGTAGAATATCAAAGATTTTGGGATGCTATAGAACTTCAGGAAAAAATAAATAATTTAAAAAACAAATACAATTATGAAAGATTTTAGACCAAGATTAAAAGGTAAGATATTAAAGGCTTACCAGAACCTAACTAAAGTAGAGAACAGAGTTCTTGTTATAGGTGATTTACACGAACCATTTTGTTTAGATGGTTATTTAGATTTCTGTAAAGAACAGTATGCTATACACAACTGTAACAAGGTTATTTTTATTGGAGATGTTATTGACAATCATTACTCAAGTTATCACGAATCATCAGCAGATGGTTTAGGTGGTAAGTTTGAGTTAGAACAAGCAGTAAAGAAATTAGCTAAGTGGTATAAAGCATTTCCTGATGCAGATGTTACTTTAGGTAATCACGATAGAATTATTATCCGTAAGGCACAATCATCTGATATTCCAAGTAAATGGATTAAGGAGTTTTCTGAGGTATTAGAGACACCTAATTGGAACTTTGTAACAGAGGTTTATTACGATGGTGTTAGGTATGTTCACGGAGATAAAAGTGGTAAGCCTAAGATGGCAGCTAAAAGAGATATGGTATCTACTGTATCTGGTCATTACCATACAGACTTTTATTGTGAATGGATGTTTGGAAAGACAAGAGCTATCTTTGGTATGGCAGTAGGTTGTGGTATAGATAGTAAGTCTTATGCTATGGGATATATGCAAGGAGGTAAGAAAGAAGCGATTGGTCTTGGTATTGTATTAGGTGGTAAGATTGCTTTTAATGTAAAGATGGACTTGTAATGAATTATAATAATGATTTTAAATACGATTTAAAGATAGGTCAAGTTAAGGAAGAGGAGTTGGGTGATATACTTAACTCCTCGACTATTGAAGTTAAGTACGATTTAAAAGCATTAAACACAGGTAATGTTTATGTAGAGTATTTTAGTAGAGGAAAGAAATCTGGATTATCTACATCTGAATCAGAATATTATTGCTTTGCTTTTGGAGATACATTACATTTAATAAAGACTACTGATTTGAAAGATAGATGTAGAAAGTATTTGAATACAGATAGAGATAGATTAGGGGGAGACAATAATACCTCTAAAGGAATATTATTACCTATAAAAGAATTGTTTTAATGAATCATAAAATTATATCCCCTTTATTTATTACGTTACCGAGAAAGACTGTAAAAGATAAAAGGATTGCTTTGAATATGAATACATATAGGAACTTACATCACAGAATAAGTAATGATGCTAAGAAAGCCTATTCAGAAGCTCTTAGAGAGCAGTTAGAAGGCTTATCTATACAAACACCTGTCGAGGTAACTTATAAGGTCTATAAAGCATCTAAAAGACGTTTAGACAAGATGAATGTGATTAGTGTAGTAAGTAAGTTCTTATTAGACTCTATAACCGAGTATGGTTGTTGGGAAGATGATAATGATGATTATGTAAAGAAAGAGACTATAATGCCGACAGAATTAGATAGAGAGAACCCAAGAGTAGAAATAATTATAAAAGAGATTTGATGTTAGAAAAGTTAGCAGTTCATCACGAGTTATGGATTAAGATGTTAGTAAATTTAGGTTGTAGAATTGATATTGCTAAAGACTTAGTTCAAGATATGTATATCAGGATGCACAGACTTGTGAAAGATGAGAAAAGGATTATGTATAAGGATGATGTTAACAGGTATTTTGTATGGGTTACATTAAGAAACTTGTATTACTCTTATTTAAAAGATAAGAGGAATAGTATATTTTATGAGATATTAGAGAATGATGAGGTTGTTGAATCTCCATATAATATGGAAGAAGATGATGCTTTTAGTAATATAATGAAGCAAGTAAATGATATAACATCTAATTGGACTATTTCTAACCAGAGGTTATTTGAGTTATACTTTATACAAGGCTTATCATTACGAGCTATATCTAAAGGTACTAAAATAGGGTTGAGTTGGATTCATAACTCTATACTAAAACAAAAAGCTATATTAAGAGAAAATTTATCAGAAGATTTAATAGATTACTTTAACCAAGATTTTGACAAGATATGAAACCAGACAATTATTATTTAGAATTAGAAAAGAAAGGGTACTACGAAACTATAGACAAGAGGTCTAAAGATTACAGAGATTACAAACAATGGAAAGCATCTAAGAGAAGTGAAGACTATAATAAGTTAAAGCAGAATGTAGAAACACAATCAAAAGGTGTAGGTGATACAGTGGCTAAGATTACTAAGGCTACAGGAGTAGATAAGTTAGTTAAGTTTATAGCTGGTGAGGATTGTGGTTGTGATGAAAGACAAGTTCAGTTAAATAAGTTGTTTAGCTACAAAAAGATAAACTGTATATCAGAAGATGATTATACTTACCTAAGTAATTTTATAGATGGTAACACAAATAAAATAAACAATCAACAGAAGGTAAGATTGATTACTATACATAATAAGGTATTTAATACTAATCAGAAAACTAACACAAGTTGTTCTCCTTGTATATCAGGAGTAGTAAATAAATTAAAAAAGTACTTGCAGGTTTATAAATAGTTTTGTAGATTTGCTTTAAATAAAATAAAACATATTATGAAGCGAACTAAAGAACAAAGATTAACCAAGTTTTGGGAAAATAATATAAACCCAATCACAGGATGGTTTGAAGATAAAAGGATGCACGAAAGAAAGAAATCTAAGAAAGCTAAGTTATGAAAGTAATATTTGATGCAGACAGTTTAATCTATGCTTCTTGCTTTAAAAGAAAGGATGATAGAGAATCTTCGGATGATATATTTGAGACTGATGTCAATGTAGCTTTTGATAAGTTTCAACGTAGCTTTGGCAGGTTATTAGCTTTCTTAGAAGACTTAGTAGAGGTAGATGAAATTGTGTTTTGTAATGGCTCTAAGAATAACTTTAGAAAAGATATATCCCCTACATACAAACTAAATAGAACACAAAAGAGACCAGAGATATTACCTCTACTTCACGATATGGTTAAACTTGAATACAATTCTGTTTATGGCGATGGGGTAGAAACAGATGATGTTGTAGCTACGTTATGGGCAGAAGAGGTGTTAAAAAACGGTATTGATTCCGTAATCATAATGTCATTAGACAAAGACTATAAGCAATTTCCTTGTTGGTTTTATAATTACAATTACAAGAGTAGAGAGTTAATTAAAATATCAGAGCAAGAAGCTAATGAGAACTTCTACTATCAAATGATTATAGGAGATACTGCTGATAATATAAACTATTGTAAGGGTTATGGTAAGGCTTATGCTAAAAAACTCTTTAAAGAATCTACTAATAAGTATTCATTAGTTAATAAAACATATAGGTTGTATAAAGAAATATACGGAGACGATGCTAAATCTATGTTTAATGAAGCTAAATCACTACTAACACTTAAAACAGACTGTTATGCTAACATTAAGCGATGATGATAAGTATATTGTAGAGTTATACTTCTCAAATTCAATAATAGAGATTCAAGAAGGATTACCTAAGTACATTTTAGAAGAGATTTTAGAGTATTATGAGGAACAAGAGTACTATTTAGCTTGTGCTGGTATAAAGAAAGCCTTAGATTGGTACGATACCAATAGTTTTACTAAAACAATGATAGAAATAGACAAAATAAAAGAAAATAACAAATCAAATTAAAACAAACAATATGTTAGGATATAACAAAGAGAACGCAGACGAATTAGCAAGAGATTTTGAAGAATTGACAAGAATAGAGTTAAATAGTGATTCAAGAGAGACAGAAATAATGATTACACGAACATTATTCTATAAAATACTAAAAGATTTGAACTTTATGAATGATAGGATGATTTCTGAATGGTTTAAGGAAAGAGGTGTTAATAAAGGTCGTTCTTCAATAACACACGCTCTATCTAAGATAGGTATTTACTACAAATCATATGCTTCGTTTAGAAATAGGTATAATATTTACTTTAATGATAGGGCTGAGGAGTTTCTTACAATAGAGCAAGTAGAAAAGAAGCATTTAAAAGACGTTAAAGAGAATGTACATACAAATACACTAAATAAAGATAAAGATGCCTTAGATGTGCTTATAGATAGTATTCCAGAGGATAGAAGAGATGAAGTTAGAGAAATTGTTAGTTTAAGAGTTAAATCTTGGAATTGGAAGAATAAAGATGAATGTCAAATCATACAAGGAGAGTCTTCTATAGAAGGTTACTGTTTTTAATCAATAAATTATATCAATTATGGGAATATTAATTATAGTACTTATAATAATAGTAATAAAAATAATAGTTACAATCAAAGAGAATTAATTATGAGAGGTACACAACCACATTACGAGAACGGAAAAGATTACGACATCATAGATGTTATAAGAGATTACGAATTGAACTTCTGTAGAGGTAATATCATTAAGTATGTTGCAAGAGCAGGTAAAAAACAAGATGAACTACTTGATTTAATCAAAGCAAAGGATTATCTTGAGAGAGAGATAGAACTGTTGAGAAGTAAAGACAGGGTAGATAGGTAAATGTTAAAGAAATGTTAAAATTTGTTAAAAAGTATTGTTAATCTAAAAAAGTATTGTAGATTTGTATCATAATCAGGCAGATTGCCATAAAATAAATAATTATGTTACATTACAAAATTTACGACAACCAAAAGAAAACTGCACAAAAAGTGTTTAACTCAATTAGTCTCGGTAATAGGCGAATACACTTAGTCGCACCAACACAGTCAGGTAAGACAGGAACTATTATTCACTTAGCTAATATGCTTCCTAATGATAACTTTATCTTGACATCAGGAATGATGGATAACCATTTATTTAATCAGAATAGTTATATTGCAGAAGTTGCTGCTAATAATATTAGAGCTATAAAAATACATAACTTGCTTAAAGAACCTAACCCCAAGAAGATAGTTAAAGACCTTAACATAAAGTATATTGTTATTGACGAGAACCATTTTGGTATAGGTGAGGAGTCGAGATTAGATTTATTTATAAAAGACTTACATAACAACTGTCCTAACGTTGTTATAATATGGGTTGGAGCTACAGGTTACCAGTTAATAAACAGTAGTATTATTGATGACACTATACAGATGGATGTTCCAAGTAATTACTATGGTGTATCTGATATATTAGAATCAGGAAACCTTATAGATTCTAAGAACTTTGAATACCTATCTGAATTAGATTCTAAGATTAGAAAAAAAAATAAAGTAGATTATGGTGTTATTGTTAATGATGAGATGATGAATGTACTTAATCACTTAAAATCATTTAAGAATGGTTTAGGTATTCTTAGAGTTCGTTCAAGAGCCTCTGCAAGTGTTTTAAAGCGTAGTTTATCTAACAGATTTCCTTATGCTAAAGTTTTTGTTGCAGTATCAGGTAACGGAGGTTCATCTATATCAGAGTCAATAAAAGATGCTAAAATACTATGTAAGAATAAAAGAGTTATACTAATAGTATGTCAATCATTAAAAGCTGGTATCGACTTAGGCGATGCAAAAGAATACATTAGGTTTGTTGTAGAGACTTATAAAACTTGTGCATCTGTATCTCAAGGATTAGTAGGTAGAATATGTGGTTATCACAACAATACATCTTGTTTGTTTGTAGCAGACCCAGAGGCTGTAGCTTTACAAGCTGCTTATGAGAATGACCATAGGGTTGTTAATGAAGAATTTTTATCTAATTGTTTCTCTGAGAACTCAAAGAGATTAGGTACTAACTTTTTATTCAAGAGCAAATTTAACACCAAGAGTGAATATTATTATGGAGGTAATGCTTATAAGGTTAGTTCAATATTAGAACTTAAGAGTGAATGGTTTGCTGGTTATAATGACAAATACCTTGATAAGGTAGCTAAACTTATGGTTAAGATTAAAGATAGTGATGGTCAATATATTTTAAAGTCATCAGATTATCCTGAGAATATAGATAAAATAAATACAATACAAAGCGAGAAGTTTAAGCATAGAAAACAATTTGATTTTTATGTAGGTAAAATGAGTGATAGAATTAACTTTACATCTATATTCCATAGGTTTGCTAATACCTCAGAAGGTAGAAAAAGAGGTGGTTTAAAAGGTGGAGATTCTAATAAAGATTATGCTAAAGCAATAAAAGTTGGTGTTTTGTATGATAATGACGACAAAATGTTTTACATTGCAGTCAGAGATTTACAAACGACAAAGAGACAACTTAATTTGAATATTACTAATAAAACTATTTTTAACCTATTAAATGTATAATTATGAGATTTAAAGAGATTACAGTAGAACTAATAGAGCAGTACTTAGATGGGGTACTGCACGGAGACGAAGAGCATAGAGAATGGCTTACAGAAGCAACCTACGCATTCTTTGCAGAAGACAAGCCAGTACCTCCTCCAAGAGGCTCAGGAACTAAAGACAGGCTTTATAAAGAAATAGAAACACTTAGGTTAAGAATAAAACAATTAGAGCAATGAAGGAACAACTAAAAGATAAGATATTATCAATCAGACCAGAGTATTCAACAGAAGGCTTTTCTTCGAACCCACTTCCAAATGAGGTTTCTATCTATTACGAAGGAGAAGATTTTACAATAGACTTATTCCTTGACATCAATGAAGTGTTAAGGATAGAGATATTAGAAGGAGAAGATATTTATGACTTATCTTATGAAGATGTTATCTTTTTATGTGGTTACTTATCAGGTTTATTGGAATACGAGATACAAATCACTAAGAACTATTATGATGCAGAAAGAGGTCAGCAAGACAACTATTACTAATATAGCTAAAAAACAAAATAACAACACTTTAGTTATCATAATATGAGTAATTCACAAGAGATTAAGCCAACAGATGGTAGAAAAGGGAATAGTAGAAAGAAATCTATTCCCAAGCTACCTGTACCAGATAAAGAGAGGTCTAACAAACCTGCAATGAATACTGCTAAGAAGAATAGGAAGAAACAATACGCTAAAAAAGCTATTAAGAACGTATTTGGTAGCGAAGTAAACGCTTTTGAGAGTTTAGCTAAGAAAGCAAAAGAAGGTAGCTATAATCATATGAAATTGCTTATGGACTATGCTTATGATGAAGAAAAGGAAACCTCTACAAACAAAGCTAATGCTCCTATAATTAATTTCTTTGGAGATAGTGTTGAAGGTAAGAAGATTAAAGAAAAGATTATAGACGTAACACCAAAAGATGAGTAAGATAGACATACACGAGAAATATATACCTATTTTCAAGAATGAGAGTAGGTATTTTGTTGTTACAGGAGGTAGGGGTAGTGGTAAGTCATTTGGTATAAACGTATTCTTACTTAACTTAACATACGAACAAGGACATAAGATACTATTCTCACGTTATACGATGATTTCAGCACATACATCTATTATACCTGAATTTATTGAGAAGATTAACCTAATGGGTGTTCACGAAGACTTTAGGATAACTAAAGATGAGATTATGAACCTTAAAACAGGTAGTTCTATCATATTTAAGGGTATTAGAACATCATCTGGTAATCAAACTGCTGCTTTAAAGTCTTTGAATGGTATAACTACATTTGTAGTTGATGAAGCAGAGGAACTTGTAGATGAAAGTGTTTTTGATAAGATTGATTTCTCTATACGTTCACAAACTAAACAGAACAGAGTTATTCTTATACTGAATCCAACAACTAAAGAGCATTGGATATATCAGAGGTTCTTTCAGAACGAAAACGTATTGCCAGCATCTAATATGGTTAAAAGTGATGTTACTTATGTTCATACAACTTATAAAGACAATAAGAAGAATTTGTCTGAATCATTCTTAGGTAGGATATACGAAATGAAACGTAAGAGACCAGATAAATACCAACACCAAATATTAGGAGGTTGGCTTGAGAAAGCAGAAGGTACTATTATAAGAAAATGGAGAGTTGGAGACTTTATTCCTACAGAACTTACTTGCTATGGGCAGGATTTTGGATTTTCAGCAGATTTAACGACACTTGTGAAGATTTCGGTAGATAAGAACGCAAGAAAGGTTTGGGTTAAGGAAATCTACGGAAAACCTAATCTAAACACATCTGAGATAGCAGGTATGAATAAACGAGAGTGTGGTATGGATTTGATTATTTGTGATAATAGTGAGCCACGTTTAATATCAGAGATGAAAACATTGGGTCTTAATATAAAGCCTACAATAAAGAAGAAAGGTAGTATATTATCAGGTATTGCTTTGATGCAGGATTATGAGATAATAGTAGATAGAGGCTCTCACGGAATAATAAGAGAGCTAAACAACTATGTATGGAAAGATAAGGGTGAAGTACCAATAGATAAATTTAATCATTTTTTGGATGCAATCCGTTATGGTATGATGTATTTAGTGCAAGGAGTAAACTCTGGAGTTTATGTGATAAGGTAATTTTATGTTAAAGTTTTTGTAGTTAATTTTATTTGTTTTACATTTGAATATTATTAATTATTAAAACAGAAAATATGAAAGCTACATTATCTCAACAAAAAACACTTACCTTCTACAAAGAAAACTCTAACTGGTTTAACAATAGCGATATATTTCTAAATGAAAATGGTGTAGTAGTTATCTTGACACCTAAGACTATTTATAAAATAGGTAGAAGAGGTTCATTAACTTCTAAATTATTAGAGGAGATTGTAAATAAATAATAAAATGTTTAATATGAAGGGGGTCAATTAATTTTGTCTCCCTTTTTTTGTTTAATATGATGGGGTATGTTTAATATGGAGGGATGTTTAATATGATACCCTATGTTTAATATGATGGGGGTAATTTTGTTATTTAGAATGGTTATAAATAGCTTATTTAGAATGGTTATAAATAGTAAATTTATTTGTGTATGTGAAAAAATTATTGTATTCGTGCGCACTTGTTCTATTGGTTAAATTATACTACAAATTTAATTGCTTTGTTAATGCGTATAAACGTTGAAAAATTATTTTCGTGTTATTTTTACATTTTTTTTGTTTTTTTGTTGTTTATTCTAAAATAAAGTGTATCTTTGAAGTGTGGGAAACAAATTACCATATTAAAACTAAAACAATGAATACTAAACAAAAAATAACCTTAGTAATACTAATAATAATTGGTGTGCGATTAATAATTAATCAAATAATTAATAATTTTAACTTTGTACTATAATTAAATAAACAATGAAATCAATAAAAAAATTAAGAGAATACGCAAATTTACAGGATAATTGGTATATTAATAGTCAATTAGATTTGTTGGAAACTGAAATTAACATTGCTAAAAACGAAGCTAAAATAGAATTATTAAAGGAAATTAATAACCATAAAAACCAAAACAATGAATAACGAAACAAAAAAATATTTTAGAAAAGTATTAAATGAAATAGATTATAAAGGGAATTTAATTAATCAAGTTATTGAAAATCATTATTTAATGACTGAAAAAGAATTCTCTGACATATACAATGCAATTAATACTTTAAAATTTGTAATTACAAACTATCAATTATCTAACAAATATATATAATATGAAATCAATTATAACACAAAACAGTAAATTAAAAAAGACATCTAAGGAGCTTGGCTTAAGAGTTTTTAATTTTGGGATAACTGCATATAAAACAAGCAAAGGAAAAATTACCTGTCCTTTTGCTGATGCTTGTGTAAAATTCTGTTACGCTCAAAAAGGTGCTTATATTTGGTCAAACGTTGCAAAAGTTTTCGAGCAAAGATATGAGTTAACAAAGCAATCTAATTTTATCGAAGTTATGAAAGCTGAGATAATAAAAAAGAAAGTAGATTTTTTAAGGGTACACGATTCGGGAGACTTTTATTCTAACAAATATTTTTTGGATTGGATGAAAATTGCTAATCAATTGCCGAGCGTTAAATTTTATGCGTATACAAATAGCATATCAATAGTAAAAAACAATAGTAGTTCAATCCCTAATAACTTTGATTTCATATTTTCGGATAGTGGTAAACAAACTAATTTAATAGACAAAGAAAAAGACAGACACACAAAGATTTTTAAAACAGAAACCGAACTACAAAAGGCTGGATATATTGATGCATCAAAAATAGACTTGTTTGCCTCAAAATATATCAACCCTAACAATAATAAAGTAGGTTTAATCTATCACTAAAAATAAAACAAATGTATACACTAAAAATTAATAACAACTTAAGCAGAAAATTAATATCAACAAACAAAGGTTTTATTTGTTATAACTTAACAGATGATAAAACGCAAATAGATGATTTTATTTTAACTGATGATTTGTACCGATACAAAAACAGGTATCAAAGTTTTAAGGCTTTAAGCTGTATTAAAAAACAATTTAACACGATAACTTTTTAAAATAATAACGATATGAAAAAAATATATAAATTAACATCAACACGAATATATAATAACGATAGATATATAAATGAGGAATTATATTTTTCCTCTAAAAATAAAGCCATTAAAAGTATGGAGTCCTTAAGACAGTACTTAATTTATAACCATACATTAAACGCAAATAACATAGTACATTACAATAACTATAAAGCTATTCAAACTTTTATAATTGATAACACATTTAATGTGTCTTTGATTGAACATAACATAAAAACATTAACGCTAAAATATATATAATATATGAGGTACAGATATAAATTAACTCACGTAATTAACGGAATGAAATCCATACACAAATCATCACTACCTTATAAAGATATAAACAAAGCCTATAAGCATTATAAAAATATATTTGGAAATACTACATTTATATGTTTAGAAATAATAAGCGATTTTTAACACTACATTTTAAGATAATATAATTATGATATATCAATTTTATTACATACACCCAAAGAAGAATAAAAAATGTATAATAGGCTATCAAGAATGTAAACGACCTAAAACAACTAAATTGTATAAAAGTTTAGAAACGGGTTTTAATTATGGTATTATAGACGTATACGGATACGAAACCTATAAGAAAATTTAATACTACATTTTACCCTATCAATTTAGCCTATATTAATTAAATTTAGTATGGGTTTTTTTTATGCAGTTATTTTTGTAATTGCTTGGTATTGTATGCTGGTATAATGTAGGAAATTAAGCCACTATTATAAACTCAATATAAGCCACTTTAAGCCACTAAAATATTAAATATATACTAACACACCAGCCATAGGGAGAAAGTAACGTAAATCAAAGATTAGTATTGTGTAGT
>Ga0209716_1001438_pt1 | contig 17909 bp, 21 predicted proteins | sample COGITO_mtgs_1205_FD_184811 | JGI IMG/M metagenome (GOLD analysis project Ga0209716, IMG submission 184811) | Pelagic marine microbial communities from North Sea - COGITO_mtgs_120531 (SPAdes) (version 2) | ecosystem: Environmental > Aquatic > Marine > Epipelagic ...
CTTGACACATCTACACCTGTTTCAAGTCCCGCTAATCCGAATGGACTTGTAGATATTCTTATATCTAACAAAGAAAGCAAAAGCAGCTCTTCATCAAGTAACCCAATTGCAAGTCCTGCGAATCCTAAAGGTTTGGATGCCCCTACAGGACCCACTACTAATAGCGACCCTCAAACGGGATTGAGCCTTGAAGGTGCAAACACATCGGATAAGGTAACAATAAATACGGCAGATGGCGGAAGTGTGACCATAGGTTCTGACAAAAACTATCCGATACTTAATAGAAAAGAGTCAAACGCCTTTGAAAGTCTTGCTAAATCTTATGGAATCGGTGATGATATTGTTGTAGATGGTTATAGATTAGGCCTTGGTTCTTACAACTCCTTTAGAGATTGGCTATTAGAAAAAACAGGTTTCACTAAGGCTCAAGCGGGTTGGCGGAAACTTGGTGCGGCACCATATAGAGCAAGAATATATTTACTTGCAAAGCAAAAGGGTATTCCTCTTAATGAAGTAACTATAAAAGAGTTCATTGAAGTTAGAGATGAAAAGGTTCGGGAATATAAGCTGATGAGACAAAGACAAAAGGAAAGAGCGGCAAAACCTAAACGAAAAGTTTTTGCAGGAAAAGTCCTTGACGATAACGGGAATTATGTAACCCCGAAAGGTCAACAAGATTGTCCTGATGGATACAAGTACATTTCGAATGCGGGTTGGTCAGGATGTGTTGGCCCTGAGCGCTATGAACAATGGGCGATACAAATGGCATATGGCTTGAACGATATTCCTGTAAGATTAACCTCTTGGACGGGAACTCAAAATGGAGTGAAAGTTAGGAATAGCAGAAAGTTTAGCAAGACGATTGATTATCCTGAGTACGTTTTTAAGAAAAATATATCAAATTATGGCCTTTCTTACACGGATTCCTTAAAAGGTCTTACAAATTCTTTCAAATTCAAGAATAATTTTTGGGGCACGAAAGATGGAAAGTATGTTATCTTATATGGTCAGGTAAGGGTTAAAATGAATGACGGCAAAATCCAAAAGTTTTATGTCGTTTACCCTGTAACTAAGGAAGAGTTTGATAAATGGAAAGAAGCGGCTTATTACATCGAACTTTCCAAAAAGAAGAAATAAAAGAATAGCATGAAACTCAAAACAGGGCTTTTTGTATTAGGCGGCGGTCTAGGATTATATGCGATATATCGTTATGCGGTGCGTCAAGGCGCTTTGGCGATGAATTGGGACTACAAGATTAAATATCTAGCCCCGAGCTCCGTGGACGCAAATAAAATAGTTTTTGAGGGTGTTATGGACATTATAAATCCTTCAAATTTTGCTATCATGGTGAATTCGTATTCACTTGATTTCAGCTACAAGGGAACTTACATTGCTAATGCAAGCTCTAATCAATCTTTTGTGGTTGAGCCTGATACTACCTTTCCCGCACCATTGAGATTAGAAGTTCAAAAATCCGCACTGAAAGGAGCGGCCACATCTTTATTAGAAGAGGTGGTAAAGCAGACTCCTATTCGTTTTGGAATTCAAGGTACGGCAAACATCAATTTTGGCGGTCTGACAAGAAATATCAAATTAGATATTCCTGATTATACTTATTCATCAGATATAGCAGCGGAATACAATGTCGAAAAACCTTTGCAGGATGTGAAGGGTTGGCTATGTAAGAATCTATATATTTGTGTTTAAGGACAAATTAAGAAACTTATGATTTTTGAGAAGACAAGAGACATTATGCTGAAAGGCATTAATAAGTATGCGAAGTTGTTTGGCGCACAAACCAATCAAATTCAAATTAAGATTAATGCTTTTGAAGACGGGAATTTGACATATACAATTTGTCAAGAGTGGCAACCGAAAGAGGAAATCACTTTTTTGCAGATAATGGACCGAAAGATAGACCTGTTAGGCTATGAGATGTTAAGCACTCCATTCATGCACAAGAGTTTAGTGAAATTCTCGAAGGACCATGAAAGTGAGTTGGAAAATGTAAGTGCTTTTTTAAGTAAGTATAAAGAGTCAGTGGCCCTTTCGGTATTTGTAAATACGGATTGTGTTCGCTCGCTCACTTTAGAAAGACACTTTGCAGAAATGGGAATGTAATGGCAGAAAAAAAGACTTCGGTTCAAGTGAGCCACGAGGACATAGATTGGATTAAGCATAAGATTTCTGAGATGGACATCTCGCTTACTCGAATTCAGCAATGTGTAATCGGTGATGCTCAATATGGTCAAATTGGCTTGGTAAAACAGGTTGAAGAACATCAGGCATACATAGACAAGGACAAGGCCTACAAATCAAAAATTGCAGGAGGTGTACTTGTCGTAGGAACGCTTTGGACCTTTGTTTTGAAGTTTTGGGATAAAATATTTCAGGTATAGATTATGGAAACAACGCAAAAAAATGCCGACAAAGAGTTGGTAAAATTCATTTACTACAAGCCGCAAAGCATGATGCGGTTTCTTAGTAGAAACGGCGTTGTTCTAAATGCTAAACCAACTCGTCGAGAAATCCTACATAAGACATTTGAAAAGCTAGACGATAAAAAATTCGTTAACAGCTTGAATCAAATGCTGAACGCAGAGCGTGAAGAAAACAACTCAAATTTTGTGGTGGTAGCTTCAATAGTTATTGCGGCAGCAAGTGTAGTTGCTACAGGTGTAGACCAATATCGAAAAAGAAAATTATTGACAAGAGAGACAGAAGCTGATGTTTATGCAAATGAGCTTGCGTCTTATGAGCAGAGTAGAAGTATAAAGGCGGCTTCTATGGATGAGCAAATTGCTGAGTCCGTTGATGACTATCAACAAACATTATTACAGCAAAGCACAAAGCGTCAAAAGAACGCAATCTATATAGTTGGAGCTGTTGGCGCAGTTTTACTCGTTGTATTATTCACTAAAAACCTTTGGAGTAATGGCCGTTAATCCATCAACAGCGACATCAGCATCAAAAGTAGCAGGAACAGCCGCTAAAGGAGCTAAAACCGCAAATTTTGTGGTAATGGTTGCTGAAGCAGGTGGTAAACTTGCCTTAGGTGCGTACAACAATAATCAACTTCGAAAACTTGAAGAAACTCTGAATCTTATGACTCTTGCTCAACAAGAGGAGTTTGCTCAAGAGATGGCAAGGACGAATGAGTCAACAGCGCAGTTACGTCTGATGCTCGACACATATCAAAAAGCTAAAGAATTAGAACTAAACCAAGGCAGTAATCGTATTAGAAATTTTGCATTAGTCATGATAGGACTAGGAATTGTTTCAATAGGTATTATTCTTGCAATAAGAAAAAAATAGTATGACTTCAGAGGTAAAAAATATTTTAGTTGTTTCAGGCGTGTGTGTGCTCATGCTGTACCTGTTCCGTAAGCCTGCAATAAAGCTAGCTAAGGACCAAGTTGAAGACAGCCCATATGGGGCACCTGCGGAGGCCTCTATGTCTGACGCTGAAAAACAAGAAAATGCGGCAGTTGCTCTAAATGCAATGGCTGCTGCAATCGACGCAGGAGAAAGTAAGTCTGAACTTAATAAGTTGAACACTATTTTATACAACGAAAAAGGAGTTAAAGTTTTACCTTCAAAATCAGGTGGATTAAAAGTAGTTGACCGCAGTGGCCGTGTAATCTTAGAAAGATGATAAATGGCAGGCACATACTCTCCTACAATAACAACATTTCCTGATGCGCTTTTAACAGCAGATAGCCTTGGGGACACTTCTTACGATGAGATTGTATCAAGTCTAAAGGCGAATGTGTATGTGTGTAATAGTGCCGACATTCAAGCGAGCACCACATCGCAGCTTAATGAGTTGATTTACGTCAATGAATATGATTCAAATGGCGACCTAATCAATCATGTTATAACGCCCGATACCGACCCTTATCAATTTCAAAAAAGCCTAAAACTAGAGTTTGAAGGCGAGGGTTTAATTTTGGACGGGAGAACATCACTTGGTGTTGATTTATTAGCCAATTCTAGCACTCAGATTGATTTTAATAGTGGACAATTCGACCCTTCGGATACCGAAGAAATAATTCAGGCAGAAGATTCGGGCTCTATTGATAAACTTAAAAAGGAGTCCATAGACACACTTCTTACGGAAAAGGCACTGAAAAATACAGCGAAAACATTTGATTACGATTTGCTTAACCGAAGTGGCCTTGTTGATAATGCTTATACTAAATTAGAGAACGGGCAGTCTATCTCATTAGACAACCTATTTGAAGGATTTGTAGACGAAATATGATAAAGGATATTAATACTTACGAGTTGAATGGTTTGCAAATAAATGAATGTGCAAAATGTACAGCATATCATTTAGTTTATGATGACGATGGTTTAATCCACTATCTCGCTGAAGAAGAGATTACAATCTCTACGTCTAAAAACTTATTTGTTGCAACCACTCAGAGCGAAGTTGCTGATAAAATTGATTCAAATCTTTTATATTTCGACAGCCGCAGTGAAATCTCAGATGACTGCTTAAAAGAATTTTTCAATTAGTATGGGAGAAACTAGCGGAATATCGATAAGGCTTGCAAACAATTACTCTCGACCTGTAAGGGTGGAGGTTTTAGGAAACAACGCAAGTAATATGAGCCAAATTGGAGCAGACACCTCTTATGAGTGGGACCTCTCTTCAGAAACATTTGGTGGAGTAGACACAATTGCTATAGAGGTCAGAAAGACAGGTGAAGTAGCGTATGAAACATTGTTTACGGCACTTACAGATTTGTCTATAGGTGGCTGTGCAAAGACATTATCAACCCTAAACATTGGATATTTCGAGGCGCAAGGGAATATCATTTATGCCCTAAACAAGGACCTTGAATATGGTGAAATCGAACTTCGACTCGGAACGTACAATCCAACCAACACCCTTGAGGCTGCGTACAATTTTGCTGTGCCCGTTGGAAGCGTCCTGCGCAATGAAACCTATCCTACTCAAAGCCTATTCAACACGAGTTTCTCGGGCGCTGTAGATAATGCGGTAAATAATACTAATGCACTTTCTTGGATTCAAACCTATGGAATAAGAACATTGTTTTTGCTCAATGGTGTTGCAACTAATGATGGTGGCGCTAGTGTAGTTTTAACAACTTCATCACCTAAAAGCGCATCATTACAGCCGATTTTTGTCGATAGCGACGGTCTTGTGACTCAGGGATACTCCTACACGCCATCAGGAGGCGCTACAGGCGGTTGTATAGTGTTTCCTACGGGTAACGCCACCGAGGTAACTGCGATTACTTTAACAGGCATGAATACGGATATCCTGTATTACGATAATCAGGTTTGGCCAAATTTAACGACCATAGTATACAATTCAAATGCGGGAGATTTAACTTCAGCAGGAGGGATGTTGGACCAATTGACGGGGTTAAACACATTTAATTATTACAATAATGGGGTTCGCACGATTTCTTCAGGTTTTACAACTCCTGAAATAAACGCAGTAAATCTTAGCACACTAAACCTCGACGGACCCGCTGTTATTCCCGCCTCAACATTTACTACAAATACTGATTTTAATCTCGGCACGTCTTCCGTTAATAATTTGGTTGTAGAGAGCTACAACAATGCATATAACAACTTTAGTCTAGCAGTTACAAACAATGAAGTTCAGCACTTGTATCAGTTTAACGATAATATGGTCGTGGGTTCTGCGTTTAATACCAAATATGAAAACAAACAAGATACGTTTGCTACAGGTCAATTGATAATCACAAACGGTTCAGGTTTGACTTTTGATGACTTGGCCACTCCAATAAAATGTAATGGTTGGTTCAGGGTTAGAATGAATATAAGCGGGCTTACCGATTTTCCTCCTATCGCAGAGCTCAATCAACTTGAGAATACAGGAACAGCCTTTGCTATAAATCTGCTTTTAAATTCAAACGCTCTTCCTGTCAGCGTGGTAAACCAAGTTTTGATAGATTTAGACTCAATAACCACGGGCTATACAGGTTATTCAGGAACGATAAACCTTTCGGGTCAAACACCTTCGGCACCCCCATCAGGAGCAGGCGCTACGGCTAAAACTAATTTGATAGGTAAAGGATTTACTCTAATTACCGACTAACTACCACAGGCCTCACAATCTTCAGGATTATTAAAATCGCAAGTCGGTTGTTCTGCGTTTGATAATGAGTCAATAAAGGATTGAAAGTCGTCCATTTTGTAGTTTTAATTAAACATTAGGGCAAAAAAGGGGGCCTCTTTCGAAACCCCCTCGTTTTTGTTTTAGTGTAAATCCAAGTCAAAAAGCGTAAAGGTGCAGACCTCACTTCCGACAATGCTAAGATATATATTTCCCTTGCTTTTTACGCACGAGTAGATAGTATTAAGCGCAAATTGAAATTCGCAAATACTTTAACCCCTAGATGTTATTTTATCAAATTCTTCTTGTAGCATCCACCCGTCCCGTGAATGTTTTGAACCAACCCAAATGTACGATTGACCATTACGGACTCGCTTAGAGATACCCGTTATTGGCATCTCGATTCGAACATCACATAACCTATCATACGGAATTTCGTTTCCAATTCGAGCGCCAAATTCCTCTAACATGGCATCAGCTACATCCTTCGATTCAGCTTCCATTATGATTGGCTTATCTACACCTTCAAAAAAATAATTGTAAAACTTGATTTTGTTATCATCTTGCATCTCACTGAATTTCAGAAATAGCCTTATAAAGGTCTATTTTCATTTCTTGAATTATGCCTGATTCACGGCCTAAAGAGCTGTGTCTCAAAACAAATTGGTCTACCATTCTATAAAGGCTGTCCTTGTGCCAACTGAAATTTTTGTCACTTTTTATTGTTGCGAATAAACTTTTGTACTCATTCAATATGCTCGCCATAACTTAGTAAATTAGTAGTACCCAAGTATCTTGTGTCTCAATTTGGGTAAGTTTCTTGATTTGGGGAGGGTTTCGGCTCTCCCCTTTCTTTTTATGCTTTTAGATTTAGCAAAGCCTCGCTTACGATTATCAAAGCCGTCCCGTAAATAGGAAGGTGTTCTTCCGCCCTTAGGCTACTTAGGAACATATTGGCAGAATGATTCATCATAGCATATTTGTCTAAATCAGCGTTTTTATCATATACCAAAACATTTCTGCCATCGGGCAGTTCCCGTATGGCCATGTCTAATTCTTCCGCATGAATAAAATGATGGATATCCGACCAATTTATCAACATGCGCTCCTCGACCTCGCCGTGGTCGTAAAAAACTATGGAGTTTCCTGCAAACATTATTAACCAAAATAAACATATCAAAGCTACTTTTTTCGTTTTGCCCTAACTTTAAATGCAAAAGCCTCTCCTACATTCTTAGCCTGACAATATACCTGCAAGAGTGTATATAATCTTCTTGCCTCTTTCCTACTTCTAGTTTGAACCCTTCCGCTAAAAAACCAATCAATTTTTTTCGGATTAGTGCTTTTTACAACACCAAACTTCCACATATTTCCTGTGTTTATACGGGCTGACGGGTCTTGTGGTACTAAAACACAAAAAGGCTGTCCTGCCTCTATAAACCTAGTGAGCTCATATTTTTGAGAGAGCTCATGTTTAGAGAAAGGTATCGTAGGAATATCCTTGATTTCTTTCATAAACTTGAATTTTAATTACTCAGCTAATATACAAATAATTATTTATAAAAATAAAAAAAGGGGAGCACAAGACTCCCCCCTACCCTAATTTGTTATGGCTATCAAATCACGGGTTTTATTCTTCGAGTATTTTATAGCTGATACCCTTGCTCTTGAAAAAGTCATTCATTTTCTTCCGATTATCTTCAGAGTCACGAAAATAGATACAATCAGTCTTCCATGCGTCAAAATCTTCACCTAAAATTATGGACGCATCGTGCATCATTTCAAAACAAGTAAATCTTATCAACGTGTATATTTTGGCTAAATCTTCTTTCTTGTCTTGGGTTATTAAAAACTCATTTGAGTATTTACCTGACTCGAATTTTTTAAAGGCCTTTTTTCTGCCAAGGGTACTAAGCGCAGCAAGTCTAACCGCTTTACAATCTTTACCCAATCCCTTCTCATATGTTTTTTCGGAGATTATTCCGAGATTAAACGCAATTCTCCAATACGCATGATTGATATCAAAACCAATGACTTTGCCTAAATCCTCATCATAATCCTCATTGTAGTGTGCGGTTGGATATTCTTGAGGAAGAAAGATATTGTCATGGGCTTCCAAAAATTGATTTGCATCTCTTTTGACTATGTTGAAGAGAAACAATTTCTTGATTGGAAAACGAGTGCTTGTGCTATAAACATAACAGGTTTGGTCAATGATTACCTCACAGCAATCAGTGCCTTCCCTCAATAAAAAGTTCTTCTTTCCTTTAGTCAAAGTATTCAAAGCCCGCTTGTGGCTACCCTTTATATGTCGCTTTTCTCTGAAGAAACTCATAATATTTCGCCTCCCTCTTCAAATTTAGAAATCAACTTTGCACGCTCTTTCTTGTATTCAGCCTTCGTAAAAATACCATCATCAAAATCTTTGCGCAAAAGCTCTAGTGCCTTGACAAGTTGCTTTTCTCGCTCGGCATCTTGTTTTTTCGGCGCAGATACGGGCTGTTTCGTAGACTTTGGTCTTTTACGTTGTTTAGCCCTTCTCGCTTTAGCACGTTGACGCTTTATTTCCTCAATTTGTTTTCTTCGCTCATCTCTTTGAGCCTCCTGCTCAGGAGTCAATGAGATTTCTTCACCAAACACCTCGTCAGAGTAATCTACATCACCATCGGTGCTCAAGACAAAATCGATAAAATAATTACAGGGGCTGCCATCATTTTTCTTTCCTTTCTTCAGCTTTCGAACACCTACCCAAGTCGCACCCGACAAATTCTCCTGATTCTCTCTAATTAGGTTGATTGCTTCTTTTGTATCGGAATCCGCATACAACTGACCCGCAGGTAGAGTTGAGCTCGTAAAAAAGCCCTCGGCGTTGATTCTCGTTTGAACGATTGGGTCTATTTTAAATAGCGTATCCTCAAGCTCCCACCAATTCATTTCAAGAATATCCCCATCAGGTACTGAAAAAACATCACCACATGTAATCTTTTGTTTGGTGGGACCCTTTTTTCCTGACAAGATAGCGTCCAATGCGGCCTCGATATCAGATATCTTAACCTTGTTTGGATTCTCACCTTTAAATAATGGATAGAGATTTGCTGAAACCCATTTTTGAGTTTCTTGATAAGTTTTCTGAGTAGACTTTGACTTGTCAAATCGCTTTCTAGCGACCCTAGTCAGTTTCGCAAAAAGTTTTTGCGGTAAATATTTTTTCCGTGATTTAGCCATAACAAGTGCTAAAGTATGAAATGCAAAAAAAACTGCCTAATAAAGCATCGCCTTTTTGTACATTAGCCTCAGCGGGAAAATGTTGCGAATCCTACCCGCTTCTATTTCATATTGGATTTTGATTACAGCGCAGCATTTAGGCCCTCGTTTTGAAACATACTCGGGGGTCTTTTTTGCAATTAAAATTTTCCAACACTGAAAGTATCTTGGTATATTTGTTTCAAACAATAAATAATTTTATCATGAGTAAAGCAGTTCAGTACGCAGTAGGATTGGCAGGATTGGCCTTGACTATTTATGTTGTAGGGGTAGCATGGAAATCATCTCAGAAAGCCTAGTAAAATGAAAGTAAATCAAGTTGTAGGTTACGCTCTAAGTCTAGTGGGCTTGGGTGTAGCTGTTTATGTTGCAGGTAGAGCTTGGAAAGCGTCTCGCACATCAACCTTAGGAGACAAAGTTGTAGGAGCAGTTGAAGGAGCAGTAAGCACCGCAAATGTAACTACAGGAGAAACCTCAGGTGCATCAAGTGCAGATGTAACAGCTCAAGAAGAAAGTAATTTTGCAGGCAAGTCGTACTCATTTATGGGTACACCTGTAATGTAGAAAACTACTTTTTAGATAAAAAAAAGCCCCCACATAACGTGAGGGGCTCTTCTTGTTCTTAATAGTTTATAGGCTTTTGAAAAATTTTGTATACCAAGGTTTTTCCTGTACGGATTTTTCATTTTTTTGAAAATGTTCGGCTAAATTTTTAAGCTCTAGGCTTTCCTTTGGATTTTCTTGACTCCACGATTTCGATATTGACTTGTTTTTTGACGCTCTCGAAACCGCCTCTAGCCAAGGCTCGCCATCTTTTCTGATTTGTTTAGCAATTTTAAAAACCTCACCTCGGGAGTCTTTTGACTTGCGCTTTTTTGTTTTCGCCTTTTTCTTTTTGTCTATTTTCAAAGGGCGAATTGCTCTCGATTCATCAAACATAGCGCCCCAATCAATATCGTGAGGAAGAAAGTTAAAAATAGGCTGTGCCGTAGGCTTACCACCCTTCTTCTTTAGATAACTATTTATATCACTTACATAAGAATTTTCGATGATATAAAGGGTTTTTATCATGCTGCTTATTTGCGATTGATAATTACACTTCCACTTAAAATACTCCCCGTCATCAGTTGACCACATGTATCCATTTACACTTCCAACCAATTGCCAATAGCCATGCTCATTTCTTAATGAACGAACTAAACTTCTAATATTGGACTCAGGCGGTAAGAATTCTAAGTCAAAAGTTGACTGAATTATTGAGCAAATGTTTTCGGACTTGACCCATTCGCCCTGTGACTCGTGTAAAAGTTTTAAAATAAGTTCTTTTACCTCTTGTGTCTTGAGGTTTTTGTTTCTTGCTTTGTTTGCCATAATAAAGATTTTGATTCCTTCAAATATAGTTGTTTCTGCAAATAAAAAAGAAAAACAACAATTATTTTTCAAAATAAATCAAATAGACCTAATATCCTCCTTTACAGCCTCTTGTTTAAGCTGTCTTTCGTGATGTCTCTCGCCTTTAAGTAGTGGATTATCTTCCTGAACTTTTCTTCTTGCCCTAGAAATACTATCGTGATTGGCCAAGTCTTTGTCTCTATAGATTTTCATAAAATCATAGGCTGACATCTTTGTAATATCGTGGCCATCACCTCTAAGTTGTCTATGCCAAATCAAAACAGCAAGTAAATGGTCGTTATCTCGGGTTCTTGGGTCAGAGCACAAATACTCTTTCACAACTTTATATAAATCTGAAATCTTCATTAGTCAACAATTATATTTTGGTCGTGCTCATCTTGGCTTTTTTCGAAAATTCTTTTCGTTTCCTCTTCATTAGGAAAAACAATTGCCTTTGATAATCGCTCAATATCGATTTCGTGGTCCGACCACTCTCCGCTTTCTACATCAACGCCCATTATCAGAGCGCTACCAACAAACATATAGCCACCCATAGCAAAAGACGGATTGTCTTCTTTGAAAAGCCCTTCTTCATCTATGATTAGGTCATGATTCGGGTCAATTGTGGTTCTTTGAACCATGCTACATTTTAGAACAGCATAAAGCTCATTTAGGCGGTCCTCTTTAGGGACCTGTACTTCGCTAACTGATTGATTGTGAACGTCAATAAATACAGCCTTGTTGAATGAATTTTCCATGTAAATTAAATTTTGATTACGGGTTAAATGTATAAATAATTATTTTCTGAAACAAACGATAAGTGCGTTTAATTGCAAATAAAGTTCATTGATGCCTCAAAGTAAAAGATTATTTTTGTATTCAAGGATAAATAAGTATTCACTATTCAATGGCCGTAAGTAAATCAAATAATCAATCCGCTCAATCTCCAAAAGACGGGAACAACCTGTCTTTGTTCGTTGATGGAACAACAGGCGATATGAGGGTAAAAGACATCTATGGAAACGTAGAGTCTCTTAATGATTTTATAAGTCACGACGGCGAAAAGGGCCAAAAAGGTGAAGTTGGTGCTCAAGGACCATCAGGTCCGCAAGGAGCTAAAGGCGACACGGGTGCTCAAGGCGCTAAGGGCCAAAAAGGTGAGCTCGGAACACAGGGTCCTGTGGGTCCAACAGGAACTCAGGGCGTAAAAGGTGATATAGGCCCTCAAGGTCCTACAGGCTCTGCGGGCGCTAAAGGCCAAAAAGGTGCCGATGGAACTAAAGGTTCGGACGGCCAAAAAGGAAATACAGGAAATACAGGCGCTACAGGCCCTCAAGGGCCAACGGGTCCAACAGGGTCAACAGGTCCGCAAGGAGCAATAGGCCCCCAAGGCGATGCAGGTCCACAGGGCGCTAAAGGTAATTCAGGCGAGAAAGGTCAGAAAGGACGTGATGGTCAAAAAGGTGCTAAAGGCGAGACGGGCCCAACGGGGGCTGCGGGTGCTAAAGGCCAAAAAGGTGAAGTTGGCGCTCAAGGTATCCAAGGCGAGAAAGGCGAAAAGGGACTTGATGGTAATGGTACAAAAGGCCAAAAAGGTCAAATCGGCCCTCAAGGCTTAACAGGTACAACAGGTCCAAAGGGCGACCAAGGTCCTGCGGGCGCTAAAGGTCAAAAAGGCGAGGTGGGCGCAACAGGGCCTACGGGACCAAACGGAGATACAGGGCCATCGGGCCCAACAGGCCCATCGGGTCCAACAGGACCAAAAGGCTCTACAGGAACTACGGGCCCTAAGGGTTCTGAAGGAACTAAAGGTCAAAAGGGTGAGGCAGGATTATCGGACGCGAAAGTTGTACGAGCTGTAAACGGGGCATCACCACTTATCTTGAACAACGCATCTACTCCAACGCTGACTCAAATAAACAATGGAACCTTGATTTATCAGCCGTCCGACTCTGCACAAGGTTTAAGATTTGGATTTGCAGCAGGAGCTGCGGGCGGAGCAAGTTGGAACGAAGACTTTTCTGCTACAATAATTAATACAGGAACCAATACAACAACTGATTGGGGTTGGGATATGGAATTATCTCTTACTACTCCAAATGATGGTGGTGGTAATTTCACAATATATGTAATAGGTGAAAACGGCGCAGGTACAAGACAATTTGAATCCTCTTCAGTTGCACCAAATAATGGCTTTACGTCAACCAACGACTTAAAAGCCTCAGGAATTTTAGAAGTAGTGATGGACTATGATAGTCGTGTAATCACAATTCATGGAAAATCATTAGTATAAAAAAAATAGAAAATGGCTCTAAAAAAATCTAATAAATCAGACAGCCCGTCTCCTGCAAATGGACAAGGAAACAACCTAGTTGTATTTGTAGATTCAGTTTCAAACGCAATGTTCGTGAAGGATATTGAAGGTAATGTTGAAGCTATTGATGATTATATATCACACGATGGGGAAAAGGGGGACCAAGGCCCTACAGGTCCTAAAGGTGACACGGGAGCTAAAGGCGCTCAAGGCGCTCAAGGCGCTACAGGCGCTCAAGGTCCAACGGGTTCGCAGGGCGATGTTGGAGCAAAAGGTTCTACAGGTGAAAAGGGTAGTACAGGCGAAAAAGGAGCTACAGGCCCTCAAGGTTTAACAGGTCCTCAGGGAGCGGCAGGCGCAAAGGGTGAAAATGGTGCCGATGGCGCAAAAGGCGATGTAGGTCCTCAAGGTGTGTCAGGACCACAAGGCGCTAAAGGCGATGATGGAGCTAAAGGTCAAAAAGGTGACACGGGCGCTACAGGTCCACAAGGAACTGCGGGCGAAACAGGTCCAACAGGTTCTGCGGGTGCTAAAGGACAAAAAGGTGACACAGGAGCTACAGGTCCTCAAGGAAATGAAGGCCCTACAGGTCCTCAGGGTACTAAAGGTGATACAGGCAATGCAGGAGCTAAGGGCGACCAAGGTATTCAAGGCGCAACAGGTCCAACAGGAGCTGCGGGCGCTAAAGGCGATTCAGGAGCTGCGGGCGCTAAAGGCCAAAAAGGTGATGACGGCCAAAAAGGTCAGAAAGGTTTAGACGGAAACGGCGACAAGGGTCAGAAAGGTGATACAGGAGCTGCGGGTCCAACAGGAGCTGCGGGTGCCAAAGGCCAAAAAGGTGAAGTCGGCGCTAAAGGTGATGACGGCCAAAAAGGTCAGAAAGGCTTAGACGGAAACGGCGACAAGGGTCAGAAAGGTGATACAGGAGCTGCGGGTCCGACAGGAGCTGCGGGTGCCAAAGGCCAAAAAGGTGAAGTCGGTGCTAAAGGTGATGACGGCCAAAAAGGTCAGAAAGGTTTAGACGGAAACGGCGACAAGGGTCAGAAAGGTGATACAGGAGCTGCGGGTCCGACAGGAGCTGCGGGTGCCAAAGGCCAAAAAGGTGAAGTCGGCGCTAAAGGTGATGACGGCCAAAAAGGTCAGAAAGGCTTAGACGGAAACGGCGACAAGGGTCAGAAAGGTGATACAGGAGCTGCGGGTCCGACAGGAGCTGCGGGCGCTAAAGGTCAAAAAGGCGAAGATGGTCAGAAAGGTGCAACAGGTTCTAAAGGCGATACAGGTGCTCAGGGTCCAACAGGTGCTCAAGGTCCACAAGGCGCTAAGGGAGATGCGGGTACTAATGGTACTGACGGCGCTAAAGGTCAAAAAGGTGATGCAGGCGCAAAAGGCGATACAGGAGCCACGGGTCCTGAAGGTCCAACAGGTCCTGCGGGCGCTAAAGGTAATTCAGGCGAGAAAGGTCAGAAAGGACGTGATGGTCAAAAAGGTCAGACGGGTAGTGCAGGTGCTAAAGGCGATACAGGAGCCACGGGTCCTGAAGGTCCTGAAGGTCCTGCGGGCGTTAAAGGTAATTCAGGCGAGAAAGGTCAGAAAGGACGTGATGGTCAAAAAGGTCAGACGGGTAGTGCAGGTGCTAAAGGTGCTGAAGGACCAACAGGCCCACAAGGCCCACAAGGAGCTAAGGGTTCAGCGGGTCCTTCGGGAGCTAAAGGCCAAAAAGGAGCAACGGGTAGCGGAGCAACTACCTATTTCTCAATGTTTGGTGACACGGGTCCTACACCTGAAACAAGTCCACTTGTTGTGTTTGGAGATGTGCGATTAACGGGCGGCTCAAATACAGCTACCACAGCTCCTATCTCTCAGCTTGTAGGAAAAGTGATTGGAGTTAATTGTGAAATTGTTGCAACGATTAGAACGGCTGCTGCTGTTGAATATGTTGTAGTATCAAGTTTAACCGCTTCAGGAGAAATAACATTTACTGCAAGCACAACCTCAGGTGAGAATAGAGATGTTCTTTACCATGTTTGGGCAGTATAAGAGGATAAGCATTTAAGAATTGAACATTAGAGTATAATGGCAGTAACTAGAAGTACAAATCAGGAATCAGCATCTCCGAGAGAAGGTAATAATCTCGTGATATTTGTTGATGGGGCTACCAATAAACTCAGGGTAAAAGATATTTACGGAAATGTTCAAGACGTAAATGACTTAATAGAAGCTGCGGGCTCTAAAGGTGACACAGGGCCTAAGGGTAATAAAGGCTCACAGGGAACAACGGGCCCTACAGGTCCTACAGGTCCACAAGGTGCTCAAGGTTTACAAGGTCCAACAGGTGCTAAGGGAGACACGGGTTCTCAAGGAACAGCGGGCCCTAAGGGCGCGCAAGGTGACAAAGGCGACGTTGGCCCTCAAGGTTTAACAGGTCCACAAGGCGCAACAGGCTCTGCGGGTCCTAAAGGTTCCAAAGGAGAAGTCGGTGCACAAGGTCCTGCGGGTCCTATTGGTTCTAAAGGTGATGCAGGTGCTCAAGGTGCTAAAGGTGATACAGGCGCTAAAGGTGATGTTGGTTCACAAGGTTCACAAGGACCTGCGGGTCCAACGGGCGCTAAAGGTATAAAAGGCGGCAAAGGTGATGCGGGACCTGTGGGTCCTGCGGGTCAAAAAGGAGCTACAGGCGCAAATGGCAATGATGGAGCTAAGGGTACTAAAGGAGATTTAGGACCTCAAGGTGTCGCAGGGGCAAAAGGCGAAAAGGGCCAAGATGGCTCAGGCGACAAGGGCCAAAAAGGTGAGGTCGGTGCTCAAGGCGCTAAAGGCGACGAAGGTCAGAAAGGCGCTACGGGTGCAGGAACTAAAGGCCAAAAAGGTGAAGTAGGTGCCAAAGGTGACACGGGTGCTAAAGGTGATGAAGGTCAGAAAGGTGCTACAGGTGCAGGAACTAAAGGTCAAAAAGGTGAGGTCGGAGCTCAAGGCGCTAAAGGCGACGAAGGTCAGAAAGGTGCTACAGGTGCAGGAACTAAAGGTCAAAAAGGTGAAGTAGGTGCTCAGGGTGCTAAAGGTGACGAAGGTCAGAAAGGTGCTACAGGTGCAGGAACTAAAGGTCAAAAAGGTGAAGTAGGTGCTCAGGGTGCTAAAGGTGACGAAGGTCAGAAAGGTGCTACAGGTGCAGGAACTAAAGGCCAAAAAGGTGAAGTAGGAGCTCAAGGTGCCAAAGGAGATGAAGGCGCTAAAGGTGACGAAGGTCAGAAAGGTGCCACGGGTGTAGGAACCAAAGGTGACATAGGTCCAACAGGTCCACAAGGCGCTAAAGGCGACGAAGGTCAAAAGGGGGCTACAGGAGCAGGTGATAAAGGTGTTAAAGGTCAAAAAGGTGAAGTAGGTTCTAAAGGTGAAGTAGGTGCTAAAGGTGACGAAGGTCAGAAAGGCGCTACAGGAGCTCAAGGTATCCAAGGCGAGAAAGGCCAAAAAGGTATTGATGGCGCTAAAGGTGACGAAGGTCAAAAAGGTGCAACAGGAGCTGATGGCGCTAAAGGGGCAACAGGTTCTAAAGGTGATACAGGTTCTAAAGGTGAAGTAGGTTCTAAAGGTGAAGTAGGTGCTAAAGGTGACGAAGGTCAGAAAGGCGCTACAGGAGCTCAGGGTATACAAGGCGAGAAAGGTCAAAAAGGTATTGATGGCGCTAAAGGTGACGAAGGTCAAAAAGGTGCAACAGGAGCTGATGGCGCTAAAGGCGCAACAGGTTCTAAAGGTGATACAGGTTCTAAAGGTGAAGTAGGTTCTAAAGGTGACGAAGGTCAGAAAGGCGCTACAGGAGCTCAAGGTATCCAAGGCGAGAAAGGCCAAAAAGGTATTGACGGCGCTAAAGGTGACACGGGCGCTAAAGGCGACACGGGTGCCAAAGGTGACACAGGTGCTCAAGGTATTCAAGGCGAGAAAGGTCAAAAAGGTATTGATGGCGCTAAAGGTGACGAAGGTCAAAAAGGTGCAACAGGAGCTGATGGCGCTAAAGGTGCAACAGGTTCTAAAGGTGATACAGGTTCTAAAGGTGAAGTAGGTGCTAAAGGTGACGAAGGTCAGAAAGGCGCTACAGGAGCTCAGGGTATCCAAGGCGAGAAAGGCCAAAAAGGTATTGATGGCGCTAAAGGTGACACGGGCGCTAAAGGCGACACGGGTGCCAAAGGTGACACAGGTGCTCAGGGCGCTAAGGGTCAGAAAGGTGAACTAGGCCAAAAAGGTGACACGGGTGCTAAAGGTGACACAGGTGCTCAAGGTATTCAAGGCGAGAAAGGTCAAAAAGGTATTGATGGAGCTAAAGGCGACACAGGTGCTAAAGGTGACACAGGAGCTCAGGGTATCCAAGGCGAGAAAGGTCAAAAAGGCGAAATCGGTGCTCAGGGTATCCAAGGTATTAAGGGTCAGAAAGGTATTGATGGCGCTAAAGGTGATACAGGAGCTAAAGGCGACACAGGTGCTCAGGGCGCTAAAGGTGAAGTAGGTGCTAAAGGTGACGAAGGTCAAAAAGGTGCTACAGGAGCTCAGGGTATCCAAGGCGAGAAAGGCCAAAAAGGTATTGATGGAGCTAAAGGCGACACGGGCGCTAAAGGCGACACAGGTGCTCAGGGTGCTAAGGGTCAGAAAGGTGAACTAGGTCAAAAAGGTGACACGGGTGCCAAAGGTGACACAGGCGCTCAGGGTATCCAAGGCGAGAAAGGTCAAAAAGGCGAAATCGGAGCTCAGGGTATCCAAGGTATTAAGGGTCAGAAAGGTATTGATGGAGCTAAAGGCGATACAGGAGCTAAAGGCGACACAGGTGCTCAGGGC
>Ga0209716_1001454_pt1 | contig 17808 bp, 14 predicted proteins | sample COGITO_mtgs_1205_FD_184811 | JGI IMG/M metagenome (GOLD analysis project Ga0209716, IMG submission 184811) | Pelagic marine microbial communities from North Sea - COGITO_mtgs_120531 (SPAdes) (version 2) | ecosystem: Environmental > Aquatic > Marine > Epipelagic ...
GGGCACAATATCGTCCACGTCGGGGTCACCAGTGGGGTTTTTTCCAGCCAACACCATGTCAACGGTGCGCTGAGAGACATCAACACCCCAGACTTCAAAGCCTGCATCGTGGAAACCAATTGCTGTTGGTAGGCCAACATACCCAAGGCCGATGATACCCACGGTAGACATTTGGTAGTTGCTCATGTTATCGGGCTATTGTTTATGTTCATGAAACCATTGTAACTTGGAAGATGTTAGAGTTGGTTTCATTAATGCCTGCATTGCATGCGAGGCCATGGAAAGTTTGGAGGAGAGCGGCAGCCTTCGGCCCATGTGGATAAAAACCCCGCTATGGGCATCTCCTTTCACAATCATAAAGGAAAATATCGAGCATCGCGATTTGATTCGAAGACTTATCCGGAGGGACCTTGATGCTCGCTTCCGCGGCCCTTGGCTTGGATACTTCTGGGCCATCATTGAGCCTTTACTTCTAGCATTAGTCTATTCGTTCGTTTTTGGAATCATCGTTGGTAGAAGTGATCCATTGTATCCAGCGATCGTTATGATAGGAGTAATCGGATGGTCTTTGTTCGCAAAATCCCTAACTGGGACAACTAAGACATTAACTTCGAATTCCGGCTTGTTTCAATTCACTAAGATTCCAAAATCGGTGTTTGCCGTCAGTGGAATGTTAACAAATTATGTGTTAAGTTTTATTTCTTTGTTGGCCCTTATCCCGTTCGTGTTATACTATGACATTGAAATCACTGCGTCGGTGACACTTGTACCGTTTTGCCTGATTTTACTCGGACTAACCGGGACTGCGTTTGGTCTTATTTTGGCCCCATTTGCCGTTCGCATACCCGATCTTGTAAATATAGTTCAATTCGTAGCCCGGGTTGGATTCTTTTTATCTCCAGTGATGTGGACATACCCTATGCTTTCTAATAAATTTGGCACAGGAGAATACCTTGTATTGGCGCATCTAAATCCTGTCATTGTTCCTATTACAATGATGCGGGATCTAATCCTCGGGAGTTCATCTGGGATTCCAGATTATGGATATTTTATGTTTTTTGGCCTTTCGACGTCTATATTCCTCATTGGGACCATGGTCTTCAGAAGAAAGGCACATAAGATGGTGGTGGGATTATGAAGATTCTTGAGCTATCCGGCATAGAATTGACATACCCTCAATCGCGCTACGAGCTTAAGAAAAGAATTGAACCGTCTAAAATTGGTCCAATATCGCTTAAATTTTTTGATTCCGAAGTGGTTGGCATCATCGGAAGAAATGGTTCTGGGAAGAGTACGCTGTTGCGATTAGCTGGCGGCGTTTATCCTCCTGACAAAGGAGATATTTATCTCCAAGGTTCTATTTCAATGCTTGCCGGAGTGGGAGTCGGATTCAATAAGCACCTGACTGGCTTGGAGAACACATATCTCTACGCAGCGCTCATGGGCTGGAAGAGAGATGACGTGGATGAGCATTTAGAAGATATCATCAAGTTTTCAGAACTTGGACATCATTTTCATCGCCCGATTCGGACGTATTCTTCAGGAATGAGAGCACGCTTAGGAATCTCAGTTGCGACTGCATTTCGGCCGGATATTCTGCTTGTGGATGAAGTTCTTGGCGTTGGTGATGCATCGTTTAGGAAAAAGAGTGAAAAACGCGTACGCGAGATGATTAAAGGCTCCGGAACTGTAATCATAGTATCCCATTCTCAAGGATTCATGATGGAAATTTGTGATCGCATCATTCTAATGGAAAACGGGGAGGTAATCGGTATTGGGAAACCAAAAGAAATGTATGCTCAATACAATGAACTACTAAATTTAGAATCATATTAAGAGGCTAATTTGGTCTGAAATCAATCGGCTGGTTTTTTCAATAGAATACAACTCCTTAGCTAATTTTTGGACAGCATATGGAGAATTGGCCGCATTTAAAGCAGTAATCACTTTCATCGCAAACAGCCCATTAACCTCAAACAAAAGATTTCCGTTTCGTTGATAGAACCACGACATTTTTTTGGTCGGAATCACAGTTCCCAAAAGAGGCTGATTATTCAAGACCTCTAGCCCATCACTCATTGTATCTGCCACAATAATTGAAGCCCCACAAAGCCCAGCCTCTTGGATAATTCGAGGGTTGGAGTCCCGTCCAGAAAGAATCACGAGGCTTTTTGTATTATTGAACAATTCAAAAAGCAAGTCTCGTGGGAGTTCTCCGAAATCTTCGACTATTATATTGTCGTATTGTTTCTTTAACCCTTTTGAAAAGGCGGGATTATCCCCTTTATTACCCGCAATAGCAACACGTATTGGTGTTTCTAATTGCCGATCTAACCGGTTCAGTAATGCGATAAATTGCATGTGATTTTTGGTCGCCTGTAGGGTTGTCCCACAGAAAAGAAGGTCATACTTCCTTTTGTAATTGAGTACTTTGGAGGTGTAATTTGCCGGCTTAGTGAACTTTAAAATAATAGAATTGGGATAGATTTGTTCGTAAGATTTCATAGAAGAAGCATCGTCCACCAACACAATGTCATATGGACCAACATTCTTTTTTTGTCGTCGAGCAACTGCGAGAGAAGTAAAATTAGCTATCATTGCCTCTAAGTCACTCCTAACGCCTCGCTCTACGTCTGTTAACTGGTGCTCCACCACCATGCCTGTAATTTGTTTGTAAAGTTTTTTCCTTTCGCCTGAATTTTCATCTGATAATGTCAAAATTTTCTGCTCGTACAAAGAAAAGTGAGGGAACATAAGTGCCGTAGCAGGATAATGAACCCAGATTGGATTAAATCGTCCAGAATAATGTTCACATAAAAAATAATGCAATGTTTGGTAGTTTCCTCGCGAGAAAATAACGTCAGCCTCCATAAAATTTAACAACTCTTTTGGATTATCAACACACCAATATGTAGAGAGATCATCAATTTGGTACTTACCTTTCTTTTCACCATTAATCCAATTGCGTTTTTCTCCATCAGAAAAGCCTTGAACAACATGTAATTCATCAATATCAAGATGATGGCATATGGCTTCACATAGACGAATGTATATGTCGGAATGAAAGAGAGAATATATTTCGGAATCATCCTCCAAAATTCCACTCTCAAGTGTAGATAAGTCGGCAAGAAAGGCTTCCTCTACATACTCTAATTTACTCCATTGTGCTGGAGTTTTGTGAAATAAAACCATCCTCTTCATCATCATTCGCCTCTTGATGTATTGAACACAAAATCAAACATTTTATCATAGGATTCGGCCATATGGCTTGCAGTTCGGTCGCTCACTGAATCAGTTGTATACTTCCCCATTTTAGAGATTAATCTACGATTTTCACTGATTTTAAGAATCATGTTTCGTAGCCCAGTTCTAGAGCGCGTAAAAATCAAACCGTTCTTTCCATCTTCAACTATTTCAGGGACGATGCCTACTTCTGTCGTGATAACAGGCCGGCCGCAAGCTAACGCTTCCACAATTGGCATCGGGCCTCCTTCATGCGAACTCGCACACAAAAGAACATGGTTGGCCCGATAAAAATCACCCATGTTTTCTCTCAGCACAGGGTTCTCTGGAGTTGCTGTTACAAGTCGAACTCCCCTTTCAGCAAACTCATCTAAAACAGGTTTTATGATGGTGTGGAATCCTTTGTTTATTCCATGATGGGCGCTTCCTGGATTGCCAACCCACATAAATCGTAACTCATCGGTTGGTGGTAATTCACCTTCAAAAAAGATTGACGATTCAATGCCGTTAGGGGTTGGGAAACCAGATTTTAATTTCAATAAGTGATTGATTTCTTCAGAGATATACCCTGTTGCCGCAAACTGGTTACATACAAGGGACGCTTGTTTCTCACTCAACCCTCTACCACGCCAGGATGACAAAGAATGAATGCCAACGCATGTCTTGTTGAAATCGAATCCGTTTACTTTGACTCCATATCTCATTGCATCGTACCACAGGAAAAAGAAAACAACATCGTATTTTGAAAAATCTTGTTGATCAATATCACCTCGTATATTGGACACATATTTAATTTCAATATACTCTTGACGACTGTATTTTTTGATGGATTGAGCAAGAATGTCATATGCCCATCCAGGACGATCTGCGACAAGAAGAACCCTCATTATAACTCCTCAAATAAAATATGGCGCAACTGACGGTGCATTGAATCAATCCCAAACCTCTCAAAAACAAATTCTCTACCTGCTTTTTCAGCTGAATCTTTGTATGCTTTGCTTCTAAGCACTTCACAAACTGCACCTGCAATAACATTTGGGTCTGATGAATCAACCAGTAACCCCGTCACCGTATCAAGGAATGTTTCTTTGGCCCCCCCGGCGTTAGTTGAGATGACTGGGACCCCCATGGATTGAGCTTCGATCAGTACATTAGGGAGTCCCTCAATTGAACTCGTAAGTAAAAATGCATCAAAACTTCGGAGTAAATCCTTCACATCATCTCTGTAGCCAGAAAAATCCACCAAATCACTAATGCCCAACTCTTTTGCAAAACTGATCGCAGTTTCAAGCATTGGACCATCTCCAATCATTTGAAACTTTATTCGATCCTCCATCATATTGTTCACCAAAGATGCGACCTCTAACCAAAGCAGAGGACGTTTTACTTCAACAAATCGGAAAACTACACCAAGAATTCTTGTCTTCTTTTTCACTGCACGAGTGGTTGTGGTCGTTTTTAGCGTGCTGAAGTCAAATCCGTTCCGGAGCAAAAGCATTTTATCATCATAACCCCCTAGCCATTCCGTGTACTTTTCAAGCCCGTTTTCACTGTTATGGCAAAGAAAAACATTCTCTCTAGAGAGCAATTGTTTGTACATCACTCTCACATATCTATTATTAAGATAGTAATTGGGCCCTTTATTTGGAAACGAACTGTCTTCAAGTGCAAAAGGTGGCAGCGAACGGGCCGACATCACAATACGTGGGACTCCTGCTATCAATCCAGCAATAGCTCCCAAAACATTCGTCGTGTCCTGCCATAGATGGAGACTTGCCGGGCGCTCTTCTCTAAGAATCCCCACCAAATTCCTAATTTTATTCTTCATTCCGGGATTTAATGGTGAAGTATTTGGTATCAAGGACAAAATGAGTTCAATGTCATCAGTGTACACTGATTTAAGGGGGTTTTTTGGGATTGAGTAGTCAATGATTTCCAAATCCAAAGCATCAACTTCATCAATGAATGAGTTGGTTGATGTGTTAACTGTTGAATTCCAGACGACTAAATTTTTGGTAAATAAATCAGTGGACAGACACCGAACAACCTGCCTCTCTGCCCCACCGAATTTCAGTGAATTATTTACAATTAAGGCATGATTGTCAATCGGGGCATACGAAGATGATGGCAGATATTCGGATAGAATGAGCCCTAATAATTGTCCTTCAAGTAATTCTGATTCATCCTCAAAACATCTACCATTTGGTTTCCCAAGGTAATAAATTATATTGTCAAAATAATTTGCGAAATCTTGTAATTGTTTTCCTCTAAAACCTTGAATAGAAAGGCTATCATAAACAGACGACAAGAGATTGAGGTCTGCAGATGAAGTCGCTGCACGTACGTAATGTTTGAAAATATCAGAATGGCGGTCGGAGCAAAGAGACATTGCTTCAAGACGCTTAAATGCTGATAGGGCCAATTCCTTGAAATTGTATTTGGTTGATAGTTCTACAACACATGACAACAAAAAGGGATCTTTTTGCCCGAATTCATATATTCGCTCTAGGGGGTTTTTTGGAACCCCCTTACTCGTCCGAACAAGTACCAGCACTTGATGAGGCGTAAATGTTTCAATTTCATAAAGTACCTTAAATGCTGCAAATGCGCTTTCAAAGTCGAGTTCCGATAGAGAATTTTTGTACTGGCTTCGAGCCATCTCAATTTTTATTTCCTTTTCGCCTAATTCGGAGTGGTTAAACCAAGAGTTCATATTGACCTCATTAGTGAGTTGTAAGCCAATTCTTATGATTTCAAGGATTTGTCCTTGGTTGTATTTTTGAGGTTTCATTTTCTGAAGTAATTTGAAAGCCTTCTCCTTCTCACCTGTTCTGAAATATGCCCTCAATGCCAAATAATTATTTCTTGGGGTAAAAGAGAGTTTATCGACGTATTTTAGGGCGAGTTCCCAAGATGTTGAGTTGAACGCTGCTCGCAAGATTTCATAGGGTGCATTTTGCTCAAATCGTTCTTCTATTTTTGAGATATACAATTGAATTTTTTCTTCCGCCGAACGTGCATGAATTAGTGATTGAAGTACCTTTGAGTGAACTCCATTGAGGCCAAAGTTTTCATCCAAGAAAGCCATTGCATGATTCATATTTGAATAACTACCTAATTTACTTGATAGAACAATGTATTCGTAAATTAGCTTTCTGTTGCTGTAAACGACTTCCTGATTACTCGTCAGAACCGCCATTGCATCGTCTCGCTTTCTTGACCTCAACAATGAGCGAATCAAAAGATAGAGATCTTCTGAATCATGTATGTGGCCATCGAGGGCGACTTGAAGGAATGTGTCATACAATTCTTCATCAGCATTTTCCCGATAGAGAGTTGAGATGCTTGGTAAGGAATCAGCATTAAATTGAACAGTTTGGTGTGTTGAGTCCCTAAGATCAATAAGAACTCCGTGAAGAGAAAATCCATTTCTTGAGGAAGAATTGGAACTCAATTGACTCAATTAGTACCCAACCCTATTCCGTTTTGCCCCGTTGCTACTCAATAAGTAATGCGGATGATTGAGACGATTCCTTCGCAAAAGTACCATACAAATCAATAACCAGCGTGTAAAGCCTCGCTTGTGGAGGAGTACAATCTACCGACTACACTCTCCCGAAAGGAAGAGATCTTACAGGCCGAATTGACCAGGATTCGCAGTACTGCGTCTTTCAAGTTTGGAAATCATTTCGTCAAAGCCTTGGAGCGCCCGTGGAGGATATTGTTGCTTCCTATCACACTTCCCCTATTGATGTGGAAACTTTTCCGGGAAGATAAAAATCTAAAGGTTGATACAAACAAAAAAACTAGAAATTGTGTCGTGATGTTTTCTACCTCCTCAAGCCGTGGCCTACATTTTGATCGGTGTGAGGCCTTGATCTCGCATTTCAACGATTCCGAATTGCAAATTGTTCACATCACTACAGAAGGATTAGGCGTTCGTAATTCAAGAAAAGACATCCAATATTATATCTTTCCAGAAAGAACGAATATAGTGGGTATGAATCCTAAATTGTGGAACACTAAATGCGAGGTATTTCTTAACAACATTCTTGACATTTTTTCTCCAAAAACTTTTATTTTCGATGGCGATTATCCGTTCAGGGGAATGTTAAACGCAATAGAGTCTCGAGAGGAAATGAATCGTTATTGGATTCGTGAATCATCTCAAAACTTCAAGACTTCATCTCTACCCGTAGATGGGTTTGAATTGTTTGATGCGATTATCCACCCAACACTCTCACGAACGCCCGACTCGGATCGTAACATTGGAAGGTCTGGAAGCATATACTGCAACCCAATACTTACTCGGCCACCTTCTGAATCGGAACGAGAGATGTATCGTCTGAAACATATTTCAAAAGGTTGTCAATTAATTTTCCTCGATGTAGGGAAACGAGATGAACTTGCGGAAAATATCGCCTCTCATCTTTTGTTGAGGGAAGATGTATATCTCTTGGTTAGAAGAAACATGTGTATTAGAACGGTCCTAGATCATCCTAGAACAATAATTGCGTCCGATTTAAATTATTCCCAAGCGATTGGAGTGTCAGATGCAGTTGTCTTGTATCCTGATCATTTTAGCCTGCACGCCGCCTTTCATTCAGAGCGACCCACATTGTCTGTTTTTGATGATGCAAAAACCATAGAAAATTTAAACGAAGAATTTGATACTGAAGATTTGCCTTCACTCTACCTTGACTCAACTACAAATGACAACTTGGTACTCACCGCCATTGACCGCCTGTTAGATCTTACTGTCCAAGAGCAGCTAAAACAACGAATGAGTGAATTTAATATTGATTATGATACACAAAACCTTGTGGACCTAATTATCACCCAACATAGTTAGATCATACTCAAGGGGTTTTAATTTTTCTATCCTTGCCTCATTGTTCCAATTTTGAGCTAGCAATTCGTCAGAAGAATTCATTGGTTGTAAATAATTTTTGATATTAAGAATAACATCATCTCTAATTCTTGCGTCAATATATCTTCCAGAGGGCTTATACCACCTTTCAAGAAATGACAATTCAAAATCATGAGCGAAACGGAGCTTGAATTCATTTGGATAAAGGTTTAGATCCAAACGAGAAAATGCGTAGAGCAAAACATCTTCATGGTTTATTGGTAATTTAGAAAGTTTGAATATAACTTCTTTTTGGGAGATTAGTTTTTTTATCAACTTATTATTTTCTACCTCAAGGCCAAGGCTCTTTCTCAACGTGGACTTTCTAAAACATTTCCAGCATTTATAGCAGGGCGCCTTAGCATTGCCTCGTATACATGAACGTGCAAGTGAGCCAATATCTGTCTTTGAACAGATCAATTCTGTACCAACTTCACTGATACCTGCAACAGGAAATGAAAGAGGCAACCCCGCAGCCTCAAAAACATGCCACCACATTCGTTTATGGGAAGTTTCCTCGTAATCTTTGTATTTCATTCGTCCAATTCCGTAAAGGGATTCAAAAACAGTACCATATGAAATCCCAAATAATTTTAGATGTTGGGCTAAAATGATTGCTGGGACGCCATTTGCGAGATCTGTTGGAAATCCCACAGGCTGTCGAATCATTTCCAGGTCGCAGGATATCATCAAACACCGGTATCCTATTTTCTTCAAGTTGTTGCAGGATTCAACCGCAGCCTCCTTATCATAAAGTGATTTTTCTTCGGCTGGCCGATTTAAGAAGACGGGCACTGTTGTACTTGGGAGAACAGAAAGTGCTGCCGTAGAATCTGCCCCTCCGCTGTAAGCAAGCCCAATATATTTACCTTGAGATGGGGAATACGGAGTTATTCCTTCCATGACGGGTCCAACTTGAAATCGAAATTTTTCAATAGCCTTTGCAAATTGTTTGCTAACGGGCCTTGGGAATGTGATGTTTTTTACCATCCATGGCCGGGCAACCAAAAACGAACACAAAGCGAGATGGTCGGGGTGGATGTCCTCCATTTTCACCTCTTTGGGCACATCAACATAGAATTGAGTCCCAACCATTTGTGAGGTTGTTGATTTGGGCTCTCCTTCTTCTAACTTGAAGTGGAACACAAGTCGTTGATTTACAAGGTCACACGTGACTATCACGTTTATCAACTCATATTCGATTCGATATACCAGGCAATCGTCTGATTCAATCCCTCTTGGAGGTTAGTTGTGGGTTTAAAATCCAGAGATTTTTTCACCCTGCTAATGTCGGCGTGGGAATGCAAAATATCCCCCTTTCTTTTACCCATATACTCTGGTTCCAGACTTGATAGAACAGGGTTGTGGGCAGAAAGACTGTTGCGAATCCCATAAAATATATCATTTACGGTCGTCGTTCCGCCATAAGCTAAATTCAATACCTTTCCATTTGAAGTGCCAATATCAGAGGTTATCAGGCCGAGAATGTTTCCTTCCACAACGTTATTGATATGTGTGAAATCTCTACTTTGTTCCCCATCACCGTATATTTGAGGCGCTTTTCCTTCCATCATCGTGGAGATGAATTTGGGAATCACTGCGGCATACGGGCCGTTAGGGTCCTGTCGGGGTCCAAACACATTGAAGTACCTAAACCCAATAATTTCCATTCCATAGCAACTAACGAAGGCTTGTTGAATGAGCTCTGTTGATTTTTTACTTGAGGCATATGGAGAGAGAAGTGTGCCGGTAATGTGCTCAACCTTTGGTAATGTTTCATCTGAACCGTAGACAGACGAACTCGATGCAAAAATCACTCTTTTAACACCTTCTTCCTTGGCAGCAAAAAATATATTTGACGTCCCAAGGATATTGATCTGTAGGCTCAACAATGGATCGTCAATTGACCTTGGAACCGACCCAAGGGCCGCTTGATGGCTGACATGTGTACAGCCTTTGACAGCTAATTTACAGGTTTCGAAATCACGAATATCGCCTTCAATGAAGTTAAATTTTGGATGATTAATAAGTTCTGACAGATTTTCAATATGCCCAGTCAATAAATTATCCAGTACCGTTACTGAAGACCCTTTGGAAATCAGTTTTGCTGCTAAATTGGAACCAATGAAACCCGCACCGCCAGTGATAAGAACGTGCATATCCGGGAAAGGGGCTGTATTGTCCATAACCCTCGGGCTGAGAACACCTTCTTCAAAGGTTTCTCTTCTAAACTTAACAAAAGGGGTTTATGCATGTATAGCCTCAATACCATTTGTATTGGAAGATTGATAACTACAATCCTCGTGTGGCTCCCATGGACAATACCTTCACCGCCCCTGTCGTCACAGTTATTGGCACATGTAGAGTCCACCATTCGTTGAGAGATTTGGAGAAAAGGGGGCTCATAAAATTAAACAATGGAGGGCTCGCTTCATTTGTTCACAGTACTCCAGAAGCCTTACTTCGACTGAAAGTTCTGCTCGGCACTGAAGCATACCTTTCCGATATTGTCAAGCTCCAAGTTGGAGAATCGAAAGAAGTAAAATTAACTGCTGATACTGGATTTGATTTTTCAGAAAGCGATCTTTTGGTTGTTGAAGTATCTACAATTAAAGCCGTTTCAATAAATGAAAATCCGTTGCAATTCAATGAAGTAAACCGACATTTATGTACACCTTTTGGGGAATTTGGTAAGGCACTTCGCAAAAATCTATATCATGCCTTCAACAAACGCCAAGCCTTTGTCACACTCCCCGATATAGACCCGCCTGCAGATATGCCTAAACAATTTCTTGAGTTCATCCCTAAATTACATCCAGTTGTCATGGACAAGGACCTCATCTATTCAGACCTTAATGAAATACGAAAAATAGCGAAAATACCCGTGCTTCTGGTGAATCACATCAATTTACCCGGAAAAGATGGAAAGCTTATTACTTTAAGAAATAAGCTATGCCACATTATGAATGACTACGCTAAATCCGAAGGTTTAGAAATTTTCAACCCTTCTGTAATGTTTGAAACTCACAAACCAGAGGTTTTACTCATGAAAGAAGGTGAAGATCTCAATCACTATGCAAAAGATCAATTAGACACTGTTGGCGACATACAATTGGAAAGTATAATGACTGCACTTAGGTGAAAAAATGGAACATTGGTTGAAATTAGGGGTTGAAAACGAACTTCTAGTCGTGTTCTCCCCAATCAACATTCCAAAGGGGAAATTTGGGTTCACGAGATTTTTCAGCGATTTAGAACAACATGTTCTTTTCTTCAATTGTGAAAACACATGGTATGTTGATTGTATTGATGAAATGAAATCTTTATTCGAGGAGGTAGTTTCAATTCACAGACCGAATAATATTGTTTTCTATGGTGCTTCCATGGGCGCTTATGCAGCAGCTAGGATTGGTGGCCAATATCCAAAACATCCTACCTTCTTATTCGGGCCAGAAGTTAAACTTTACACGAAGGGGTCGCTGAGTGAGAAACATGCAACAATAAGACGAGAGCAGGTTAATTTGGATCATTTTAAAAATCTCAACTTCTCAAACACAGTGGGTTTGTTTGGGATCTATGAGCCAGTCGATATGCTACAATACAAGGCATCATTATCTTTGAATTTTTTTGCCACATTCCCGGTAAAATCTCCTCATGCTGTTCATGAAGAGTTGTACTACAGAAATTTAGTCACGCCATTGTCAAGAAGTAATTCTGTGCATGAATTCATCGAAAACATTCCGGAAATAATTATTGATAACGCCCCCCCCCGTTCAGTATGCAGAGTTTCTCCATCAAAACTTTTTCCAACGCGACAAAAATACTGATTCCTCTTTTTTGCAAACGATTTTAGAAATCAATCATCCTTTAGGATACTGGGTCGCATTACGGAAAGCGTTAATGGAGAAAAACCATGATTTTTTTCGATCCGTTTGTATAAAGTTACATGAATATTTCCAAGTTCACTCGCCTTCATTTTCAATGCCAAACAAATTCAAAAAGGAGATGAAAAGGATAGCATCTTTATTGAATTTGGACTCGCAAAAGTGAAGAGAGCCAATCGTAATCATCTTTAGAATCTGCATTATGATTCTCCATTGGAGGATGTATTGATTTCAACGCCTCTATTGAGGAACGTATGTTTTCCTTTGTTCTTTCTTCAACAACCAAGCCCCATCCTTCCTGCTCTGCAACTTTACAGCGTGCGAGTTGATCGTCCATTCCGGTATTCATGTTTGGGTAAAAAATTGTGAGAATTGTTGATGACCGCATTTCGTGGAAAGAATTGTACCCTCCTGCTTGAATTGAATAATCAATACCGTTCAGATATATCGCATTCGGATAATCACGAAGGATGCGAACGCGCTGATTTGGAAATGACACGCGCTCTCCTAGTAGTGATTCTCCCACAATAATGTAAGATTTTGAATCGGATTCAAGTAGCGATTCAATTGTATGATTGATTTCAGAGTTAATATCATTTATTTGTCCCGCACCTAATTGCACATACCATACAGTGGAATCCTGTGGAACACCAAGCCGGTGGCGCGCCTCTTCTTTAGACAACATTTCATTCTGTTTTACCAACAATATTGGAGGGACGTGTTTTACCTCAACAAAATGTTCTATTCCTTCCTCTTTTGCAGGGATTGCATCTCCTGGATGGACGATTGTGTCAAAAAATTGGATGCTGTCCACAGGTATTCTTGAACCTTTTTTGAACATTCCTCGCCGCATCCAAGCTTTTTTCATTGAAGGTTTTCTCCTGATAGCATTAAGCATACCCCGATATGGGTATGCTCCATCAAACATGAACAGTTTTGGATTATGAGTATCAAGGACCATCAGCAATTGTTCCTCAATAAGGCCATTCCACTCAGAGGATGACATGTTCTTGAATTTGTATCTTCCAGCCATATGATACGTTGGGAAATCTTCGGCATAGGGGATATGTAGTGTAGGCATAGGAGTGAAAAAAATAATTTCGGTTTCTGGATCTTGCTTTCGTATTGACTTCGCGACCGAATACATTCTTGTGAAATGTCCAAACCCGACCCCGTTAGTGGGAAATAAAACAACACAGTTCTCCGTTGTATCAGAACTTACTGCAGTTGGTGAATACCGCCCAGGAGGGGATTTGAGACCGAGTTTTTCTAGTCCTAAGGACACAACAGTAAACGGAAATGTGAAGGGCAGAAAGATAATTCTCCATGGTTGGCGAATTGACTTAGTAAGATGTGCCCCTAACCGAAAAGTCACCGAGGATTTCAATCGCTTGATTTCTCGTTGATTGCGTTCTACTTGCTTTATCAATAAGTGCAATGATCCGTTGTAATCTTCATCGGATGGAGAATCTGCAGACATATAATCATCTCCTCCCATGTACTTGGCTGGCGCTCATGCCTAACTGACTTTTCGGCTTTTTATTGCCTCGATGATTGAAACCGTTAAAAAAGGTCTACAGATTCTAGATGGAACGGCTCTTCCATTGATTCTAGGTATTTTTTTGTCTCTTTTTCAACACTGAATTTCCACTCAGGGCCTATCAATTCAAGACCGAATGGGTAAAATCGCTCCCACCAATCCAACGATTCTGTCAAAAATTCTGACAAATGTGGCACTTTGTTTTCTAAGCCCTGCTTTTTAATTGCCCATAAGGCATGTTGCCCGGTTCGTAAAGGTATTGTTGAAATAAAGGTCTGAATTTCTTTGCTTTCAAAAACCACCTTCCTCCCGAGTGGCCCGTTTTTATGGAAACATTTCCAGCATCGACCACAGCCTTCGATACTATTCCCTCTTAGGCATGAGTTAATCGAGTCAATAAACCCACTATTCTCACAGATTATTAGTGCACCAGCCTCAGAAATATGATTGATTGGAAATTCTAGGTTTAATCCCGAGTGAAGAAAACTAGATTTCCATTTTTCCCAGTATTTACTTTCGGAAAACTTCCGATATGTCCTGCCTTTAGATAACCAAGTATTGTCAAGAGGAGTCCCAAAGCCAATTGTACCCAAATCCAAAAGGTCTGCAAGTAAAATCAAATGCACCCCCGCAGCGAAATCTGTTGAAAAGCCGATGTTCTTACCAAGGTTTGTCCTAAGAAGTTCGTGATTCGATGGGATTTGTAGGATTTTGCGATTGAACGATTTCTCCCATACAGGGAACTGTCGTTCTGCTAGTCCGTGGTTTAGCATTGATGGGAAGTTCCTACGGTGGTAGGAAAGAATCGTGTCATTTGGTAGCAATATAGCCGCTGCGGTAGAATCAACACCGCCTGAAAATGCCAGCGCTTTCTTTGATCCGCGTGAACGGGGTTTTGTTTTAATATGGGCCGTTTCTGACACCATTGGATAAAGGACAGTCTCCATTGCTAAAGCAAGTAAACTCGGATGTGTGGAGGACAAGTCGAACTCTATCGGCATTTCCCAATGAAGCCATCCATTTGGATAACGCAACCACAAAACCATTCCAACCTGGTACCAATTCTGTAACAATTCAACTCCATTCCACTCTGTAGAACGTAATTCGGCAGGTGGAAGAATTTCCAAATGACCTTGGTTTAGTTTATATTTTGCACGTTGAAGATAATTTGATGTGTCAATTTGAGGATGTTGCATGACAAAATCAATAGCTAGCGACCATTCTTCCAAGTTCCATAATGCTCTTATTATGATGTCTTTTGCAAATTGGCCGTTGATTGGGCAATTCAATTGTGCTTCGGCAAATCGGATTGATTCACGGAATTTTGAGTGATTGTAAAGCCGCCGAATTTTCAATCGCCTCAGGCCATATCTCAACGAAGCGAGAGCGCCCATAAATTATCTACATGGTTCACTATTTTTGTTCTTTTCATAAATTATTGACCCATCGCTAAGATTTTACATTCTGCACGACGGGCATAAACTACGGGCATCTGTATGAAGATCATCTGGTACTCCACCCGCAATCATGATGACTTATGCGCCACAACGGCGATTGCCTTAGCAAACGGACTGGTAGAATTAGGACATGATCTGACGATCGTAAATCCAGACAGTAAAGATAAGCATGATGGGAAGTCATGGAAGCACATCAGCATAAATCTCAATTTTAGTTTACCTGGTGGGCGTGCGAGAAAAATCTCCAAAATTCTTAAAAATTCAATCAAGCAAAATGGCATTGACGCGGATGTGTGCTTAATTGATTGGGCAATCGCACCCAGTCTCGGTAAACTTCTGAGTCGTTACAACATTCCAATGGTGCTCATTGATCGCTCACCTCCGGCATATTCATCCCTTTTGGCAAAGTTCCAATGGCCTGTTTGGACCAACGCATGGTCTCTGGTTCGTAATGGAGTGATTCATTCAGGTTGTGTTGTCTCCCCCGCACATAGGGCATTTGTTGCAAAAAAATGTAAAGTTCAGACAAAATCTGTTTATGTCCTTCCTGCAGGCGTTGATTGTGAAAAGTTTTCTCCTCTCTCATCAAAAGACCATGATGTTCTCAAATTCATCTATCATGGAAGATTAGATAAAAACCGAGGGATTTTGTCGCTTCCAATGTTCATTCAGCGTCTTAATTCAGCAGGCATTCTTTCAAAACTCACATTAATTGGAGAAGGAGACCTCAGTAAGCGACTGGGAGAGTTGGCTAAAGAGAATGAATGGTTAACAGTTCAAAATTCAATTCCACACTTCGAAATAGGAGAAGTAATTCATTCACATCACATCGGGTTACTACCAATGCCAGATAGAGGAGTTTGGCCCTTAGCAAGTCCATTGAAGCGGGGTGAATATCTTGCGAGTGGTTTAATGGTACTCGGGATTGATCATAAAGGACACAGACTGGAAGGCACAGATTCTTCTTGGTATCATCTCCTGAAACAAGAGGACTTCCATGTTGGAGGTGAAGAATGGGCGCGGAAATTAACTCCTCCCATTCGAGCACAAAAGGGTGATTTAGCACGAAGATATGCTGAGGAACACCTTACTTGGGCCAAGGCAATTACAGCACTCCAAGAAGCAATTGAAACTGCTACTTCATCTCAGGGTAATCTTTGAATCATAGAAATATAAAGTTGAGTCCATTGTGACTGTACCCACGTAATATCGTGTGAATTTAGTTGAGTAGAATGACTTTCCGATGTTTCCTCGCCTAGAACCTGTATGATTTTTTGAGCCCATTGCTCAACACTTGGCCCGGCAAAGATCGTTTCCTTGGGAAGAGAAGTTAGGTGTTGGTTTGCTATGACTTGTGCTCCACACGCAATCGCCTCAATTGCAACTAAGGGTTGTCCTTCAAAACTTGAAGGAAGAAGCACGATTTGGGCTGTTTGATAGTGGTAAAGAAGTTCGCTTTCTTCAATCCAACCTAATCCGGTCAGCCAAGTCTCAAAGGATTCATTTCTTCCAGTCATGAACAAGCGAATATTGGGGTTTTCTTTCCGAGCCAGTGTTATTGCTTCAACTGCAAAAGAATGTCCTTTGACAGGGTCATCTCTTCCCACAATCAAAATTTTCCCTTCTTCGGTTTTACGCGGGAAAAGGAGTTGATACCTTGGGTGAACAGGATTATTTATTGCTGTGGTTTTACCGATTAAAGGATCCAATTTTGCCGCCCACTGGTCACTGAGAGTCACCACTTTTGAACGATATTTGCCAAGGGTTTTTTTCATGGAGTCTCCATTTGTCTTGCCACCTATCCTCTTCTTGGACAACCATGTGTCCATTTGTCCGCTATGAATATGAACGACAGATGGGATTTGGAGCGAATAAGACATCTTACAGAAGATGCGCTTTCTCCGCCAAGACCAATCTGCTGCAGTATGAAGGTGGACGACATCCGGCCTTTCCTCAGCAGAACGGCAGCGTCGAATCAATTCCTTTCTGGCTCGCCTGTACGCCTTCCATTTCGCCCAGGGCGAGCCAACGGTATGGGAGGAGAGAAGGTCCGCTTCCCAGCCTTCAGGGGGATACTCAGCCAGTGTTCGCATGACGTTCGCCATCCCTCCTGGCGTATCGCAAGGACCGATGTGGAGGACCTTAGGCATGGTTTACCCACTTCGTCATCGGATGAAGACCTAACGGCTCAAAAAGCCATGAAGACGCACATAAAGAAGGGGAGATATCAAGGGCAACATGGGATTCAAAGCATCATGGTCGTCGTACCTGCCATCGTAGAAGGTGTTGCATTACTGACGGCCATCGTTCCGTTTGGTCTGCATCGGTGGAACATGCATCAGTGGACAAAGGCCCATGCTCAAACCCATGTTCCTGAACCCATGAACAAGGAATTGCCTCTGACTGTTTTGTTGCCCGTGTGGAATGAAGCCACCATCATCAGGCAAAAATTGGACGATTTAGCCAAACAATCTGCATCCTGCTCCCTCCTGCTGATCGATTCTGCATCAGACGATGCTACGGTAGATTTAGCGAGGACATGGATTGACCAACATCCTGATGCCTTTCTCAAGGTGGATGTCCTGCTTATGGAACAGCGAGAAGGAAAGACGGCTGCGGTGATTCGAGCATTGAACCACATCAGGAACGAGGGCGAAGCCACTTTGGTTTGCATGACCGATGCCGATGCGCGTTTGGGTCGTGGAGTTCTACGCCGGTTGATGGATTGGTTTTCAGACCCGATGATCGGGGCAGTAGGGGCTCTTCCCGAACGAA
>Ga0209716_1001460_pt1 | contig 17763 bp, 27 predicted proteins | sample COGITO_mtgs_1205_FD_184811 | JGI IMG/M metagenome (GOLD analysis project Ga0209716, IMG submission 184811) | Pelagic marine microbial communities from North Sea - COGITO_mtgs_120531 (SPAdes) (version 2) | ecosystem: Environmental > Aquatic > Marine > Epipelagic ...
GCCGTGGCAGTAATGGTCACGTCATCAGCAAGAAGGTACTTGCTCAAGCCGCTGGATGTTTCAACGATGGTCTTCATCAGTTTAACCTTTCACGATAAGTTTAGTAGCCGACACGGCAGTGCCAGCGAGTACAGATGGATCGGCGGGGGTTTCACTCAACGTGCCGTTAAGTTGGACATAGTAATCCTGTCCCGCAGTTAAGCCAGACTGTGCGTCATTAATAGAGCAACCCGTCTGGACACCAGCAGATGTACCGTCAGCAGCAGCGCCATCTGCAAAGCCTATGAAGTTTTCGGCGGTAAGGTTGGTGGAGGTGTAGCCCACTGAAAATACATTACTTGTGCCGTAGTCAAGATTAGCGTCATCTTCATAAACTATAGCCACTCTTTCTGACGTGCTATCGTAAGAGGCAAAAACATATTGTGTATTACCGCTTTCAAACGCAACCGCAGTATCAAACGTAATAGATGTCCCCGAAACCGTTCCAGATATTACTCTGCCAGAAACATTAGTGTCATCGTCATAAGCTATAACGATTTTTCCAGCAGCGGAGTCAAAAACTACGCTAGTCCCAAAGCCAGTCGAACCCGAATGAAAAACAACAGAGGTGCCAAAACTGATAGAATTATCGGATGGGTCAACCGTACCCACAATAGCGGTTCCATAACTATTGCCACCCGCTGCGGAATTTCTGTAGGATATAACAGCTTTATTGTTAAGGCTGTCAAAGCCGCAACCCATCCGGTATGTGTTCCCACTGTTAAAAGTCACAGCAGTCCCAAAACTAATAGAGTTGTCGGATGGATCAACACTTCCGACAATAGCTTTGCCGTAAAGGCTTGAACTGTCGTGCCTAAAGGCTATTACAACTCTATTAGAGTTGGAGTCAAAAGTAGCTGCAATATTGGTTACTGTTCCGCTTTGAAATTTTACTGGCGATCCAAATGACAAGCTAGTCCCGGAGACCGTGCCGACCAAAGCCCAGCCCTCTTGCGGAGAAAGTTCTTTTCTGGCAAGAAATACAACCCTATTTGAGTTGGAGTCATAAACGGCGGAAGTCCACTGAACATCAAAACCAAAAGGGCGAAATATCGGTGTGCCAAAACTTATAGAGTTATCAGATGGATCAACCGTACCCACACCGCAATATGAGTTATTAACCCAAGCCACCTTGTTGGTACTTGCATCAAAAGTTATGGAGTTCCATTGCCCGGCCCCCAGTTCAGCCGCCTGCACGGGCGTTCCAAAACTAATAGAGTTGTCGGACGGATCAATAGTTCCTACTGCCGCTTTAGACCCAGAATTCATAAAAATTACAACGGTTCTGTCACTGTTAGAGTCATAGGTACTTGAAGTGTAGGATACACTTGCTGTTTCAAAGACAACGGGCGTACCAACTCCCTCAGTTCCAGAGCCTCCCCCAACAGCACTTACAGTGCCATCAGCATTAACCACAACCGTGTCGCCGTTAGCCAATGCACCACTGGCAACAGCCCGTACTTCACCATCTACAGGTGTGTTGCCTATGGTACGCATTAGCTGATCTCTTCGTAGCTTACGATCACTTCCAGATCATTCGCAGTGCCAGCAGTTGCTGTGATTGAGCGATCTTCCTCAAGGTAAATCGCAGTATTCTTATCCAGAGCAACTAGCGATGAGTCCCCTGCAACTGATACAGTGCTAACAATTGAGTAAGCCGTGCCACCGCCAGAAGCGGCGCTGTGTACGTCAACCGTAATATCGCAAGCATTTACGCCATCTACGTTAGCCACTTGGATCATGTTGATCTTGAACACCTTGCCGCTGGATGCAGCGTTGCTGACCAGCGTTGTCTGTGAAGTTGTAGAAAGCGCGACAGTGGCGGATTTGCCTATGATCGTGCTTACATCTACGATATTTGGTGCAGCCATTTTCTAGCCTCCTTTACCCAAAAACGATAGCCATAGCTATGGCCTTACCAGTTGATATTCCAGCACTACCAAAACTGATAGCACCACTTCCGTTAGTAACTAATGCTTGACCGCTTGTGCCATCCGATGTGGGATAGGTAACTCCACCTATCGTGACTGTACCCGTGAAGGTAGGACTCGCAAGTGGAGCCGCAGCGAGGTTCCCCCTAGCGGTAGCAGCATCTGCCACATCCGATAAATTGTTAGCGGACTCAAGGAACGTAGTAAGGTCAAACGTGGCGGATAAGTTAACCACCGCAGCGCCTGATCCAGCACCGTCACAGTAGATTACTGCGCTTTCGCCATTGGGTACGGTAACATTTCCACCAGACCCCTGAGATATGATTACAGATTGACCAGAATTATTTTTAATAAAGAACAGCTTTTCTTGGTCGTTTGGAGATACCGTTACGGTATTCGTTCCAGAAGGAGAGCCACCGAACACAAGCACCTTATACTGACCATCAGATAGAGAACCGTCTGTTGTGGTTAGCGTATGAGTTGTTCCAGAAAGACTAATATCTCCTACACCATTGGTAAGTCTATCAATAATCTGAAGGTTTACGTTTGTGGTATCACCCCATGTACCAGACTGTTCGCCATTGGCGATCAGCTCAATACCGCTGTTTACTGTGTATGTACTAGCCATGAAGCATTAACCTCCTGTCACGGTCTAATTTCTATATACTCTGTTGTGGCGCTTGGTGCAATATTTGTCCACACCGCCGTTTCATCAGGGACTATTCTGCCCCACACTGTGACCCCTCGTGGGCTTATCGATCCAATTGCCTCGACCCCCGTGACAGGAACATCGGCACCTGTACCTCCGGTAACACTAACAGAACCAACACCCGTTGTCACCTGTATCCCTGTTACAGGTACTTGTATTCTCGGGATAACGACTACAGCACCAACATTACCTGTTGCCTCGACATTAGTGCCAACTGGTTGACTCCAAGTGCCTGAACCCCAGAAACTACGCCCCCAGCCAGAGGCAGTTGTCGTTGATATATAAACTGTTTCGTTTGAAGGTAACCCGTTTGATATACCTGTAGCCTGCAAACCCGTGACAGGGACACTTGCTATACCTGTAGCAGTAACGGAATCAACGGCACTTGTAGCTGCTAGACCCGTTAGGTCTACACTAGAATCTGCAACTACCGCTACATCATCAGTTGCTATTGTACTTGCGACACCCGTAACATTGACCCCAACCCCTGCGCCTTCAGAAACAGTAACCGAACCAACCCCAGAAGATGCTGAAACACCCGTGGCAGGTATGCTTGGAGCGTCCCCAGTAACCGAAACAGACCCGAAGCCTCCTGTAGCGAATAAACCTGTTACACCTACAGTTGTTTCACCGTTTATAGATACAACGCCTACAGAAGCCGTAGCACTCTGACCCACAGGTTGCGAGGGGAAAGACCCTACCTCACCCGTTGCTGATAAACCAGACGGAGAGATGATTGACCTGTTTACTACAGTGACCGTACCCACAGACGCAGTTACAGGGAAACTCACTGTTTGTATGGGAAGCTGACCGACTGAAGCCGTGCCGACTAAACCTGCGGGAGAAACAACCATACGGTTGAGTGCGGTGGCGGTTCCAACGCTTCCAGTTGCACCAAGACCCGTTGTCGGTACAGTTGCTGCTCCCTCAATGGAAACAGGGCTAACACCAGTCGTAACGCCAATACCAGTAACCGCGACACCAGAAGCATCGCCTGATACAGTAACTGTACCAACAGCACCAGAAGCCGAAGGAAGGGTAACGGCTGGATTACTCCAAGTTCCGCTACTCCAACTACTTCGGCCCCAGCCTGTGAATATTACTCTGGCATCCGCCATAACCTGTCACCCCTCTGGAGAGTTTAGGCTATACGGATAATAGCGTTGCTCGCATCTGCTGTTGGGAATACGATCTGGAAGTCCCCAGAAGTAGACGTTTTATCCGCACCAAAGTCCAAGACAACAACGGTCGGGTCACCCGCTGCGGTATCATTATAGATCAACGCGCCACGAGCAGTGATTGTTGCAGACGTAAAGGTCAGGTCATTGAAGTCTGTAAACGCAGTTGTGCCAGACGTTGTCGGTGTGACGTTAGTCAAAGTACCGCCGCCAGCAGCATACGAACCGGAATCACCCACCTCGTTTGTAGCAGTGTAAGCAGTTGTAGCCGCAGTAAAAGAAGCACTGTTTGTGTACAACGCCAATTTAAACGTGTTGCCAGTTGAGGTGGTAAAATCGTGTGTAGCCGTCATCAGTTCAGACTTGAACGATGTACACATGTAGTTTCCAGTAAAGGCCATATTAAAGTCTCCTTATGAGGTCAGCCAGATCGGGATGTCCCGCATCATTAAGTGCATTATACACCGTTGTGCGGTCACTGCGAATAGCCTGTCGCATATAATATGCAACAAGCGTCTCAATGTGCTTTTGGTAAGCACGAGCTTGATCCCTGATAGCTGGGGGTGCTGTATCAGATACAGAGATCAACTTCTGAACACATTGCTCAGAAAGTTCTTCTGGAGTAAACCCTCTGTTGTCACTTGTGTTGACCAACACAACCTGCTCATCACGAGGCATATCAAGTTTAAACTCAAACATTTACATTTCCATCCTTGGCTCGCCATCACGGTAACTGTCCCGCTTCAGTCTGCCTTCTCCCAATACAACTAGACGCCTCATAGCGTTGTCAAAGCCTTGCTGATACATAGACAGCACATCGGCTTCGCCCTTCATAAACACATAAGCGTTTATTAAACTTCCGTACAGCAGGGCTTCTTCAGCGTTGTCCCCAAGCCAAGAGCTGCCAGACGCTACAATCGAAGGTGGATCGTAGTAATAGTGCAATTGAACATTATAATCTGCGTCAGGTGTCGGACCTAAGATAAAGTTACCGGGAGAGTTAGTTGACGCGAAGTCACCGTCAAACTCGGAATAGTACTTAGGAAGACCAGTCGTACCCGTTTGATTCGGGTAAGCCTCACGCATGAAGTTCACATCCTTCTCTATCAAGAAGGTGTAGTTACCACTGCCATCAATCACCGCAAAAGAGAACGGTGCCAGAAAGTCCGATGGCCTAGCAATATATGGATTGTTCTGGTCCATACTCGCATTCACGTTCTTGCGAAGCTCTGGAATCATCACCGTGCGGTGTATAAGCTCCTCGGCTTGCTCTATGAACGTAGGAATCTGAGAGACGAATGTTGTCTCGTTGTTCTCAGTATAATCCTGTATGGCCTGTGATAACTCAGAATAGTTCATTTGAACTTAACCCATTTTAAAGTTTCCGCCGCGAGTTGCAGCTCCCATGCCGCGACACTTGCCGCCCATGTTCATCTTTTTGGGCATTTTGCCACCAGATTTCATAGCAGCAGGTTTCTTCATCTTGCCGCCGTAAGCCTTTTTATCCATTTCTGCGGCCCCGTCCATTAACATGTTAAAGATGTTCTGCGACTCTTGCTCTTCTTTTTTCATGCGAGAAGAAGACGCGGCACTAGCATCCGAATCAATCTTTCTACCAGCGCGGCGAGCAGCCCGCCCTTCAAGGGCGTCTTTGCGGCGGGCTTCGTTGCGAGCCGCAGCCTCGCGCTCGGCTATAGTCATACCATCAGGGCTTTGGGTACTCTTTTCCCCAACTCCGTAGATAGATTTGGGACGAGCTTTGGGACGCAAGGATTTTTTAGGTGCTGGCATTTTAATCTCCATCGGTTGTGGTGACAGTAACTCTTCCTACAGACGCTACCATATATTGCGCAGAGTTCCAAACTGGATTCCAACCAAACAGCTCTCGGCTCTCCAACAAAGAAGTATCTGGGCGTGGATTGCGCAGTGATTGAGGGTCGTTGATCTTTATGCGCCCAAGAAAGTTTTGAGGCTGGTCTGGGTCAACAACATCCTTACCAACAAGAAAGCCTGTCTTAACGCCGTTATTATACTCAGGCACAAGGTCTTTGAGGGGGTAACGAAACCCCGTCTTGTCACAGAACCCGAAGGCGTATTTGGCCTTTGCGTAGCTCATTATCCACCCATCATAAACGTATCAAAGGGTACAAACTTGATTGACGCTGTTTCCTCATCCTCACCAGCAGCGAGCTGGAACTGGAACTCATACTCTTGCTTCAACAGCGGGACACGAGCGGCAACGTCTGGCTTCTTCATCGCAATGTAGTAAGCCATGCCCGATACTAAGGCTGGCACAAAACGAGGTGGTACAGTCGTAACATCCCCACCGATGCCACTCGACAAACCATCAATCCCCTTTAGCCTATAGTAAGACAAGGTATACGGCGTAGTGGCGTCCGGCACGGGCCATAGAGTTATTTTGACTTCCGTGGGGAGCCTTTGGACGTAGATTTGGGTTGGCCTGCCTTGCGTGTTTTTGTTGGTTTGCTGGGCGTAGGTCGCGACACTGACCCTTTCGAGGGCGGTGTCGGTTTGATTTGTACCTGTGCCTGTACGGACTTGGTGTTCGATGAGGTCGATGGTGTCCGAAGGAAGGGTATACGTTGACGTACCCGCTGTAATAGCGAGCGTACCCGCTTCAATAGTGAAGAGATTGAGACCACGATTCTGCCACTCCAATGTTAATATGTTAAGGCTCCTACGAGCCGTTTTTAAATCATAGCCAGAACGCATCTCAAGGCCAGCACGTTCATATGCTTCCTCAAATAGTTCTGGTAGGTCTGGTGTGACTACTGCCATGATCTAAGTCTTCCTATATTTCGCCGTCTTCTTGGCAATTTTCTTCGGTTGCTTGGCGACCTGCTTACCTTTTTTAGTAGCCTCGCGCTTCTTCTTAGTAGTAGCGGCGTACTCCGCAGCCGTCAAAGCCTTGATAGCCTTCTCAGGGAGGTATCTCTCGCCTGTAGCCTTGGAACCCTGAGTAGAAGGCTTACCAGACTTGGTCCGCCATTTCTGCTTGGTCCAGTCTTTAAGACTTTTTTGGCTTGCTTTTAGCGCCATCTGCTTTAGCCTTTGCTGCCTTGCTTAAATCTTTATAATGCACCAGCTTTACGCTTGTCTTGCCGTGAGTCTTGCCTGAGTGCAACGAGCCATCAGGCATCTTGTGTGTCCCGCCCTTATGGACAGTCCCGTCCTTCCGATAATGCTTTACGCCCTTCACGATGTATACCCCCCACCAGAATCCTTATACGCCTTAGCCAGCATCTGGGCCTTTCTAGCGGACCACTGACCGGGCTTGCCACCTTTGCCACCAGCTTTTATCTTGTTAAACAAACCCTTACGTTTTCCGGGCTGGGTGTAGTTGCCAGCCTCATTGACTTTGCTCTCTGTCTTACCACCTTTGCCAAAGCGAATGATGTCTAAATCCCTCGCATCGTCTCCAGTAGAGACGCGGTTGCCTACTAACTGACTTCCCATTTGAGACCGAGATATTACCATTTTTCTTTATCCGCCCAATATGCTGCAGACATTTTGCCCTTGGCAATGTTCTTGCCGTGACGAGCCTTAAAGGACTTGCGCTTGGCTTTCATGCGATCAGACTCCCCCGCCTTGGGCTTGCCAGCAGTCTTTGCGCCTTTTTCACCAAACCGGATAGTCTTGATCTTATCACCCTCTTTAGCCACAACAATGTGAGACTTTTTTGGATGATTAGGAGTCCGCTTAGGCTTATTAAAGCCAGATACTCCTGCTCTTGCTAACCGTGGGTCTTTTTTCTCAGGCATATCTCACTCGTAAAAGATTGTAGCAGACACGTTTTCGGGTAGCGATACATACACGCCGTTTTTGGCAAGGATGCCATCTCCCGGTATTATAATATCGACTGTACTTTGAGCCTTCTCATCAACCTCAAGAAGCACAGAGCCGGAAGCTGCTGACGCATTATCATAGAATATTACATCCCCTGACGCCCCTGATCCTGTGTTTACGACCACGCCTCTTAAACGGCACCTACGATTTATAAGTGCCGATGAAGCGTGTGCGTGAGCGGAAAGTACATCATTACCAGCCATAACGCATTACTCTATAATCAAAGTCATCTTGCTGCCAGCACCAGTAAATGCGGAAACAAAACAACCGTTATCAGCGAGTATACCATCATTAGGGATATATACGTCATTCCAGCCCGTAGGTAGAGTTAAATCAAGTATGATATCACCTGTGGCACTGCCATTACGGATAGTGAAGGCGGCGGCTGCAGCGGCGTTTACCAGAACCCCCTGAAGCCTACCCCGTGACGGTCCTACAACTGCAGGGGTGTCGCCCACTGCGAAGTTAAATGCGCGAACCTCTTGTCCAGCCATAGCCTAGTCCTTTTTCTTTGAGGGACGACCACGCTTCTTTTTAACAGGTTTCTCTTCCCAAGCCTCATTCACATCAGGTGTGGAAGGGTCGTCTGCTTTAAGCGTACCGTTATCATTTCGAGCGCGAACGGGAACTGTCTTGATGGGAGAGCCATCAGGATATAGCCCACGCCGGGCGAGTTCTTCGGCAGAGGGTGCTTTAAACCTACTCATAACCTAACTCCTTATGCTGCGGCGATGGTGGCACCTGTATCAGAACGCTTCCAGTCTGTGCCATCAGAGAAGGCCAAGATTGCTGCGCCTGCTGCACCGTTAGAAACGTATACAAGCGTACCAGCACCAGCATCTGAAGCAGATGGAGCGGTTGCAACTGTGTATGTTGGAACTTTGATGTCGCCAATGAAACCAGCGGTTGAGGTCACTGGACCTGAAAATGTAGTCGAAGCCATTTTAGTACCCTTTGCATAAGGATTCGCTTTGTAGTCTATGCAACGTCAGGAGGGCGGTAACCTGTCTACAAAGCTGATGTTTGCCCTAGTAAAAACAGAATACACTAGGTTCAAACAAAAAGAAAGAGGCGATCCGAAGACCGCCCCTAACCATAGAAAGTTCAATTGAACTTATGCACCGGGCGAACCGTACATCCCAAGCGGATCGGATACACCGAAAGAATAACGCTCACGCGCTTTGTAGCGCACGTTACCTGTATCGAAGTCACCGTCCATAGATGTCTGCATGGCTGTACGCACAAAGTGCTTCATGCCGTTTGGAACATCTGTAGTCAGGAAGAAGGCGTCTGCGTCAGTCAGATAGTGGTTGACGCGGTAACCTTCAGGGATCGAACCATTAGTGTTGATAGCATTAATGTCGTTATCCGCTGTACCTACACGCAGTTCAGTCTGGAGCAAACGAGTCGCAACAAACATCAACGCAGGTGGAACGATGAGCTTGCGTGGGCGAGCTGCAATCAACAGGCCGCGTTCATCAGTGTACGCTGCGATGTCAATTACTGCTTGCTCAAGCGAGGTTTCGTTCAAGTCAGCAGCAACTGCTGGACGGTTGGCGTTATTAGTGCCAGCCACAGTGCCGTGTGTTGTTGAGAACAATGTAGTGCCATCACCAGAGTTGAATGTGGTGAAGCCTGTGTTCAACAACGAAGCTGCTTTAACCTGCTTGGTGTATGCCATGGCGCGAGCCAAGGCTTTAGTATAACGAGCAGACAGAGAATCGTACAAGTTATCTTCCATCGCTTCTTCAGTGATGGAGAAACCCATGCCAACAGTCTCGTGATTGTAACGAGCTGTAAACGATTCTTGAGCATTATCATAAGAAATGGAAGAGCCTTCAGCTTTAACTGGTGCTGCTCCAAATCCTGATAATTTCACTTCCTCCTCAAAACTACGTTCTGAGTTTTCAGTCTCATAGATTTCTGCATGTTCGTTTTCGTACTTGCCGTACTCAAGCCCAAAGAGAGCGTTAAGACCGGGCAATAGCTCTTTAAGGAGCTGGGCGCGTGAAATAGCCATTAGTTAGCCTCCTTACAAGCCAACAGCATTTGTCATGCTGTTATAACCGGGGTTGAATTTAACCAACAGATCGGGGAACGCATCGCCAATTGGAGATACGGCACTTACGATACGGAAGGCGGCGGTTGTTGTGACAGTGGTAGCGTCTACTGCAGAAGTTGAGTTACCTGTTGTGGTAGAACCAGTAGAGGTAGACTGCGCTGCTGCAAAGAACGTGTTTGCACCAATGTCAGATTGATCCATCGCACCATCGGCTTGTACTTGAAACAGTACGTTTGGATCGTCAACAACATAGGCTTTGATAGCATCACCATTGGACGTACCAGATGGGTAATACTGAGCCTGAACCAATTGGCCCGAGGAGTTGACATATTCACAACCAACGAACACACCAAGAGAACCTGTTAAGGTTGTACCTGTTGGGAACGCATTTGTGGTTCCATCGGCACCTGTCGCTGTTGACAGGGCGATATAGCCATCGGCTCCGATGTGAACAACTTGCCCGTAGAACAGGTTAGTCGCTTCACCAGCGGGGTCGATGAGATACTGGGACGTTGCCCCAGCATATGGCATTCCGTCTGCACGTTTGACAGGACGTAGGCCATAGGGAGCTGCTGTAGTAGCCATCTCTCTTACTCCTAATTTAAGTTAGACAAGCTCCCCCTTCAGGTTACTTGCCGAATGATGATCGCGTTGACCGTTCTGGGTCTAGTACGGGCATACGCGGGTCTGAATTGCGCAAGTAGCTATTGTCCACAGCACTCATCTGGTTTTGAGCCTGATCGAGCTGGGCGTCACGGCGAGCTTGCACATTTTCGGTTGAGTTCTGACAAAGCAGTAATCCACCGACCTCTATGTTGTCTGTAAATCGAGACTCGATATCAGACACAACTTGAAGGTTTGGATGATCTTCTGAACGAACGGGTGTCCATCCCTCACGAAATTTAGAAGAGACGTTGGTGTTATCATTTTTCCCAAGAGTAGCGGTGCGAATCCAGCGGTACTCAATACCGGGTCTGGGTTCGGGGGTTGGTAACATTGACGGTCTCTGCCATGACACCTTGCGTTGACCCGACTCGCGGGTCTCTGTAGTGCGTGAGTTCCTATTCGACATTATTTCATTTCCTTCATCAATTGCGCCGCATATTGTTCATTTGACAGACCAAGTCTCTTGGCGAGAGAAACCTGCGTTGAGGTCAGTTGCACTTTGCGTGGTCTTTTACCGCTACGAGCGGCAGGGGCGACTACGTTACCCGCTTGGCGTTGAGGTGCAGATTCCTCAATAATCTCATCGCCAAACTTATCTGGAAACACACGGCGAACCGCAGTGTCTAACTCATTGTAGTATTCTTCCGTTCTTGGATCAACACCACTTTTCACGAGCTTCTCATGAAGGCCGTAAGCATACCCTGTCATTTCAGGGTCTTTCTCGAACCAATCGTTCCTCTTTGCCCAGTCCATAGCGAGCTTGTCGGGCTTGCGCGGCTGAACCGCAGGTGCCTGATACTGAGGCTGGGGTTGTACGGGTTGTGATCGAGGCTTGTAGTTCTCGTAACGAATCTTCTCGCTTTGAAGTGCGTTAAGTTTTTCCTGCGCCTCCAGCAACGCATCTGGGTCACCGGACTCATAGGCGGCTTTAAAAGAAGCCTTAGCCTTATCTAACTCTGCGCTTACGCGCCCCTTAGCTTGATTGACGAGAACGCCTTCACCCTCTGAAAGCGTCTTGCGTAGCTGTTCGTTCTCAGCCTTTACTTGTTGAGCAAAGCGTAGAGCCTCCTCCTGCAACCGAGCAGATTCTTCTTTTGCTCGACGCTCTTCGTGGTATTCAAACCTTAGTTGCTTGATACGCTTCTGGACGCCTTCACTGTACTTCTCAACCTCATCGTCATCTGGGACATTAGGTTGGGCGCTTTCGGCGCGACGAGGCTTGCCCCTATCTTCTTCGGGCGTATCGTCTACAACCTCGATTTCAAATCCGTCATCACTGTCAGACTCTTCTGGCTGTGAGTTGGCTAGAGCTTCAGCGACTGTTTCGTCTTGAAACTCTGTTTGTTCTGCTAATTGGTTCATGCTCTTGCGTACCCCCGTGGATCATCGACAACTGCTTCTACAGTGTCGTCATTGATTAAACGAAACTCTTTCCCATAAACCTTGAATCGAGTGCCAGAATACGAACGGAAGATTACGAAATCCCCCTTCTTGCAGTACGGTCCATGTGGAAACTTAGATTCATCCGCGTAGGCATCAGCGCCTAGCTCCATGACAAAACCAATAATAGATGCAGTCTCTTCTGCGGAACGCATTCCGTCAGGCATTATGACCCCACCTTCGGTCTTCTCACTTGTTTCGGGTACACCAATAAGGATTTTATATCCTTGTGGTTGTGGTAGTTTAGAGGCCACCTTTTCCTCTGTCTTCTTATTCCCTGTATACATGTCTCTTCCTTGCAGTGATTAAAGGTTCACAGATACCTTAGCGTGGACCACCCACGAACTCTCCCTAATCAGAACCGTATATATAAAAGTTCTAACTTTCAATATACCTTTTTTCTATTTCATCCAAATCCTGACGTATGTACTGCAATGCTTCGTTTCGCCCCACTAAACGATTGTACATTGCCATGTCTTCGATCTGACCAGACGCGAGGTAGTTCTTAATGTCTTCCTCGTAGTCTTTGATCCTACGCTCTAATAACGCGAATACACTATCACTCATCCCCTTTAGCAAGCTCCTTCGCTATTTCTATTCCCAACTTAGCCCCTTCTGCCTGATCTTTGCGCTGTGCATCATCAAGATCAGTAGCGAGCTTGACGCCCAAACGAGCGCCCTCCCTTTGGTTCTCAGCAGAAATTCTTTCAGCCTGAATTTGTGCATTTGCACTTTTGTTCATCGCGTCAAGCTGCAGCTTTTGAGTGTCCATAGATATTTTATGTTCAAGCTCTTTCTGCTTCATTTGCATTTCCATCTGCTGCATCTGTACAACTGGGTCTTGCTGCTGTTGTTGTATCTGCTTCTGCTGCGCTTCCATCTGATCTTTTTGAAGTAGCTTCTCAGCAGCATCCTTAGCGAGCCTAGAGATTTGAACCTCTACATCTTCTGGCAGAGGCTGATCTTCATTTGGCATTTCAACGCCTAGCATCTTCTCAATCTCACGGCGATACTGGAACGCAACGTGTTCCGTAATATGAGCAGCCATGGCTTGACCAATTGCTTGAGCAAACGGGGACTGACCAACCATTTCCCGCATTTTTGGGTCTTGCATTGCTGCCATATGAACAGCGATGTGTGCCTCGTGGTCCTGATACTTGAAGGCTTTGACAGGCTCTTGTTTCAGAAGCATCATATTTTCTGTAACAGGATCAGAGGGTTTGATGTCTTCAGGCAGCTTAATGATATCCCCAGCGTCCTGAATACCTAGAACCTCCAGCATCTGACGGTGCAGCTTGCCTAAGTCGTATAGCTGTGGAGCCTGTTGAGACAACTGAAGAGCTGCCTGATACTGCATGATCCGCTGGGACATTGTCGCAGCATTCGGGTCAGACACAGGTATAACGTCTACACGAGAGTCAAAATCTTTTTGGCGGTCAAAGTCACCATCCATCTCGTAAGCATACTCTGACGGCATGTAGTCACGGATGATGCTAGACAAGAGGCGAAGCTCTTTCTTCATAGCTGCATGCATACGCGCCTGAACACCAGACATAACTTTCATGGAGCGTTCCATCAAAGCGAGGGTAGAACCCACTGGTGCCTGAGCATTCATGTCACCTACTTGAATGTCCGCAACTGAACCAATGCGCCTTCCCTCTTCGACAATGTTTCCCAATAGAGAGTAAAGAACGCTCGATGGCTCCTTGTAAGGGATGAACGTAATCGAATCCCGAATAGCACCACCCGGAACGTCAACGTCCCTGAACTCACCCGGCATAAGCGGCGTGTCGTCCCCTTTAATGCGGAGACCCCTAGCTTTAAGGCCAGCAGGCAGATTCGATAATGTACCAGCATCAACGAGCTGGCGAAGTATCGAAGTAGCAGACTTGGCGAGACCACCGATGAGATGAATAAGGCCCGTGCCATAAAAACCCAATCCCGGCAAATACTTATAATGGACAAAGTGTAGTCGTTTCTTTTTCTTAGCATCGTCTTCGTACCAGTTCCTTCTGATAGCAAGTATCTCCCTAGAAGACTTGTCTATGGTAATAACATAGGGGCGAGCGATCCCGTCTGGATCATCAAACTCTTCTGGCATGTTCATGGTTACATGCATCTCAAGAATTGTGTGTCGATCATCATCCTCAATGACAGCACTCTCCCCATCGAGTTCGTCATATTTTTCCTGAATGTCAGAGAAGTCTGGCTCTGGAGCAGGGAGGTCAACATCACGATACATCCCAGCAACCTGTAACTCCAAGATTTCATTAGATGTTTTCTTCATGAAGTGGGTGTAGCGTGGGCATGACGCCAGATCAGATGCACCATACGAGGCGACAAAGTCTTCTGCAGGTACAAACATAGATACAGGGCGATCCTCTAATGGATCGTAATATACCTTTTTGAACGCAGAACCAGCGAGTGGGAGCTTAAACAGCATCTGCTCCGTCTCGTCGCGGTACTCAGTCATCTCCTCTGTGAGGAGGTAGTTCATTTCTGTCTGGATACGATCAGCTTGATCCAGCTTCTCAGGGGTCATTTTACCCATAATCTTAGTCCGGCAAGGGCCAGATGCAGGGAAAAGTTCCCCCATAGCCTGTGCTTGGAAGCGCACAACAGCCTCAGTTAATACCGGATGGAACACACCGGACGCACCCTGCCATGGTTGACTACGGTCTTCGATCTTCATGCCCAGCAAATCCAAGCCCTTGACGTAGGCTCTTGCCCAATCACGGCGTGATTCACGGTCTGACTCAAAGTCTTCTACAAGTTCTGACGCCATACTTTGAAGAGTGGCCTCATCGATAAGTTCAGCAAGGTTCTCGTCATGATCACCCCCCATGATCTCATCTGAGATGCCACCTTCAAAGTCTATGATGACCCCACCGTCACCTGTGTCGATAGATATTGCTTCTGGATTTACAACTTCGACTTCGATTTCTTCAGCCTCTGTTCCTTCGATCTCAAAATCTGAAGGTTCCATTTGCTTCTCTATAGCCATGACTTGCTCCTAGTAGTACTCAACTGGTCTTCGGTATTTTGGCTCGTCGTCCCAGTCATCTGATTCAGCTCTCACCCAGCCGCCTTGTCTAAACCTTAGCAGAGCTTGAGTAGTCGAGTCCACTAAGTCGTCATGATCCCCAGAGGGGAATGACGCGCATTCCTCGATCACTTCTTCTGCCCATCTGGTAGGTGGATACCATATTGCACCACTTGCAAACAAGTCTGTTACTGCATTTACCCTAGCAATCTTGTCCTGACCCCTAGATGGGGTGAACTCAGTAACGGGTATTCCCATAGCTCTAAGCTCGAATATGAGGGGCGCACCAGACGCTTTCTTCTCCACGATCATCTGATCTGGCTCAAACTCCTGATACTTGTCGTAGGCAGCTCTCTTCAGATCAGGAAACTCTAGTTTCTCTTTATACGCATCAAGCAAGATAATGTTTGGCTGAGACCTGCCATTACTGTCTGGGTGATAGAATACGCCCCACGTTGTACAGGCGCTATAGTCAGATCGTTGCGTCTTTAAGAACGCAGTATCCCAAGATTGGATAATAGCTTCGCATGGTGGTGGCGTAAGGCTGTCCCACTCCCTCCACCATTCGCGTTTGATGAGCGCACCCTCTTCGGATGTCGGGTCTTGCTGATACTGAGCTGACCACTTGGATACAGGAAGTTCTGCCTTTAGAGCTTCAAGCTCTTCTTCAGACCAGAACTCAGGCCAGAGCGGCCTTCCAGAAGGCATCAGTGCCGGGAACTCTATGACCTCCCAGTCATCCATCCCCTTCCTGTCACCCGTGGACTTTAAAATCTGACCAGTCAAATCTTTATTAGACCACCTAGTCATAACAACAATGATGGCACCACCGGGCTGCAGTCGCTGTCTTGGGCCTGATGTGTACCATTCGTAGACCCGGTCATAGACATCGCTATTGAACTGCCCTTGCTGGGCGTCTTGCTCACTATGAGGATCATCAATGATTAGAAGGTCTGCACCTTTACCAGTCACAGCACCACCTACACCAATAGCAAAGTAATCCCCCCGCTTGTTCGTGTTCCAACGTCCAGCAGCCTTTGAGTCACTGGATAGAGTGATACCCTTAAAGACTTTCTGGAAATCTTCTGACTGGATAAGGTTTCTCACCTTACGTCCAAACCCAACCGCTAACTCTGCAGTGTGAGCTGTTTGAATAACCTTCTTGTGTGGATACCTACCCAAGAACCAAGCAGGTAAAAGGAAGGAAGCAAACTCAGACTTAGTATGCCGTGGCGGCATATTGATGATGAGTCTCTTCAGTTCACCTTTGGCTACCCGCTCAAACGCTTCAGCCATAGTCTTGTGGTGCCTGCCTGATATAAAGCTGGGCCACATGATGTTCACAAAACTTATGAAGTCATCCTTGGCGTTTACCTTGTTCTCCGCATCCTCAAGCTCACTCATTAGCTCTAAAAGCTCTGCCTGTTGCTCTAACGGCAATTGAGCGATCTTGTCTTTCATCGCAGCTAATTTCTGCATAGTCCCTCCTTTAGGTGGCAGGCGGACAAAGGTGGGGACAGTCCACCTGCCTCAAGACAAACCATGGGAGTCTAGTCTGCCTCGCGCGTATTATATTATATACTATACAATATATCTACCTATATAGATATTAGACTACCTATTATAGTTAATAGACTACCTATTATAATAGGAAATTAGAGTTTTCTTTAAAGAGTGACGTTGCGTAACTTGCAATAAAGTGACGTAACGTAATTTAAACGGATTATAATCTGGATTTAAATCCGTTTTGTACATTGGATATAGTTCTATTGAACTAATTTATGACTTTATGTACGGTGTGGGAAAGGAGACGATGACATGGAAGTTTCTATACCTATGATTTGGGATATTGTATTGGTTCTTATAATCGCTCCTTTGGCGTGGTGGTTCAATCAAGTCCACAATGAAGTAAAGAGACTTAACATTCTCCTTAACATGACCCGTGAAAACTACATGAAGCGGGAAGATCACCAATCAGAACTCAATCGAGTTGTAGATCACCTACTTCGTCTAGAAGGTAAGATCGACAAGTTGGCAGAAAAGCACTAATTAAGCGCCTCCCAACCACGGCACCAACATATAATAGCTCATATAAAGAAACTGCTCGCTAAGGGAGTACGCTATCAGCCCACATCTGTTGGCGATATAGCGAGCATACCCAGACTATAGGTCCATTTGCTTTTTTTTATTTGAATTTAGGAGGGGGTCTAGGATTCCTCAGCTTATGTAATCGTTCGTGGGGAATACTATGTATACGCGTGCGTGTGCGGGTGCGCATCACAGGGGGGTGGGGGGCGGGTGGGGGTCGCGCGTTCCGCTCAATGGAAACGGGGCGGGGCGCGATCCACTCGATCCGGTCAGTCGATCATCCCAGCAGTCGATCCAGCTTGGCTTGCAGCTCGGACTTGATCGTCGCAGCGTCACGCTCTGTCTTGTCCTCTGTCTCAACCTTGTCAGTGAACAGTGCCACGCTCTTACCCAACAGCTCCAACGCACGAACACGAGCGCCGTCAGAATTATCATCGTTCATCGCCTCATCTTGAAGTCGTTTCAAAACGAAGTCGGATCGAGAGAGGCTCTGCATGCGCTGCTGCTGCTCTCTATCACGATGTAGCTGATCTAATCTTGCTGCGATCTTGCTGTTGATGACTAGCTCATGCGCCTGTCGATGTATCGTTGCTGGCTTCATGTTCTCTGCATCATACGCCTCTCGATATGCATCACTAAACGATAGGCCTGAGAAGACGCCCATGCAGAAGGCCTCTTGCTTCTCTGTGAGACCATTGGGGAGATTGGCACTCCTTGCGCTTACCCTATCCCTTACCTTT
>Ga0209716_1001462_pt1 | contig 17745 bp, 7 predicted proteins | sample COGITO_mtgs_1205_FD_184811 | JGI IMG/M metagenome (GOLD analysis project Ga0209716, IMG submission 184811) | Pelagic marine microbial communities from North Sea - COGITO_mtgs_120531 (SPAdes) (version 2) | ecosystem: Environmental > Aquatic > Marine > Epipelagic ...
CTCTAATAAATATAGTGAACATACCAATGGTATGGCGCTGGCTCTAAAAATTGCATCGGTGGATCAGGGAAAATCAATTGTCGAAAAGCTTTTGGCAAACGACCCCAACCTATTCATCAAAAGATCCACTGGCATGACCATCGTTACCCCAGCATTGTCCTATTTTCTGCACCAAGGGATTGCCTACTACGGCGATGTGGATGCCTCATTTGATTTGCTGCGCAAAAGATTTGATCATATGTTGGCCCCACAACACAATGGAACTTTATGGGAAGAGTGGTGGTTGGACGGCACGGGTAGAAGCGGAAAATTTGACCCTCGACAAACCCGTTCAGATGCTCAAACCGAAAGTGCTTTTATCCCTGCTCTTTTTGCCGAATTTCTTTTGGGAATAAAGCCTTCAAAACCAGGAATGGTAGAGATAACCCTTGAGCTACCAAAAACCAAAATCGCAAAAATAACCTCTACGATCCCCTCACCCATGGGTGGTGTATCGGTAAAATGGAACCGTACTTTGAGTAAAAATAAAAGCCTTCAGCTTGACATTCCCAAAGGAATGGAAATCAAGCTGGATGTGGAAAGCTTTAAAATTCCACAAGGAAAGTCGTTACGCATCAATGGTAAAAAGATTCCTATGGCATATTTTTATACGATTCCCTCGGGAAAATGGGAGGTGATTTTCTGAACTATTTGAGCTCTAGTTTTTCGGTTTTCCCATAACCTTTACCCCTAATGGATTCAAAGGCAGTCAACATCTCTTGAAGTTTTTCAGGCTGTTGCTCTGCAAGGTTGTTTTGTTGCCCAACGTCCTCTGCAAGGTTGTACAATTGAAAATCGGAATTATTCCCCAATTCAATTTGAACATTTTTGTTTACTGCAGGGCCTTTATAGGGCGGGATCATCACCCAATCTCCTTTTTTAAAAGCTGTTCTAGAGGTCGCTTCGAGAACCATTTCATTTCTCCCCACATCAGATTGACCCAAAAATAAGTCAAGTAAAGGTTGACTATCATTAGTCCTAACTTCACTTCCCACCAATTGGGCTAATGAAGAAAAAATATCCAATTGACTGACCATAGCATCGGAAACACCGGGTTGTATCTTTCCTTTCCAATAAGTGAAAAATGGTACACGGGTGCCCGCTTCAAAAAGGCTGTATTTTCCACCTCGGTAGGGTCCGGCAGGCATGTGATCTCCATTTTTGACATCTGAATCATCATAGTAACCATCGTTCAAAACTGGGCCGTTGTCACTCGAAAAAATGATAAGGGTATTCTCTAAAATCCCCTCAGCTTCCAAGGTTTTTTTCAATTCCCCCAAACACCAATCGGCTTCTACGATGGCATCTCCCCTGGGTCCCAACTCAGACAGACCTTCAAACCTGGGATGAGGAGTTCTCGGCACATGAGGTTGCTGCATAGGGTAGTATAAAAAGAAAGGTTGATCCTTATGGTCTTTGATGTATTTTTGGATGCCATTCAAGAAATGATCTGCCATATCGATGTCACTCCATTTGGCAGCTTCTCCTCCTTTCATATAACCAATTCTGGGAATCCCATTGACAATACTACTGTTGTGTCCGTGATGCCACTTCATGGTCAATAATTCAGGATTATCGAGACCCGTAGGCTCTCCCTCAAAATTCTTTTTATAACTGACTTCGATCGGATCGTTGGGGTCTAATCCTACTACATTTCCATCTTCTATATATACGGTAGGTACCCTGTCTTGTGTGGCCGCCAAAATATACGAATAGTCAAAGCCTACCTCGTTGGGTCCTGGACTTACTAATTGATTCCAATTGACATTTCCATTACCCAAGCCCAAATGCCACTTACCGATAATGGCCGTTTGATATCCTTCTTTTTTTAGCATTTTGGGAAGGGTCATCTGGTCTGTACCAATAATTAATGGGGCCGTACCCGCAAGAATTTTAGCTCTTTTTTCCCGCCAAGGATAAACTCCTGTCAATAGGGCATACCTACTGGGGGTACAAGTTGCAGAAGTGGCATAGCCACTATTGAATCGCATCCCTGCCATAGCCATGGCATCCATATTGGGCGTTTGTAACCTAGTAGCTCCGTTATAACTTACATCCCCATATCCCAAATCGTCCATATAAACTATGATGATATTGGGTTTTGTGGGCAATTCTTTTTCATTGCAGGATATAAAACCTAAGGTGAAAAATAAAAATAATACAGTGGGTTTGAACTTTAAAAACATGGTTGTTTAATTGTATTTCGTTGATCCTACAAATTAATGATTTATAACTATTTTAGGTAAAAATTTTATTTAAAACATGAAAAAAAATAAATCAAAAATTTTATCTGTTTTCTCCCTTATAATGGTTGTTTTCACTGTGATGGGTTGTATGCAGGAAAAAAAGAAAACCTCCCAAAAAAATCACCCCAATGTGATCGTTATTATGACCGATGATTTAGGCTATGTAGATGTAGGTTTCAATGGGAGCGTTGAAATTCCTACCCCCAACATTGACCGCATTGCCCAGCAGGGGGTAAAGTTTACTAATGGTTATACACCCTATTCTGTTTGTAGTCCCAGCCGAGCTGGTTTCATAACCGGTCGCTATCAGCAGCGTTTTGGATATGAGAGAAATGCACAGTACCGCCCCAATGATCCCAATATGGGTTTACCCCAAACCGAAAAAACCATTCCTGAGGTAATAGGTCAGGTAGGTTATACTTCTGGAGTGATCGGTAAATGGCATTTGGGAGCTCATATTTCTAATCATCCACTGAACCGTGGATTTGATTTTTTCTATGGACATTTGGGTGGGGGCCACCGATATTTTCCTGAAGAACTCACCATAGAGGATAGTTATTCTATCAATGACGAACCTCTGAGTTACAGAACTTGGATCATGAGGGATCATCAATCAGAAAAAACAGATGAGTATTTGACAGATGAATTTTCGAATGAAGCGGTCAAGTTCGTTGAAAAAAACAAGGAAGGTCCTTTCTTTTTGTATTTGGCTTACAACGCTCCCCATGGGCCCCTTCAAGCCACTCAAAAATATCTGGATCGGTTTGACCATATCGAGGGCAAAAAAAGAAAAACATATGCCGCTATGGTCAGTGCTGTCGATGACGGAGTAGGCAGGATACTCGATCGATTGGAATCATTGGAGATCGCAGAAAACACCATGATTTTCTTTTTATCAGACAATGGAGGCCCCGAACCCAATAATGCCTCAAACAATGGGCCGCTAAGGGAGGGTAAATCCTCCATTTACGAGGGTGGAAATCGTGTTCCATTTGCCATGCAATGGACCGCTCAAATTGCTCCTATGGTCTATGAGTACCCTATTTCGAGTCTGGACATACTCCCTACGATAGCAGCATTAACCCATGCTCCTTTGCCAGCAGACAAGCCACTGGATGGAGTAAATATTATTCCTTTTCTAAAAGGAGAAAAGCAAGGAAGACCTCATCAAACGCTATATGTAAGGAAATTTGACAATGACCTCTATTCAGTGAGAGACGGAGATATGAAATTGGTAACCAAGAAAAAGAATAGCGTAAAAGAATTATACAACCTCCAGGAGGATTTGGGCGAAGAAAATGATCTGGCAGATGCGTTTCCTGAAGAGGTTAAAAGGTTGGATTCCCTTCGTCAAAACTGGGATTCACAATTGATTGATCCCATCTTCTTAGGCTTGATACATACCGATCGGTGGAAGAAAAGGTCAAAAGAAAATCCATAAAAAAAAGGGAGTGAAAATTCACTCCCTTTTTTTAATCATAACTGACTCCCTTTATTGAACTTTAAACCCTTGGGGGTTTTGAATCAACTTACTGGTAGCAATCGCTTCAGCAGGCATTGGAGTTATGTACTGATCTTTAGTAGGTTGTCTAACCAAAGGAACCTGCTCGTTGGGATCTCTTCTCGAAATAGCATCCTCAAGCGTTTCGGTTCTAATCAAGTCAAACCATCTTTTGTTCTCTCCAGCCAATTCCCATCCTTTTTCTGTTACAATGTCGTTAACCGTTGCAGTGGTAACATCAACTGAAGGGTCAGCAGTATTGGGATCAAGACCAGCAGCTCTTCTCTTTACTTGGTTTAGCGCCTCTAATGCGGAAGCATCCATAGATCCTGAGGCAGCTTTAGCCTCGGCATAAATGAGTAAAACTTCAGAATAGCGATAAACCTCAATCGGTCTATATCCCATCGTTCGCCCAGCAACTGTTATATCTTCTGATGTAGTCCACTTCGCATACATAGGGTGGAACCTTTGAGATACATCCCATCTAATGGTAGGTGGATTTTTGGTGATAATCTTTCCCCCTGAAAATCCACGATTAGGAATATCAGTCACAAATGAGGCCTCTTTTCTGGGCCCCTCGGGAAAATCTTTAAAGAATTGTAATTCTGGATACATATCCGACCAGCCTCTAGCCATATGAAAACTTGTGGCTGCAGGCATTTGGTTACCAGTAGGACCTTCCTCTTTAGAATATTGAGCTGATAAAATGCTTTCCTTACTGTTTGCATTTTGCATAGTCCAAAGTTCACTAATGGGTAACAGTGTATGATACCCCATATCAATAACTTCTTTAGCTTTTGTTGCAGCCAAAGCATTTTTAGAAGGATCTTTTACTGGCCATCCAGCCCAAGTTAAGTATAGATCAGCAAGAACAGTTTTGGCAACAGAAGAAGAGACTCTGCCAACATTGGCAGTGGCGCCAGGAGCAGGTAAATTAGCCTCCGCAAACAATAAATCTTCCTCTATATGTTGGTAGTTTTCCAATACTGTGGCACGCTGCTCATCTCCAGTTGGAGTCATTCCATCCAAAATTATAGGCAAATTTCCGTAGACCTTAACTAAACTGAGATAGGCAACTGCTCTCAAGCATCTTGCCTCTCCCTCAATTAAAGCTTTTGAAGCCTCAGGAGCAGTAGAAGTCTGGAGTCCATTTACTAAGGAATTAGCATGATAAATGAGTTTCCAGAACCCTTTCCAATCATAATCTAACCAATTGATGTCAGCATTTTCACCGTTTCCATAATTAAATCCATCAAAAACCCTCAGAGGCGCTTTATTACCTCCCCACCACGTAGTAAGATCATCCGATCCAAAGGTGTTAGCTCTGATTCGAAAACCTTGATAAGTTACTTGAAGTTGTTTGTAAACTGGGGTTAATGCAGCAACAAGATCACCATCTGATTGAAGGTTATCCAAGGATAAAATTCCACTTCTATCTTCCTCTAGGTCACTACAAGAGAAAACGAATAAAAATGAAGCAATAAGTGTAAATATTTTATGTGTATTTTTCATGTCTTTTTTTTTAAAATGTGAGATTAAATCCAACTGAAAATGATCTCGATATCGGGAAAGCATTAAAATCGATCCCAAGATCAACATCAGAATTCCCAGAAGCTGTTGAAACTGGGTCAAAACCAGAGTAATCAGTCATGATGAATAAATTTTCACCATTTACAAAAACTTTCAATTGCTCTACACCCAAGATACTTAAAGCATCTTTTAAATTGTAAGTTAAAGAAGCGCTTCTAAGACTGGTGTAAGAACCGTCTTCTAACCACTGCGAGGACAACCAATTATTTGCATCACGGGCAGCCTGCGTGCCAGAGTGAATAGTATTACTTGGATTTGAAGTAGTCCAACTATCATTAAAGTCTGCATGAACAGCGTGGAATTGAGCAGAACCTAATCCCATCATTTTCATTCTTTGGAAATTATAGATTTCGTTTCCTTGTGCTCCCTCAAAAACCATGTTTAGGTTCAAATCTTTATAATCAAGGTTTAAATTCCATCCCCAAGTAAAATCAGGATTACCATCTCCAATATTTCCAATATCTTCAGAAGTGATTCCAGCAACACCATCAATATCTCTGTATTTAGCATGACCAGGAATGCCTCCATCAGAATTTCCAGTTTGATGAACACCATCGAAATGATAACCCCTAAAGGTACTGATGGGCTGGCCTACTTCAACTCTGGTTGGATTTACAGGAAAGGTAGAGTTATAATATACATTACCCAAAACCATACTGTTAATGTCATCAACCAATTTTACAACTTTATTTTTGTTGGCAGAAAGATTGAAGTTGGAGTTGATTGACAAATCGTTTTTATCATACAATACAGTACTTAATGAAATATCAAATCCTTTGTTTTCTACCTCTCCAGCATTTTGAGTAATCGATGTAGGTCCAACAAATTCAGGTAAAACTCTGTTCAAAAGAATATCTTCTGTTTTTTTGGTGTAGTAATCTACAGATAATAATGCTTTAGAGTCCCACAAGCCTATGTCAAATCCAATATTGAATTGTGTTGTAGTTTCCCATGTAAGGTCTGGATTAGCCATCCTTGAGGACGGAGCTACTCCAATAGACGGAACACCACCAGTAAAAGGATAGTTGTTGGCTGTTGAAATTCCAGGGATTGAAATAGTAGAAAATGGACTAACAGCCTGGCTACCCGTAACCCCAAAACTCGCTCGAGCTTTTAATGAATTGATGGTGGCATTATCTTTAAGAAAATCTTCTTGAGAGATTCTCCATGCAATGGAACCGGAGGGAAAAGTTCCCCATCGGTTTTCCTCATTAAATTTACTGGAACCATCTGCTCTGACAGAAGCCGTAAATAAATATTTATCATATAGAGAATAGTTAACCCTAGCCAGAAAGGACTCCAACTTTTCGTTGGAAATTCCGCTGTCAGTGTTTTGAATCCCAGCCAATGACAATTCTTTAAAGTTGGTAGAGTTAGAGAAGAAATCACTTGCTGTTGCTTCTCTAAAACTCATTTCAAAAGACTGCTGCTCATGAACTAAATCAGCCTGAAAGGCGTGATCTGGATTGTCATTCTTATAGGTTAGTCTATTGGTATTCTGTAAACGCAGTGCTTGTTGATCTCTCACTACTGCTTTGTTCGGGCCAGTTATACCGTGTTGATAATTACTGTTAGTGAAATCAATTTTTTCTACACCTGCAGAGATATTCAATGTAATATTATCAGTAATGTTATAATTGGCGTAGATACTTGAAATCAATTGATCTGAAATATTTTCTACCGAATTATTTTCTGGCACTAAAAGGGGCATATTTGAACCATTTCCAACTCCCGAAACTAGTGGGATTGAGTTGTATTCACCACTTGAATCTCGTGGTGGGGTATTCATATCCCAAGCAATACCAGTGGCTAAATTAACTCTTGCTCCAGTGTTCTCAGAACGACTTACAAAATTATTAATCCCTACTTTAAGTTTATCATTAAGTTTAGCGTTGATATTAGCTCTTAAATTTAATCGATTAAAATCCTGATTGATAACTGTAGCCTTAGCTTTATATGTGTTTGCAGAAATGTAATAATCTACGTCTTCAGAACCACCGCTAGCTGAAATAACAATATTAGAGAAGGGAGCGCTTCTGAAGAAATAGTCTTGCCAGTTTACTCCTTCTCCTGCTCTCAATGCAGCAATCCTCGCAGCATCAATAGTAGCCGGTTTTCCTGGTGCAGCATCTCTTAAATTTACTCCTTCAGCAAATTCAGCAGGAGTCATAACAGGAATATGCTGCACAACCTGAGAAGTCCCAAAAAAGGAATCTACTTGAATTTTAGCTTTGCCTTTTTTACCTGATTTAGTAGTAATAAGGACAACCCCATTGGCCCCCCTATTACCATAAATGGCTGTAGCAGATGCGTCTTTTAAAACTTCCATCGAGCTTATATCGCTAGCGTTAATGTTATTGATATTACCAATTACAAGTCCATCTACAACATATAGTGGGTTGTTGTTTCCAGTAATTGAGTTCGCTCCCCGAATTCTGATCTTATACCCCGCTCCTGGAGCACCACTTGTTTGCGTTACGGCAACTCCAGCAGCTCTAGCTTGAAGGGCTTGGTCAACTCTAATAAGAGGTTGACTTTCAAAGTCTTCCGAACTTATAGAGGAAATAGAGCCTGTCAAGTCACTCTTTTTGACTTGTGAACCGTAACCAGTAATAACTACCTCATCTAATGCGGATACAGATTCTTCAAGGGAAATAGTCAAATTGGTTTGCCCTGAGACCTCAATGGTTTGAGATTCAAACCCAATAAAACTGACCTTTAATTCAGCATCGGAGGGTACGCTTATTGTAAAGTTACCATCAAAGTCTGATACTGTTCCATTTTGTTCGTTGTTGCTATCCAAAATGGTTACCCCTGGTATGGGTTGGCCTTCATCATCAACAACTGTTCCTGAGACACTCGTCTGAGCAAATAATGTGACCGTGCACAATACTACCGCAGTGAATAGGAAAAGTTTGATTTTAAAATTTTTCATGTTTTTTTGTTTAATTAATGTTCAAAATGTGGAAATTTTTTTCAAATAAAAAAATTATTACAAGTAATAATAGGGAAATATGTTTTTAAAGTAGGGGCAAATGGTTAAATAACTAATTTAATGAAAATTAATGTCATTTATGATTCATTTTTTACCAATAATCTTAATATTTATTATCCTATTTCAAAATTTAATTCAAACGCTTTTCTGAAGTATTTTTTTTGCATATTCACTAGGCAGAGTTCCAAATTGTTTCTTAAAACAGGTTCTAAAATATTTAGGGTCTGAGAATCCAACCATATAAATTATTTCTGAAATAGAATACCTTCTGGATTTAATAAGTTTTGCAGCATTATTAATTCGAATAGTTCTTATAAACTCAGAGCTGGATTGTCCAGTAATGGACTTAATTTTTAAAAATAATGCGGATCTACTCATTCCTATATCAAGAGCAAATTGTTCAACAGAGAAGTTTGCATTGTCCATATTTTTTTGAACAATTCCGATTGATTTTTTAATAAACTTTTGATCTAGTTTATTGGACAACTCCCTCCAAGTTTTTGCACTAAAGTTTAATTTAAATTTTTGAATCCATTGCTGTTTAGTTCTTAAAATATTATTCAGTCTTAATTTTAAAATCTCAATATCAAAAGGTTTCAAAACATATTCATCAGCACCGGTTTCTAAACCCTCTTTTTCGTTTTCTATCCCAGTCTTTGCTGTTAAAATTATAACAGGAATATGACTAGTGTTAATATCTGTTTTAATTATTTTACACATTTCAACCCCACTCATTTCCGGCATCATTAAGTCACTAATAATGATGTCAGGTGCTTTTGTTTTTGTTAGTTCTAATCCCTCTAATCCATTATTCGCCGTCAATACCCTAAAATCACAAGTAAAAAATGCAGCTAAATATTCTCTCAACTCTTTGTTGTCCTCAACAATCAAAATCAGTGGTGTTTCAGGAGAATGTTCGATATCATTTTTAACAATTTTGTTGAAGTTCAATTGTTTTTCCTTTAAAAAATCAATCCCCACTGTTGTATAATTAAAATCATATTTTTGTGGTTGTAGTTCTATTATAGAATTTTCTGAGTAAGCTACTTTAGAAATGGGCAGGCTAATGGTGCAGGTAGTTCCCTGATGTAATTTGCTTTTGATATTAATTTCGCCTTTGTGTATTTTAACTAAATGTTTTACATAGGCCAACCCGAGACCCGATCCTTTTTCATAGTTGATACTTTCATTCATAGTTTGATAGTACCTCTCGAAGATACTTTCTAGTTCTTCTTCTGGAATTCCAATTCCATAATCAATTATTTTAATAATTGCATGGGGTTCATCCCCAATGTTTTCTGTTTCAATATTTATTTTAATACTTTTTCCTCTGGGAGTAAATTTGAAAGCATTTGACAATAAATTGTATAATATTTTTTCAATTTTATCATTATCAAACCAAGCTAATATTTGCTTTTCAGAGGATAAGAATAAAAACTTAATTTCTTTTTCAAATGCAATTTCTTCAAATGCAGCAAAAATATCATTAACAAAAGAGACAAGGTCATCGTTTTGAACCATTAAATTCAAGTTCCCAGACTCTGCTTTTCTAAAGTCTAAAAGTTGATTAATTAGTTTGAGTAACCTGTTGGAGTTTTTGTACATTATAGAGTTTAGCTTGGTAAGCTCTTTTAGATTGATATTACCTCTCATAATTTGCTCAAGTGGACCAACAATTAGGGTTAGAGGTGTTCTTAATTCATGTGAAATATTAGTAAAAAACTGGAGCTTCATCTGATTCAATTCCTCAGATTTTTCATGAAGAGCATTTTTAATATTCAATTTGTTTTCTAACTGGATCTGATTTAAGCGAATTTTAACAAAGACATATATAATGGTTGTCAAGAGCACCAAAAAAATCAATATGGCTGGGGGGGTAAAATACCAAGGGTTATTTATTGAAATCGATATTGTTTTTGGCTCATCTGTCCATATGCCAGCGCTATTTGAACCATAAACCTTAAAGATATAATCTCCTGGGGGGATATTGGTATATGAGGCAAATCGGCGTTCATCTCCAGTAGAGAACTGCCATTTATTATCAAAACCTTCCAATATGTGTTTGTATTGATTTTTTTCAGGATTAGAAAAATGTATACTGGAGAAAACAAATTCAAACGAATTCAGGTTGTAAGGCAATTCGATTTTATCTGTTTGATTTATGTTTTTATCCAGAATAACTCGCCCATTTTTTTTCTCCAAAACTTTTACAGATTCATTTGATATTTTGAAATCAGTAATTATTAATTGTGGTTTGGTTGTGTTTTTAGCTAATTTATCTGGATCGAAAAAAGACAAGCCAGATGTTGTTCCTCCAACAATAATTCCTGAAGATGTTTTTAACATTGAATTGTCTCTAAATTCGTCAACCTCCATTACGGAACTCTTTTCAAAATAATTAATTTCTCCACTGGCTAAGTTTAATCTAGACATTCCCCGTATGTGCATCATCCAAAGATTTCCTTTCGAATCCTCGGTGATCTGATACACCACGTCACTTGGAAGCCCTTCTTTAGTAGTATAGCGTTTAAATAGATATTCATTGTCTTCTGAAAGAATAATCTCATTCAAACCTCCACCAAAAGTTCCCACATATATAATTCCACTTTTTGATTGAAAAACATCCAGTACATGATCATTACTTAAGCTTTTATCATCATTTTTTTTATTAAAAAAACGTTCAAACACTACAGAACCGTCTTTATTGGATTTTAATTTATTTAGGCCAAGTGCTGTGCCTATCCAAAGGTTTTTATTTGAATCTTCAGTAATAACTCTGATTATATTGTTTGAAAGACTTTCAGCATTTTCGGGATCATGTTTATAAGTATGAGAATCATATTTGCCAGTATTACTATTATAGGTTAATTTAAATAATCCATTGCCAAAATAACCCGCCCAGATAGCGCCTAGATGATCTTCTTCAATTGCAAATACTGGGTTACGACGGGTATCTGTAGATTCAAATACTTCTGTTTTATAAGTATTGGAAGTTAATGGTTGTATTTTTCCAAGACCTGTGTTGGAACCTACCCATATATTACCCTTTGAATCGCTAAATAGTTTTTTAATTTGGGTGAATGGTTTTTTTTGTAATTTCTCACTGGTATTTAAGTAATCAAAAACCCATTTTTTTTGCTTCGAATTAGATAAGCTGTGGTTAAGCTGATCAACCTTAATTTTTGCTATACCTCCGTAACCTTCAGTTCCCAACCATATATAACCCTTATTATCCTCACACATTGCCTTAATTAGCATTTTATGAAAAGGCTCATTATACAAGGCCTCTTTTTCTAAAAAGGCGCTAGAACTTAAAAAGGTTTTGTTTTCAAAATCTATCTTAAAAAGTCCACTATCATAAGTTCCAACCCATAGAATGTTAAACTTATCTACATATAGGCGTTTTATATACTTGTTTTCAAGCCTGTTATTGCCAGTATAACTAATATCAAAGATTTCTCCTGTAACAACTTTATAATTTATTAAGACGTCATTAACGCCGATCCAAAACCCATTTTTGTTATCATTTAAAAAATTAACCAAATTGTAGTCAATATTGGATATATCCTTTGAATTGTGGAAAATTTTTATTTCTTTTTTACTAATTATTTGTAAGTCATTATTCAATTTAATTTCGACTAACTCCAATTTATTACTGATAAAGTAGAGCGTATTTTTCGAATACTCATGAAAATCAATCACAAACCCATCATCGAAGATAGAGTCGATTATATTTGAGTTTAGGAGGTTCAATTCTATTTTACCCGCTTCATGAGTTATATTTGCTTGACTTAGTTTAATTCCTTTACCAGAACTAAAGAACCAATGTTTTCCATTTTGTGAAGGTTTGACCAGATTTATTGAACTGTCACTTGATTTTAAACGGATATTTTTTTCATAATCAATTATTACATCTTCATCCGAGATGCCAAAGAAATTATATCCCCCTTCTGGGGAATAATAGAAAAAGATGCCAGAGGCCGCTTGGTTTAAGCTAGGATTAAAATATGGAGTATTTTTAAAATCTCTCCTTCTTGTTGAATTATTGAAAAAAGTGACAATTTTTTTAGTATTGGGATTAATTCTGTTGATCCCTGATTCGGATGTCCCCGCCCAAATATTCCCATCGCGATCTTGAAATAAATTATGAATCAAATTACTACTCAGACCATTAGACAAACTGTAATAGTCCATTGAATAACCATCATACTTGTTTATGCCATTATAGGTTGCAATCCATAAAAAGCCATCTTTGTCCTGGATGATGCTGTTTATGGTGTTTTGAGATAAGCCTTTTACCTGTGATATTTGGTTGAGTTGTAATTGCCCTTGGAGGATGAAACAATTGCAAATAACTACTGTAAAGAGGAGCTGTTTAATTAGATTAGCCATTTTAATCATTTTAAATCAAAGCTTAATTTCAATTATTGCTAAAATCTTTTTGTTGGTTGTGTTAATATCAAAGTTAACTCTCAATTAACAAACTACAATATTGAATATTTATTTAAACAGTGTTAGTGCGAACTTCTTATAGTTTATTTACCGGGTTATACGACCTTCTACTCTAAAGTCGGTTTTTATATTCTCGACTCATGTTTTTTTAAAAATTAATGAATAATTGACAAAAAGATGGTTAAAAAAAGCTTTTATTGTTTCTCTTTAAACCATTGCAAAAATCCTATCAATTGTTCAAAATTTGATGCACGGATTCCTCAGCTTTTATATCATCTACAATTCTCCCAAAATCAGTATCTGTTATTTTCCTAAAATCTGATAAACTTTTATCATCCTCGTACTTGATCATTAATTTTTTTAGCTTAAGTTTTAATTCACCGACAATTTTTGTGTATTCGGGATGATCATAAATATTATTTATTTGATGGGGATCTTTCTCTAGGTCGTATAATTCCCAAACATCAATATTATAATAAAAATGTGCTAAGGTGTATTTTTGGGTTCTTATGCCATAATGAGGCTGAACATGATGCCAAAACGGGAATTCATAGTAATGATAGTACATTGCATCTTGCCAATCTACAACTGATTTTGCATCTAAAACAGGGACAAAACTAGTCCCTTGCATTTTTTGATCAGTTGAAATACCAGCCAAATCAAGCAGAGTAGGAGCAAAATCAATATTTGATATTATATTTTCATTGACGCTGCCTGGCTTAACTTTATTTGGATATTTTAGGATAAAAGGCATTCTCAAAGATTCTTCATAAATAAAACGTTTATCAAAAAAGCCGTGATCTCCAAGATAAAAACCTTGATCTGATGTCAAAACGATAATCGTATTATGTTCAAGATCATTTTCTTTCAAATAATTTAAAACTCGACCAACATTATCATCGACCGACTTCACACAAGCCAAATAATCTTTAATGTAGGTCTGATAACGCCATTTTCTTCCCTCCTCGTTGGTCATCCCCTCAGGTTCTACAATTTCTCCTGATTTGGCTCCATAAAAGTCCCATTCAATTCTTTCTTTACCTTTCTTTAATTCCTTTGGTCGTTCAAGTTTCATATCTCTACGAGAGAGGTAATCCATTGTCATTTCGGTATCTCCAGCGGTCTTTTCTCTACCTTTATAAGTGTCGTTAAAGGTTACTGGGTAGGGCATTTCAATATCATCCCAAAGCGTTTCATATTTAGTGTCAGGTTGCCAAGGTCGATGAGGTGCTTTATATTGTAATACCATTAGAAAAGGTTCTTCTGGATCTTTTTCGGTTGCTAACCATCTTAAGGCAAAATCGGTGGTTAGATTGGTTGCGTAGCCTTCTTCTTTAACATCTTTTCCATTTTCGTTAAAAATAGGATTCCAATAATGTCCCTGCTGACCCGAGGCATTGTGATACTTAAAGGTATGAAATCCAACAGGCTCGGTGCCTAAATGCCATTTCCCAAACAAGCTTGTTTTGTATCCATGTTTTTGAAATTCTTGAGGGAAAGTCCAAAGTGAAGCATTGAATTTTCCACCGCTTTCGTTTTTATAGTATCCATTTATGTTACTGTAATTCCCTGTCAAAATTGCTGCTCTACTTGGCCCGCAAATAGAATTTGTACACAACACATCTTCAAACAACATCCCTTCCTGAGCAATTTTGTCAATGTAAGGAGTTGGCGCAATATCTTTATAAATTCCTCCATAAGCACTTATCGCCTGAGTTGTTAAATCATCAGCCATTATGTAAATAATGTTTGGTTTTAAATGCCCAAGGTTGCTTTCTGAAACATCGACTTTAGGGTTGGACGTTCGACAGGAGGTGATTGTTATCAAACTAAAGATTAAAGCATTTATTATTGTCAGCATTTTAAAACTCATATTATTATTATTTATCAACTTATTAAAATAAAATTATTTCAATCAAAGGGTTTTTATTCTTAGAATTAGATGAAATTACATGATACTATATTAGTGGAAATTTAAACTTGAAATGGGGTGTTTTGTGTTTTTATTAAGGTCAAATGACTTTAATTAGGAGCTAAGGAGCTTGTGATTTTCAGAGAAATACTAATAAAACTATCAATAGCAAAACCAACAATTAGAGTAGAAAATATCGATTTAAATTAAAGGCCCAGTGATTGCTATGATTTTGGAGCGCTTTCTGCTTTTGGAGATAAAAATTTTTATTTAAAGATCGCTGCACTGATGTAAAAATTGAAGTTGAAGTTATTTATATTTGGTTAAAAATCACTCACTATTTTCTAAAGTAAGTATATCAGTTTCTTTTATGTAGTAGGTTAATTTTTTTCAACATTATTTATAATCAACCAATCTATTTTTAATTGAAAGCCAAAATAATTATTCTTATAATTTTATCCCTTTTGAATTTCAAATGTGAGGAAAAAGTTAACTATTCGCCAGAAATAGAGTTAAATTTAAATGAACAACAAACGACCAATAAAAACATTTACTTAGACACCAATGGAGTAACCATTAGATGTCCAGAAGCTAAAATTGGAGAAAAAGGATCAGTTAATGGAAAAGAATACAAAGTGGTGAATGAGGAAGAGTTAAGGCAAATTATTACAAAAGCTAAGGATATTAGCTGTGTCTGCACCTCTCATATAAAAAATATGAATTATTTATTTGAAAACAATGAATCGTTTAATCAGGATATAGCCAGCTGGGATACATCTTTAGTGACTGAAATGAGGAGAATGTTTTTTAATGCCCTTTCCTTTGATAGGGATATAGGCTATTGGGATACTTCTAACGTTACAGATATGCGTGGTATGTTTACTTCTGCCTTTTCATTCAATCAAGATATCGGTCGATGGAATACCTCCAGTGTTACTTTTATGAGCAGTATGTTTGAATTTGCAGAATCTTTTGATCAAGATATATCGCAATGGTGTGTTGCTAAAATTTCCAAAGCAGCGGAACACTTCTCAGTAAGTTCTCCACTCTCGGACAACAATCATCCCGTCTGGGGAACTTGCCCATTAATAAAACTTTAATGGGACTCAGATTAGACCCTGAGATAAACCAAAATAGCTCTGGCTATTGAAAAGTAAACTTACCCTCACTCAGTTCTACTTCAATGTAATCTTCTGTGGTGCTAATTACATTTACAGGTCCTTCAAAACTTACTTCTCTCAGGTTGCTCCCCTTGAGTTTAAGTGTAGTTCCCTTTGTAATTAATGTTCCCTTTAAACCATTAAAATGAATCGATATTGGATTTTCAGACTCAAATCCATTACCATTATTTAAAAAACTTGTTCCCGATTTTACAAAAAAGGAAGAAATATCATTATTAATTTTCCTGGTCCAGCAAAGTTTACCTGCAAAAGAAATATCGTCAAAGCTTACAAGATTGTTATCGGCAGTTACGATATAATCAGTAATGTTTCCTTTTGTGAATTTGATTCCATAAAAATCTTCTGAATCCAATTTTTCAAAAATTGGTTTTTCTACAATATGGTTATGCGGAAAAATAAGTGTAGTCAAAGATTTTTCACCTTCATTATCTGTCAAATACACTGACTCCAAACGATTGTGTTCTGGATATCCTGGATAACGATCTTGAACAGCCGATTGAGACTTTTCTATATTGACAGCATCTGGTGGGGAAACATAATAGAAAGTGACCATTCCAGCAGGTACAGATTGATAATGATCTATTGGGGCGGTATATTCTCGTAAAGTTTCTGTGATGATGACGTTATTTTGACTTGCAGGGTGGAGATAGTTTTTTATGTTATCTCCAGGACTGGCAATTACTTCATCATATACGATAAAATATCCACTGGTATTGGGAGTGGTTTTTACCAAAATTAAATTTCTGGAGTGGTCCTTGGAAAGAATGGCATCTCCGTCCTTTCCCATAGCATAATCTAATCCATCCGAGTTAAAGCCTTCCACAATTCCTGCCCCTAAAAATCCATCGTGGTTTTCCCCATTGATCGTCAAAGTATTGTTGAGTTTGGCTGCTCTAGTAGGGGAACCCAGTCTTCCTCCATTGACCAATAAGCGATTTCCAAGTGCTGAAAGAGAAAGGCCATTTACTTCGTTATGGGTATGCCACTCATTCTGGGATTTTATATTGTATAGAACAGCATGAAGTCCACTATAACTATCTTCATTATCTCGAAAAAAAGCACCACCATTTTCATATATTTTGCTTGAAGGAACTGATGCCTCTGGAAGAGGGGATTTGGGCAAGATATAGGTAAAAATATGTCCAATAGCCGGTATGCCATCGTGGAACCAAGCCGCATAACTTGCAGCCTCGTGATCAAAATTGACTACTCTTCTATGCAGCAATGAATTCCCCACTCCCTCTGTTGGAAGCATATCGCCAAAAATAGAAAGCTCTTTTGCTGGATTGATACTCGATCCAAACATCCATCGCATAAATTTTTGAATACGTTCATTATTGTAATAGCGTTGATCAATACCCGTAAATTCAAGAACATCCATATACCCCGATTTTGAAATTCTACTGTCCCCTCCTCCTATACGAGACCAAGCATAGGTATTGGCAACTGGACTTACACCATCTGGGGTAATTTGATTCATTAAATCGTAATAATATTGGTCGTCAGGTGTATCTAACTCTCCTTTATATATTTTCCAAGTTCCATGAGTTCCATATCGAGCCAAATCCCATGATCCAGATTCACTAACCCTGAAAATTCGTCCTTTAATTAGGGTTTCACATGCGTTAATATCCTCCAAGGAAAGATCATCGTAAACAATATCCAAGGCAATTATTGCACAGAAAAAAGAACCTAAAGTAGGTACTACTTTCCCCCAACTCGAACTTTCTTCAATATCAAGAGTTGAATATCTATTTAATATGACATCCCTAACCTTAATTGCATATTCTTCACTTTTTTCAGTATCGAGTATATAAGCCAATGCAACA